>OLGO01001658.1_pt1 | contig 13595 bp, 5 predicted proteins | sample 1605861 | NCBI WGS metagenome assembly OLGO01 (sample SAMN03283253) | human gut metagenome | biome: human-associated habitat; material: feces | host: Homo sapiens | place: USA | collected 2013
TATGTGGATTTTACAGATAATGATCTGGTAATAACGTCATTGGATTATTTAACAGTAAAAGTATATAGATTATCCAATTCTGTTATTAACAAATGGAAAGAAATTAATTATACAACTTTGTATGAAGGAACAGTTACAGATGTAAATATTGGAAATAATAAGTTACTGATTTCTACAGTGATAAATGGAGATTTTTATTTATATCCATATATATTCGATGGTGCACAATATCATTTGGTTGGTAATGCGATTAATGTAAAAGAAAAATGTGGTATAACTGCAATGGTAGCAGCGACTTGTATGCAGGATAACTGGGGAATTTTTACTCTATACAAAGACAGCTATTCGATAGCTCCTGTAGGATTTGCGGGACGGGCACTTACTTATTATAAAAATATTTTGCGGTGTTTTTTTATTAGAAACGATGGAACAACCAGTCAGGTGCAGGATATAGGATATGTTCCTAATGTTGTTGTTATGACAAATTTTACATCGTCAGTCCCTCCAATAGTTGCAAGTCCGATTGAATTATCAGCACATATAACAATAGGGGGAAACATTTCTAAAATTGGAAAAGTAGAAAAATTGGGTAATGTAATATATCTCCCGTTAAAGGCAAAAAATTTAATTGGATTTTATGCGAGAAATAATCCGACTCAATCGTCATACATGAGAGAGCTGGCAGAAATGGACTGGGGAGTTGAAATTCTTTTAAATAAACAGGAAGAAAAATTTAAACTATTGGGAGAATCTTATTTAAGACAAATTCAATATGAAGATGATAAATTTTATACGGAAGATGTAAATAGTATGTACTTATCAACCAGTGCAGCAGCATCAGGAAATGGAATTACATATACCTATGTTTTTAATATGCCAGAAAGAAATATTAAAAATTTTGAAACGCAAGGGACTGTTGAATATATTTATGATGGAGTTAATATAAAAAATAATAAAAATTTTATTGAAAAGAATCATAAATGTATTTTTAGAGATAACTTTTTTGAAACATTTTATACGAAGATATCCGAAGGAACAGCAGGAATTTATCAAAAAACTTACAAGTATTATGATCAGGAAAAAATGGAGTTTAAAAAAATTGAAACGGGAAGTATTGACTCAACTCAAATAATAACTGATCAGCAAGAAGAAACATGGCTGAAATATTTAGGCTATACGGGGTTGGCATTTTCGATTATGTTATTGCCATTAGGATTTACGTCCATTTTTGGAACGATATTATCAGTGTTATCAATTGCGTTGATGGCGGGCTCTACTATTGTGCAGCAGTTGTTAGAGAACAGTATTAAAATTACAATAGACCCTAATACAGCATTTTACGGAAATCGTTTTATGGTTGATGGAAAAACTGTATGGTTTAGAGAAAATGGTCAAAATCAATTGAGTGCGCTTGGAAAAGGTTTGAATTTTGAAAGCAGTGAAATCCAAGGTGATGTTTTAACAGATGTATATTCGTATGGCAATATTTATAATTATATTCCTTTTTTTACAAGTGAAAATAAAATTTATTATAGTACAATTAAAAATGGAAAATTAAAAAAACCTGCATTATTAAGTGGATGGGCAGAGGGCATTACAGGAATGATGCTAAATGATCCCAGAGGAACAGAAATAACATTATTTAAAGGAAACAAAAAATATACATTTAAAAATTGCCTTTTTGAAAAAAGTGAAGAGTTAGAAATTGCAAATGAAAAAGTGTTTGTGGATGCAGCAGTGAATCTTCCAGAGGATAATTTAATATTTTATTTTTCGGGGAAATATTACTATATTCAAAATACAGCATATTCGTGGGAAATAAATAAACAAGAAATAAAACATGGAATAAAGGGAAGCCAATTTGAACATGTAGATGCTGCATTATTTGCAAAATGGAAAGAAACAAAAGGAATTTATTTATTCAGTGATCAGTTTTTTGAATATGCAGTATTTTCCAATAATAAATTAACAGTGGTGGAAAGGGGCAATTTATCTGAATGGGAATATCCAAATAGTTTTGAAAAAATTGATGCAGCATGCCATTTAAATGGAAGTATGTATATGCTTACCAGAGAGAGTAAATATATGATCGCAAATGCCCAGGATGGAATTATTTTGCAGACAGGATATTTAGGGGAATATTTTAAGTGGAATATAAATATAGAAAATACGGATATGTGGTTTAATTATGATACGTTACTACTCAATGTTAAAGGAACAGGTAGTACGCAGTTCATTTTAAAGAAATTTTGCGATGATTCTCTTCAGAAGGTACTTAATGATTATGTGATACAAAGGGTTGAAACAATTTTGGAAACAGATGAAAATGTCGTAGATCAGACTTTATATGAGTATGACACTTATATGGCTACGTATATAAGAGATGCAAAATCTGTTATTTATAATGAAGTTAATGCCTATATCGAAGAGGAGGTGTAATTTATGAGAAAAATAATAGAATCTCTAAAACTATATAAAGGTAGAGAAGATTTAAAGAAGGTAAAAGTAGGAGAAAACTTGGAAGATGCAGATTCGTACGGACTTTCACTATTAGGAAAAGTGTCTAACATGGCGAAAACAAAAGATGATAGTTTAATATACTCATTTCCTTATTTTACGAATCCGGAAACCAGGCAGTATAAAGATTGTTATTCTTGTGAGGGATATTATTTTTTTAGAGAAGAAAAAGAACTCCATGAATTAGTTGAATTATCAGATTATTTCAAAGTAGCCGCGGGAATAATTAATTTTGGGGGATATTTAATTCATCCTCAATATGGAATACGAGGGCTTGTTGGATTTGGTGAAAGTTTGTATATGACAAATGCATCAAACAAATATACATATATTGGAAAAAAAACAGAATTTTTATCTGATAAATATACAAGTATATTTTATACAGGCGAATCCTATATCGCAATTGATGATGAGTCAAAGTATCATGTAGCAATAGTGACCTACGATTCAGAGATGAAACCTAATTTTAATATTGATTCAGGAGAAATACCTCTTAGTGATGCAGCTCAGTTAATTAACCCAGTTTGTGGAAGTACTATGGTGTCATTAGGAAAATATGCAAATTATTATGTTAATAAGAGTGGAAGCTATGCTTATATTAATAATATGAATAATGTTCCTCAATACTCTTTTGGAAAATTTAAGGTAGACTTTGATAAAATTAAAAAAAATTTCATGCAGGATTATGTATATAGTATTGATAATAATGATATATCATTACCATATAAAGTGACTAAGAATCAAGATGGAATTCAAAGTTACTGTGAAAGTATTTATAATGAAAAAAGACAGATAAAAGAAACAAATGAAAGTATTAATGGATGGAACGATAATCTGACATCAATTGTAAAAAACATGACAAAAAGAACCTCGTATGTGTATGCCTGGGAAAAATCTGAAGCCACATATTCAAATATTGCTAAAACGGCAATAGCATTGTTGGACAATGTGGAAGAAAAAATTCTGGATTTTACAGGTAACCAAGTTCAATATAATGAGGTAAGTAGCTCATATACAACAAGAAAAGATATAGATAATACAGACAGGCTGATTTATTTAAGTTCTAGTTGTCAGGATGGTATAACTGAAACTAGCCATGTTAAAGTTAACGAAGTTTTGTCATATGATCAGATGGGACATACTAGATTAACTGGTGGAGTTGTCTATGGTGGAGTAACAGGAGCCGGATTTCGATTATATAGTCAGGCACAGTATTCATCAAAAGAACCAGATATGTTATTAGCAACATTTGATGGGGTTTACTATAGTGACGAAAATGAAAAGTGTATGTCTGCTTATACAGGATTTGAACCATATGAAAATGTGGAATATATTTCTGGAAAAATAGTGACAGATGGTTATATTTTAGAAAATGCAGTTTTGGCAGGAAATTCATTATGGGGAAGCAGAACTGCATATTTTCCTCAGGGAGGTGTTATAAAGCTAAGTGACAATGTATATGTTAATTCTCTTCTTAATCTGAAATATGTAGTTTGTTGTGTAACTAGAAAAGATGGATATGGAAATGATTGGAAGATTGAAACTACCTATATAAATGCTGGAGACTTGCCGCAGACGAGAATTATTAAAAATATTCCGGCTGGAACATATGTTGAGATGATTTTGTTTAAGGCTTCTGATTGTGAAAGTAAAATATATTTATATAATTCAGATACATATGATTTGAAAGGATATATAGATAATAATTTTGTTCCTACAATTCAGATGTTAGATTTGATAACAAAAAAAGTAGAATTTTCCTTTCAATATTTGTTGGAAGAAAATGAAGGCAATAAAATTATTACGGATAAATTAATTGTAAATCCGATGTGTATTTTAGGATATGCAATGTTAGGTGGATATTCAAAATTATATTCAGAAAATTTAAAAAAGGAAAAGCATAATACGATTCTGGATATTCGCTGTAGGGAAAATGCTCAAATAGTTTTACCAGGAAATATATACACACTAAATAGCACATCAGTGCTGGTAATGGGGCGTGGAAGGAATACAGTTGAATTTGGAGGTCTTGAAGATTTTGTATTTGAATGGACTACAGATGGAATAACTATTTACAAAAATAAAGCCATATATACCGTAATAGAATCAGAATTTAGAATTGATAGCAGTGCAAATTGGATTATAGGATCAAAGGGTGAAATTTTATTTATTATTTTAAATGGAAAATTAATATATTCTACTGTCGTTAGTAATAATCCATTTTTTTCGGTTTTGGTGTTGGATCAGAAGCTAAGTGTGAATATGCCAGACAAACTAATATGTATGCAGAATTTTGATTTGGCAGTAAATTATTATGACTACTTAGGAAGATTAGTTCAAACACAGACTATAAAAATCATGAATGACAGTTTAACTCGGATAATCAGCAATATGTACTTTTATAATAGCTCCAGTCAAGTAGTTGCATATACTTTAAAGGGTGCCTATCCTATTGATAACGTGACAAAAATAACCAGTGATGATAGACCATTATTTTTCAGAGAAAATTGTGCGTTTATTAATTGGAATACAAAAACGGAAACAGATCCAAGAGGTATACTGACAGGAGAACTGGCAGATTATTATAGAACGGGATCTGGTAGAGACTTTTTGATGACATCTGATGATTATAAGTATCCATATATATATGAGCAGTATGAAAAAAATGGTACAGGAAGATTTTTAGAAGAAATGAGTCCAGGAGTATCTGGCAACGGGAATCTGGAGAAAAAATCTTATCAAAGTAAGGACATGTTTGATACAGTTTTTAAATTAGTAACTTGCTTAGACGCTAATTATGATACAAATTATAATTTTGTAAATATACAAGAACAAAATGTGGGACTGCTGGACACAGATGTTTATGATGTAAATAATGATGTATTGTTAAAATTACATAGAACATCCAATGTAATTGATGATGGAATTTCATATAAAGTAAAAAATGGTATTACTTCAGACGAAGCAATCACTGGAAGCATATTGGGATTAGGAAAAACATTTTATCGAAGTAATCTGCAGAATAAGTTAATGAAACAATTAAAAACTGCATTTAACAGAATACAAGTGCAATGGAGTGTAGATAGTGGATATAAAGTTTTAATAACGGATATTGCGGGAAATGGAAGATTAGTGTTTAATGGAGGAGATATTAACAAAGACCTTTGCTCATATTTTAAATATGATAAACGAAGTAGAATTACAGAAATGGGTACAGTTGGATTCTCAAATGTGACTTTGCAGGAGTTGTTGGACTTTACAATGGACCCGGACTATCCCTATGTAGGAGCGATAAAGACGCGGAATTGTAAAGTTGTTTCTCAATATGAATATGATTTAGAAAATCATGGATATTCTTTGGGAAGATTATGTAAATATGTTATGAGCGATTCAAATTATGTTCATGAATATAGTTATGATCAAATGGGACGAATCTGTAAACAAACCGCATTGCTTAACAGCAATAAAACGGAACAAAGCATAAAAAAAGATTATCTGTCTAATATTGTTCAAATAGAGTACCAGAGAAATCAGGATATAAGTTTAGTATTTAATTATAAATATAATGATAATAATGTGAAAGAAATACAGTATATGAAAAGTGCACTTTCGCATATTGTGTTTACTGGCGCAGAATATGATATATTTAATAGATTGTTGAAGTACACAGATTGTAATGGAACAATCAATGAAATTAAATATGATTTCCTTGGCCGCCAAACAATGATGAAATTGACTGATAAAAATCAACGCATATATTCTGTAGAAAAATTATATACAGAAAATAATAGAAAATATGAACGTTTAGAACAGGTGAAATATGAACCGGGAGGGTATGTAAGAAAATATATATATGATGAATATTTAAGATTAAAAGATGTTACAGATAAAGAAAACAACTTAAAATATGATTTAAATGGAAACTTGTTAGAATATGATACTGGAGGCAGTAAAAAAATACTTCAGTATATGGCTGGGACGAATAAACTTATAAGTGCAGACATAAACACATTTGTCTATAATGATTTTGGATGCGTAACAGAGAAAAATGGATCATCTGAGGAGTTAAAAATACAATACGATACACTATTTCCTGCAAAGATAACTTCAATCGGAAAGTTATCATCATCAGGAGTTATAGAATCGCTTTACAGCTTTCACTATGATATATTTGCAAATGTAGTAAATATGATTTATTCTTTGCCGGAGGCACAAACTGCAATCTCATACCACTATTTATATTCGGAAGATGGAAGGTTAGAACAAATTGAAGCTGTGACAGCACAAGAACGAGATTATGAGTGCTACGTATATGTAGGAAACAGACCTATAGCAATGTTGGGAACAGGAGAAAAATGGTATGGATTAGTTTATGACGATGCCGAAACATTATATATGGAAACAAAAGAGAATGAAATAATCCAGACAAAGTATAATGCTTGGGGAGTGCCTGAAGAGTATAATGAAGCAACGAAGTGCCTTTATAAAAAAATGAATTATATTCCGGATTTAAAATTATATTCTAACAATGGAGCATTATATGATCCGACTTATGGCATTACTTATGTGCCAATTGTAGAAAATGAAGCCTGCACACCTTATCGAATTATAAATAACGTACCGTTTATTTAAAAAAGCGAAAGGAGGGGGAAAATATGCCATATCCAAATATTCAAGTTTTAACCACTATGGGATATAATAATTTTGATAAGTTTCGATTAGATGTATTTCGTTTAAACAGATATTATTTCCATGGATTAAAAGCGAGAAGTACACCAGGACAAGCCCCATTATCATATGATGTATTCAGGGCACATTATATGGGAAATATAGCAAATGCATGGGGGATGTTAGTTAATACGATGGATAATCCTCTGGGAACAGTACTTCTTGGAAGAGTTGCTATGCAATTTCCAATGCAAGATCCACAGCAGATTGCAAGTCTTGATGAAATGGTAGGGGTACGTTTGCGTGATTCTACAGTAGAGGTACCACTTTTGGATGAAGCCATGCATAAGAATTTTGGAATTGCAACAGAATATTCAAGTGGAAGTATTTCATGGTCTAACAATTGGACTCTTTTAATGAATGACGCATTGATATTAGGTGGGATTCAAAAGAATTTGCCGTTTTATTTAGTCTCGAAACGTATTCCGGAAAATATATGGGATGCACGCGGCAATCGGTTAACAGTAACGGGAAGAGAACTTGTTGCATTGCTTACATCTGGATATAAAATACAACGTATGGCAGATGGAAGTGAATATTTATATAATGATTCCGAGCAGCCACGAGGATTAACATTGCCGGAATATAATAGAGCAGTAGATTATTTTTCATTTGTTCCACGTAGATGGGGATACTTAACTGAGCCAAATTTAACATCAATAGAATTTGACTTTTTAAGAAACATGATAGTTGGGGTGGAACTTTAAGGCACTTCCAACTCCTATATTACTCATGAAGAAGTATAAGAAACATGTCAGGAGAAAACATTCTCCTGACATACTAAATTATATTACAAAACAAATTGTAACATGGTAAAAATGCTATAAAAAGTTGCTATTTGCCTGTATACATGATAATATCTATAATTATAATACCTTTATAAATAAGACCTTTGTTTGTATATTTTATGCGTTTTCCTTAAAACAATCAAAGGAGAAAAACTATGGATTTAAAGGTTTATCGAGAACATACAAAAGTTACCCGCAGATTTAAAGAGGCAGAGCTAGTTCTGAAGAATGCTAAAATTATAAATGTGTTTACCAATGAAATCATCACCGGAGATATTGCTATTGAGGATGGGATGATTGTTGGAATAGGAAATTATGAAGGCAAACAGGAACATGACATGACAGGAAAATATGTCTGCCCTGGATTTATTGACAGTCATCTTCATCTGGAATCGACTTTAGTTACTCCGAAAGAACTGGTTACAGTTGCCTCACGTCATGGAACGACAACATTTATTGTTGATCCTCATGAATCTGCAAATGTATCAGGATTGGCCGGTATCAATTATATTCTGGATCAGACGGAGGATGCAAGTGCAAATGTTTTTGTGATGATGCCTTCGTGTGTTCCGGCAACTTCAATCGATGATAATGGATGTACGCTTACAGCAGAAGACATGACTCAATATCTTGATAATGAGAGAGTATTGGGATTAGGTGAAGTAATGGATTACATTTCGGTTGTAAATGCTGATCCGGGTATGCACCGGAAGCTGGATTTATTTAAAGATAAAGTTCGTGATGGACATGCACCATTTTTAGCGGAAGAGGATTTGCAGGCATATGTAATGGCCGGAATATCTACAGATCATGAGTGCTCGGATTTTCAGTATGCAATGAGAGAACGAAGGAATGGCATGACTGTACTGATTCGAGAGGGAAGTGCAGCTAAGAATTTAGAAGCAATTGTGAAAGGTATAGTAGAAAATAATATACCAGTAGAGGGATTTTGTTTTTGTACGGATGATAAACATATTGAAGATATTGAAAGGGAAGGTCATATTGATTATAATGTTCGTAAAGCAATAGAGCTTGGGATGAATCCTGTTTCTGCTATAAAAATGGCAACAATATATCCGGCAATCTGTTATGGATTTCACAAACTGGGAGCAGTTGCGCCGGGGTATCAGGCGGATTTGGTGGTATTAAACGATTTAAATAAAATATCTATAGAAAATGTATATTATAAAGGCGAAGTAATAGAGCAAGAGGAAGAAATTGAAATAAAAAAATGTCCGGATGAGCTGAAAAATACAGTTCATGTCGGAAAGTTTTCGAAAAATGACTTACAGTTAGAATCACCAACGGGGTATTTTCCTGTAATAGAAATGCAGGAGGGGCAGATTACCACGAAAAAACAGATAAAAAAATTCTCAGGGGGCAAGTGTTTATTTTTATCAAATGCACAATATCAGAAGATTGCAGTGATTGAGAGACATAAATCTACAGGTAAGACCGGTGTGGGAATTGTCAGTGGCTTTGGAATACAAAAAGGAGCAATAGCTTCCAGCGTTTCTCATGATTCTCATAATATTATCGTCATAGGGGATAACGATGAAGATATGGTATTGGCAGTACAGGAACTGATACGTACACAGGGAGGTTATACGATAGTGGCAGATCACAAAATATTTGATACTTTAGAGCTTCCTGTTATGGGACTTATGAGCGATGCCGGTTATCAATATAATAATCATAAATTAAAAAATATGATTAATAAGGCACATGAAATGGGAGTTGGAAGAGGAATAGACCCATTTATTACGTTGTCTTTTATGGCACTTCCGGTTATACCAGAAGTACGTATTACACCAAGAGGCGTTTATGATGTTTTAGGTGGCGAATTTTGTTCATACTAATTTTTGAATGTGAAGAGGGGAAGGTACTGGATGAAACCTACAGTTAGAAATATTGCTGAAAGAGCCAATGTTTCCATTGCCAGTGTATCGCTGGTATTGAATAATAAACCTTCAAGAATAACAGAAGCAACAAGACAGAAGATTATCGAGGCAGCGAAAGAGTTAGGTTATAATTTTGAAGAAAAGAAAAAAAATGAAGAATTGTCAATTGAAAATGTCTGCAATAATTTTGAAAAAAAATCAATTATTGGTGTAATACGTCCACGATATTATAATGAATTTCTGGATGCATGCCAGAAGGGAATTGATGAATACTGCCAGATTTATGGTTATCGTACTGTCACATGTACGGTGAATGACACTACAGAGCAAACTTTAGATCGCATCAGATTTTTGACAGATATCAAAGTATCGGGCTTGATTGTCGTTCCGTCAATGGACATGAATATTGAAGATAATAATGAAAAACTAGGCTGGGCTTTAAAAAATTCAGGAATACCTTTTTTATTATTAGACCAAGCTGTTGACAGAGTTTATTGTGATTTTATTACAGCAGATAATAAAAGCGGTGGTTATATGGCAACAGAGTATTTGATTCATAGTGGACATGATAAAATAGGCATGATTGTTGGTGCAAGAGAAGTATACACTTGCAGAAAGCGAATCGAAGGATATAAAGAGGCTTTGGCATTTCATAACATTTCTATTAAGGAAGAATATATTTTCTATGGGCAATATAAAAGACAGACGGGATATGAAGGAATGAAATATCTGAATAGTTTGGGGGTTCATGCGGTTTTTGCGTATGATGATGAAATAGCTTTAGGCGTTTATCAGTATGCACAAGAGCAGGGACTGACGATTGGAGAAGATATATCTATTGTAGGATTTAATGATTTATATGTAACAACAGTGCTTAGTCCTCCATTGACTACTATAGAACAACCTGGCGAATTAATGGGAAAGAAAGCCTGTGAAACGATTATTAATCGTATTACAGGCAAAGATAAAAATCCGATTAGAAATACATATTTTGCACCGGCTTTAATTGAAAGAAAATCCGTGAAAATATATAATAATGAATAAATATTCTGAAAACAATAAAATGCAATTAAAAATTACTCTATTGGAAACAGTGGAGTAATTTTTTTTACGAATCTGATTTCGGAATTTTATGGATAATGTCCAAATAACAAGAAAAATAAACTGTTAACCAAAAGTTAATCAATATAAATATGTAAAAAACAATTATATTAACAGAGAAATATACAAGTATACTAAATTAAATGAAAAATATAATGAAAAAATGAACAAAATAAATAAAAAATGATTAATAAATTTGGTTGACAAAATGGTAAAAATGGTTATAATTAGGTTAACAAAGGAAAATGTGTGAAATATCAAGCAAAACAGTTAACTATTATTTTATCAACCAAAGGAGGAAATAAAAATGAAGAGAAAGGCTTTGGCTGTATTTATGACAACTGCAGTGGTTATAAGCTCAATGGCAGGATGTGGTGTTTCAACGGGAAGTAGTAATTCAAAAGAAGAAGAGACTACAGGGTCTGCCGCTGATGATACTTCGAATACAGCAGATAGTGAGAATCAGGAATCAGAAGACACGACAACTGATGATGGAGAGGATGTAACGAAGGCATCTGATGATTCCATGAAAGACAGAGAAGAAATTAATCTGTGGTTCTGGGGAGCTGAGCCATATGCTCAGGATGCAATGAAAAAATATCTTGTTGATGAGTATAATGCTTCACAAGATAAATATCAGTTAGTTGTGGAATTTAGACCATCTGTTGATTCTGATATGACGACGGCTCTGGCGGCTAATCAGGGACCGGATATTGTTTATGGATCGGGTCCAGCGTTTGTAATGCCATTAGTCGAAGCTGGAAAACTTGAAGAAATGGATACATATGCAGAAGAATATGGTTGGAAAGACAGAATTTTAGAGCCATATTATGAGTCTGGTACAGTGGACGGAAAACTTTATAGTTTGACAAATGGAATTAGTACAATGGGGGTTTTCTATAACAAAAAAGTGCTGGAAGATAATGGATGGGAAGTGCCTGAAACAATAGAAGACATGGAAACAATCATGGATGAGGCAATGGAAAAAGGCTTATATGCATCTGTAACAGGCAATAAAGGCTGGCAGCCGGTAAATGAAAATTATGCTTCTCTTTTCCTGACACATATAGCAACTCCAGATACAGTTTATAAATGTCTGACTGGTGAAGAAAGCTGGGACAATGATGATGTAAAAGCTGCAATTGAGAAATCAAAAGAGTGGTGGGATAAAGGATACCTTGCAGGAGATGATTATGTAAATCTTAATTTCAGTGAATCTCTACAGTTGTTAGCAGATGAAAAATCACCATTCTTTATTGGACCATCTATTGCATTCCAGTGGGCGGCTTCTTATTTCACAGATGATAAGACTGAGAATATTGCATTTATACCATTCCCATCTACTGAAGAAGTTCCGGATGAGACATATACTCTTGGAGCTGCATGTACATTATCAATTAATGCGAATGTAAGTCAGGAACATAAAGACGAAGCTGCAAAAATTATTGATATTATGATGTCACCAGAATTTACGCAGGAAATGACGACTGCATGGCCTGGATACTGGGGAACTCCTCTTAAAGATTTATCTACAGTTGACACTTCTGGAATGGGATATTTATCAAAATCATTTATGGAAGTTGTACAGAAAGTATCAGAAGCAGTAGGAAAAGGCAATTTTGGTTTCTATGATAATGTATTCTTCCCGGCAGATACACAGCAGAGAATTGTAAATATTGATGAAGTATGGTTTGGAACATCCAGTGTGGATGACTATGTGAAATCTTTGAATACTGCTTTCCAGGAAGAATTTAAGAAGGGGCTGGTTCCTCCAATTCCGAAACCAGCAGGAATAGAATAAATTCTGAAATTTTTGATCTGTGTACGAAAAAAATATTGGCAGAAAAGGGGCAGATGGTTAAGGAAAAATCCTATATGCCATCTGCCCTTTTATAAATGTGTGGAGGAGGGATATCCTATGAATAAACGAAGTAAGATAAACTGGAATTATCTATTGATAGCTCCAGCTCTGATTATAAGTGTTTGCGTTATTTTGGTTCCGGGAATTATGACGATAGTTTATTCTTTTACAGACTGGAATGGACTATCACCGGATATTAATTTTATAGGACTTCAAAATTATCAGGAATTATTTTATGATAATGTGTTTTTTATAGCTATTAAAAATAACTTTATCTGGGCAATTATGTTTCTTACCATTCCGGTAGTTATTGGAATGTTATCAGCAATGTTGCTTCTGAGCAGGAAGAAAACCAGAAGTATTTATCAGGTAGCATTTCTTATTCCATATGTTCTGGCTCCATCGGTTAATGCAATGCTTTGGCTGAATATTATGTTCAGTCCGGTGGTTGGCGTAGTAGCTTTCCTGCGAAATACTTTTGGATGGGATATCAGCTCACCTCTGGCAAGTATGAAGAGTGCAATTTATGCATGTGCAGGGGTTGATATCTGGCATTATTGGAGTTATCTGACGGTTATTTATCTGGCGGCGTTGAGACAGGTGCCGACAGATCAGGTGGAAGCTGCAAAAGTAGAAGGATGTAATGGATGGCAGTTATTTAGATATGTATATCTTCCTAACATTATGCCTACTGTCAAA
>OLGO01001662.1_pt1 | contig 13565 bp, 18 predicted proteins | sample 1605861 | NCBI WGS metagenome assembly OLGO01 (sample SAMN03283253) | human gut metagenome | biome: human-associated habitat; material: feces | host: Homo sapiens | place: USA | collected 2013
AAGATCCTTAGTCTTGCTCGTCTGCCAGTTCCGACACTTCCGCATATCGCATTTCCTCGGGAATTCTTTGTTCTCTTCCCTCGCGACAAGTAGTAGAATACCAGAAGCCATTCACAAAGTCAAGCATTTTTTGAAATTTTTTCATTTTTTTATAAATTTAATTCAATTCGCAAATACCACCAGCCATATCGTTGACTGATGGTATTGCTGTTTCCTAGCTTAATTCCGCAATTCTGCTGACCGCAACATAGATCTCCTGAATCTTATACCAGGTGGAATAATCCGTGATCCCTGTTTCCGGAAGACCGAATATATTCTGGAATTTACGGACTGCAGCTTTTGTCTGTTCTCCATAAATCCCATCTACACCCACCTTCGGAATCGCTGGATACGCCTCTGCGATCACATTCAGCTGTTCCTGAATCTGCCGGACTTTATTTCCTGTTGCGCCAATATTAAGATCATATCCGGGCCAGGACAGGGGAATTCCCGATATTCCCTCTGCGACGTTGATATAGATATCATTTCCATAAAAATACCTGAGGATCTCAATCGGTGAATATCCTCTGTCTCCTAACGACTTACTGCCCCACTGTGTCATCCAGCCCCGGTCCTTACACTGCACCTGACGTCCGTCACAGTACTGCGTCAGGATCGGCTGCCGCACATCCGGTCTGGACAGATAATTCTCAAAAAGCTCATCCACGATCCTCGAAATGCTGTCAAATATATTTCTCCCGCGTATCCACTTATGATCATAGGCCGTGGAAGAAGTGATCGTAAAATCTTTGCCTTTATTCCGGTACCACGTGTTATATATAAATTCGGGGTTGATTTCTTACATCATTTTATCTTAATATCATTTAAAATTATACTCTTATCAGACGCTGTTGCCAATAAATTCTGACTTGTTTTTTCTGGATTGCTGATAAAATCCTCCAGCCGTATTCTAAATCGTATTGTGATCTGTTCTTCCATTACATCAATACGCTCAACCAACTTATCAACCAAAACTCTTTTCGTGTGTGAGTCCGCATCCAAAAACACCTGCTGCCACGTCGGGATCTGTTCCCGGAGGTATCCCCACTCGGAAATGGATACATCCATATTTTTTAATCTTTCTTCTTTCTGCTTTATTATCTCCTGTTGTTTACTATAGGTTTCCTTCTGCTTATCAATCAGTCTTACAAGATCGTCCAGTGATAATGGATATTCTCCTGTCATAGCCTGTGGAATGTTTTCTTCCATGACATCAATTTTTTTCTGAATCTTGAGAAGCTCCTGTTTTTCTTTTTCCAGCTCAGTTCTCACTGCTTTCTTTTCCTTTTGTTTATTTATCTCTATTTCCTGAAAAACATCATCATTTTCCTGCAGCCGCCCTATGTACTCAGAAATTGAGTTGAAGACAATCGGTTCGATCTTGTCGGCCCGGTAAAAACCTCTTCCCGGATGTACCGCACCGCTCCACGCATCCTGACATTTATATATTCCGACTTTTCCGGAACGCTTTTCTCCGGTACTCTTGATGGTCCAATAATTATACCTGCTGCCATTGGTCATTTTACATCCACAATAACCACAATATAATACATCCATCAGAGCTAATGTACCTCTATTGCTAATCATTACTGTTATGTTCGGATCTTTGTGTTCATCTGTTTTCGCAATGTTGTCAGCCCGCTTCTTCCTTAGATCCTGTACACCATTCCAGATATACACCTCTACAATAGCAATTTCTGGATTACATTCTTCCGCAACAATCCAATTATCGCTTCCAAGCTTATGATATACGCCGTCAGTTCTGGTTCTCCTATTATATGCAGTATAACCAGCATATATGGGATTCGTCAAAATGCTCGTAATTGTTCCAGCTTTCCAGATATCATTCGGTGCCATATCCTTATATTTTTCGTGAGTATTTAAAATTTTTGCTATCTTTACAGAACCATATTCCTTGTAAAATGCTAAATCGTAAATAAACACAACCACTTCAGCCTGTTCCGAAATGATAACCAGGTGTTTCAAAGCTCTGCCATGCTTGCTTATTTCACCGGAATATTCCAGCGAATAACCATAAGGAGCTTTACCGCCCATAAACCTTCCTTTTTGAACAAGCTTCTTTGCGGTATCTTTTACTCGCATCCCAGTATCAGAACTGCTTTTCTGGGCATTTCCATAACGAAGAGCGAGTACCATCTGTCCCATAATATCGTCTGTTTCCGGAGAAATACAGCCATCTTTGACTGTATAGATATCCACTCCATACCGCTTAAGCGTCATCACGTATGATCCGATCTCCCACATACGTCTGCCCACACGGTCATCTTTATAGACAACCAAAATATCATACTCTCCATTTTTCGCGTCTTCTAAAATTTCTTTCAGAATGTCACGCTTTTCCACTGCGTTCTTGTAGCCGCTATTACTACCTTCGAAGTACTCCTTCTTATCTAGTACCCAATCTTTATGCTCCCTTATGTAATCTAAGTCGATCTGCCTCTGTATGTCCAAATCTCCATCTGCATCCAGCTGCTGATTGGAACTTACGCGCAATAACACTCGTACTCTTTTCATTTACTCACCGCCTATATGTCCTCGTCAAAAAACAATTGAGGAGGTATCTCGCCTCCTCACATGCTATCATTCGTTTCCGCTTGCCTTTCCCATAGTTTCCCTTAACGTTCCGGAAAGAATTGCTCTTACCTCCTGCAGGATCTTTTCTCCGTCAATTTTAGGATTTTGAGGAAATTCCATAATCACACTCACCCCAGACGGGTCCTGCTTTTCAATACGATCATATGCCGGTTCCTTCATGGCAAAATCAGCCTCGATGATCCTTTTTTCATCTGTATTCCTGACTGCCGAATCATATGCACGTCCTGTCATATTAATACCTCCATTCTTCAATAAACTTCCTATCGGTATTAATATGTAATTTATTTTGCAAAACAGCAAAAATTCAGATGTTACCTTGTAATATCTTCATTTCTCTCATATTTTATCTATTTTTCTTCTGTTTCTGATTATTTACCCAGTAAATAATAATCCCTTCTATTTTCAATTCTAATTTTTATGCTATACTATTTAATAGCTTAATTCGTTTGGAGGGGAAATAAATTGAATTATTGTATAGTAATGAAATATTCAGCAAAGGAAAATTGCTATATTGTGACCGTTCCAGACCTACCGGGTTGTATGGCAGATGGAAGGACACCTAATGAGGCGTTTGAAAATGTAAAAAATGTGATCGGGGAATGGATAGAAACGGCCAGGGCAGCAGGTCGGGAGATACCGGAACCAGCTTTTGGACAGGATAATTTTTAAGGGACAGCGGATATGCTGCCCCTTTTTATTTCTTCTATATTAAAAGAAAATGAAATCAATAATTCGCCTGAATAGAGACTGATTATTAGCCGCTGCTACCTGCTGTTGAAATTCGTCCTGTTGCTGACGCATTTCCTCGAACTGTCTTTGTTGAAAGTCGTTCTGTTGCTGCTGAAATAACTCCTGCTGCATCATATCTTGCTGTTGATACATGAAGTCATTATTAAAATCATCGAAAGTGTTAAATCCACCAAAATCATCAAACACCTCTCATACCTCCACGTTATTTATTTGTGGGTTCCGGAATTCGGATACCCTCTTCGATTGCTGCAGTTATCCAGGCGCGTTTCGCGTCCTCAATCATTGCCGGAATATCCTCCCATCGTTGGCAGCAGGTGATACATCCGGGTAGATCTGGAATAGATACAGTGTAGCCGCCCTCAACTGGATCCTCAATTACCAGCATTGGATACGTCTCTATCATACCTGCAATCCTCCATTCTGATATTGGTGTGCCAGACGATAAAAGGTTGTCCGGCTTAGTCCTGTCAGCCCCATTGCCGCCGCCGCTGTGATCTCTCCACGCGTCCAGCGTTGCATTACCTCGCCATAGTTGGCAGGTAACCGTACTTGTGGTCTGCCGTAGTTCTGCCAGGCTGGCTTATCTCGGATCCGGTCAACGCCCTGGGTCTGTTTCTTGCGGGTACGCTCTATTTCGTGGTTAATCATGTAATCTAATGTGTTTATGACGGTATCCAGGATCATTGTTGATATTTCCGGATTGCAAATTGTGGTTGTTGGGATATCCAGAATTTTCACATGAACATTGTGATCTCGATAGTACTGTAATTCCTGGCGCGCGCTTCTTTTTCCACCAAGAGCCTCCAGATCATAGATGACCAAAATGTCACCGGGTTTTAGTAGGTGGTTTTTTAATTTTTGATATTGTTCTCGTTCCGGTATCTTACCATGAAAACGTTCGATTATTGTGTTGTCATCAGTGGCTCCTGCCGCCTGCAGTCTCTTCTTATGTGTAGCTGTGCGGAATGTTGATATGTAATAGTAGGTTTTACTTACATGTTCTATGGATCCTCCTAGTTGTTAATTATCTTAATATCAGACGCGTCCAGGTGTTGCCGTATGTAGTAGGATTTGTCCGGCCACCGATCATAAATGGTGGACTTTTTGGAATATTATTGCTATTAGCAGAGTGTTATTTCTGTTAATACGAAATCTGGGTTGCTGTCGGTAGCAATGCAGATACTTTGGAGCTGTTCTGGTTGACTGACAGAGTTTCTTCCTATTATATGAGATAATGCCAGGTTGACCGTCTTGCTGGCTTCTTCTGGCGTTAATCCAACATAATTTTTTAATGAAAATTCAGTCTGCTGGAGGATTTCATCTAAATTCCTTTCTACAAGTTCGCTCAAATAACAAATCTGACTTTCTGGCATTGTTGCGCGCTCCTTCCTTTTTTGCGGTTTTTCAGGGGATCTCTGAGCTGATAATGATTACCGGCTGTTAATTTTGATTAATGGTCTGTAAATTTTACTAACTCGAAGCGTGTAGTCAATGCTAACGCATTCATCAAAAATAAAAACTGTTGACATTTTACGAGCTTTTAAAAATATGTTCCTGTCCTCTCCTGCTTTTAAATAGATTTAACAGCTCAAGATTATTTTTAATAGTTGTTGATTTTATTGACCGCTTTATAAAATTGTGTATTTTATACAAAAACAGTAGCCTTAAAAGTTGTTTTATTGACATTTATGTTACAACCGTACTCTATATATATTATAAGGGTACGGTTACCACTTAGAATTTTTTGTACTATAAAATCAACAGTCCTTAATAAGCTCTTGAGCCGTTAGATTTACTCAAAAAGTAGCACCGGTCAGAGACATAATTTTAAGAGCTAATAATATAACCTGTGATTTATAACATCAAAATGAACGCTTTGCGTTGATTACCATCTTTGAGTTAGTAGGTATTGCAAACTATTAAATCAAATTAATAGCTGGTATACCTTACACACTCAGAGATCCCCGCAAAAATCTCATATTCAATTTAAAAGTTCTTTTCTGGAAAATTTCTTTGAAACACCGGACCGCCATTCCAGGCAACCCGCATATAACAGGGAGGGTGAATACCTCTCCTTCAGATCTGATAATAGTATTATACGGCGGCTGTTCCAAAAAGTCTATTGACGTCCTGCCCAAAGCTATTGTATGCGCAATTTCACAAATTCATTCAATAAACTGACAACATTCACCTTTTTCCTATAAGAACAAACGCATACAAAATTTTATGCTATAAACCCATTCTTGTTGTGAAATTTGCACATAATTTTATTGCTTTTCTTCACTTTTCTCCTTAAAAATCGTTCGTCATTTTGCACAACAGAATATTCAGATATCTGAATAAAAATTGATGTATCCCAAAAAGCATTCCAAAAGTCAATGTGACGAAAATACTATTTATACACATAAGCTCTATATTTTATAAGCATTTCGTGCTACTATTTCCACATAATCTTATAGAAATGAGGTATTGTGCAAAATGACGAATAAAGTTGATTTTAGCAAATGGAATCCTGACCGCATTGAAACGGACGGTGATGACTTGATGAAAACAATCTACGCGTATTACTGCAATGCTGGCTACCCTCACAAGCTACAGGACGCTATTGATACCACTATTCAGATCCTGTCTACCATGGATAATAGCTATTTGGAAATCGAAAACATGGTAATGGAGATGGCCGGTGCTGTCGATATGTGGGGTTTCCGGCAGGGATTTAAGGCAGCCATAGAACTACTATCCGGTAATACATTCCGGCAGATTTTTAGGGAGGAGGAAAACGATGAACAATGAAGAAAAAATAGGAACTGTTGACGAGCTATGCGGCAGTGTCAGAGATCAACGCAATTACAACGAGAGGTACTATTATCAACAAGCAAAGGAAATCGCAGCCGTAACGACTATTGCAATGTTGCGCGATAATATACCGCCTGTCGATATTAGAATATGTATCAAAGACTGGTACGGAGTCGAGATTTCTGACCACGCGATGAAAATTTTAGAAGCAGAGGCAGACTCTGATGAAAAAGAGGAGCAATTGACCGGCAGGAGAGGAACTGACCTCTCACCGTCCAGTCTCCATGATCGGTGCTGCCGGATCCGCAAGGCAAAGCGCCTGTGTGAATGCGGCGTGTCACCGGACACAATCTACTATGCTTTTCCAGAATTATCCGAAGAAGAGATCAGTAATATCTGTTCAAGCGCCAATAACAGCAACGGAACAAGAGTTGACGGTCTAACACTTAGGAAATTGCAAGAGGCAACAGCTGCCCCGCTTAAAACAACGGGCGAACATGTAGCATATCTTCGTGGTCGCAGCGATAAGGCCAGGGAGGTAATCCAGGATCTATACTGTAATCATGGTGGTAATGCTCATTCCATTTACGATTTTTTCCAAGATGATGTTATTAAATATGAGGAAATAGTAGGCTGGAAACAAGAGGCGGCTGATTACATGGAGAGACGCCTTGCAAGCCAACTTGCGCGCCATGCCGCTGTCCAGATGCTGCAGGATGGACAAGAACCCAACAGAGTAAAAGAAAATATTGAAAGTTGGTTTTCTGTTCATTTTTCAGACACCCAAATAGTTACGCTTAGGCGTCAGGCCAATCTTAGCAAGTGCATGTCAGAAATGACAGTTGTATTAGACAAGAAGGAGGACTGAATATGGAATGCAGAACCAGCGATGCACTTGGCAAAAATGCCTTAGACAGGATCCTTGAACTTTTTCCAGACGATAAACAAATACGGACCCGCCACTCTCACTATAATTAATTGCAGGTATTGTGACGTAAAAGATCCAGGAAATAGCAGCACGCATCTCTATAAGGCGCGAAGCGGTAATGTGATCTGGACCCACAAGGAAACAGAGGAAAACAGCCATGAATGAAGAAAAATCAAAAATTATAGCGGAATTAGCTGATTACGTCCGATCTGATCTGCCGGTACAGGAAATAATAGATAATTTTCAATATCTAATTCAAAAGCTTGATTATACAAATCGAGTAGCTGCGATCACGAAGGCAATCGAACGACTCAACGCTGGTTGTACGTATGACTACGTAGCCGCCGGTCTTAGAGAATGGTATGACATAGATATTTCATCTCAAGAGCTGGCGCTGCTCTTATATGGAGCAGAAGGGCTTTTACCGCGTGAAATACGATATAAACGACAACTTGCAAAACAAGAGAAAAAAGCGAATCAAACCGAATAATCTCCTCACAGAAAGAGACCACTTCCGGGTCTCTTTTCCATATCTCCTCAAAATCGCTTCAAAACCCCTAATATCGCCCCAAAACCCCTAATATCACCTCAAAACCTATCAATATCGCACCAAAACCGTTTTGTTCCCGACATACATGTCGGAAACATCAGCTACCGCTACCCTAATTATGTCACATACGGCATTTTTAATTATCGTTTATGCCTCATACGACATTAATAATTCCTACTTATGCCTCATACGGCATTTTCTCTTTTTAATTATGCCATATGCGGCATTAATACCCTTTAGTTATGCCTTATGCGGCATTAATGGCTTTTGGTTATGCCGTATATGCCATTTTCTATTTCTTCTCAATATCATTTCTGATATATCCAGTTTAAAAAATCTGGATTTTCCTAAAATGGTTCATTTTAGAAAGGTTTTGCGCGCCGGTCTTTTTCTAAAACAGCGATTTTAGGATGAATATGATCCGATCTCTTAAAAATGCCAACTTTTACGGAAAACCAGGATTTCTAAAAGTTGGCAGCAGGATTATTAAGAATTTTCCTGAAAATCAAACAAATCTAACTCAAATCAGTATAAACATTGCTATTTTCCCAACTTTTATTATCCTAAATTCCAACTTTTATAAAAAAACGTCAACTTTTTGTTCTAAAAAAACAAGTGATTTTCCTAGAAGAGAGCAACTTTTACTCCCCTAAAAGTTGATGTTTAAAAGTTGAAAAAGGACCGGCGAACCGGTCCTACTGCTTCAAAAATTCTAACGCGTCCGATAATCCAGCATAATATGCCAGTCTTTCTACTTTGTCGTTGCGGGATTTTATACAGAAAAATATGCTATCGATAATATCTCTATCCCGTTCCGTCAGGTGTAATTTTTCATATAATTTCTGTAAATATTCCAAATCATTATTATCCTGCACCACTTCTGCGATATCACTGTTAATATGCTGCATAGTATTCAGCCGTTTTTGTTCTACAAAGCCACCGATTTTAATTTCCACCTCACCCATTTTTAGATTCCCTCTCACATAATCATAATTCTACTATACATTCGTATAGAATATTCTACAATTACAATCGTTCGACTTTATTCGACGTTTAGTGGAGATCCGGAGCCTTAATCGGGCGCTGTTTTACATGTTCTTCTGCTGCCTCTCTGGTGGTATATAGTCGGTCCGGATGTACCCGGATAGCGCCACTGGAATCCAGAAATTTAACCAGATAGAGACCGCCGGCACAACTCAGGATCCGCACCGGTCTTATTATTCTGCTGCTTTCAATAATATATGCATTATCTCCTCGTCTCATATAATCAGCTCCTGCTATTTTTTTACTGATTATATCATAACACAAACATTTGTTCTGTATTTATTTCATTATCATTGCAACTAATACATATAACAATTGTAATACAATAAACACGATAATCGCATAAATCACAGTTCTTACTAAAAGACGTTTAACCTTTTCTCCAAACAAAACCTCATCATCTTTATAGTTTCTAAAATGCCAAAGATTCCACAGTCTCTCCCCATAATTTCCAATTCCATGAACAATGAAGAAATTGCAAACATCTGTCGTCCATAAATACTCAATATAAGTTTTCTTTCTGCTTGGATACTTTCGAAACAATATTTTAGTATATATCCACGTTATGAACAAAAGTAAAATATATGCAGCCATTGCAATGGCCAACGGTAAAAGAACGTCTCCTTTTGTCCACATCGTAATTGATAAGATTACCAAGATTATAAATATGATTCTCCTTAAGAAAGATAAAAAATTTCCCATCGTATATCATCTCTTTTCTTGTGTATTATTATTTTTCTAATTATATCATATTTTTATGGTACTAAAACAAAACGTCCATAAGAATTTTCGGAAATGTTAAAAAGGCAGGTATTATGGACATAACAAATCTTTAAAACTAAGTTTGGAAGAATTAGGAAAAGAACCTTGTCGAAATGTAAAATTTATTATAATATATAGATGACTACTAAAGATGAAACCGTAGAAATACGAGTGAACGAAACTATTAACCAGGTCTTAAAGAAAAGGAGTTAAAATGAATCAAGAACTTGCGTTAAAGGTAGTCAGCTACATCGCCGATTATCTCGGCAATCTCCCGGATGACTCAATATCCGGATTCGAAAATTACACGAATGATGAAATCGATGCTGTTGTGAAACACTTAGAAGAGATAGGTGTACTTAATATTGCTCACTCAAAAGCATATTCCTATTGTGGCATTGGTGATGCAAAAGGGCATGCTGATTATGATGAACATTATCTGTCAAGAGCCTTTATCTCAGAAGAAAATTTTAAGAAATTCAAAGCATCGTTAAAATAAAGAAACTGGCCCGTCACCCGGTACATAAACTGTACCGGGAAAGAAAAAATTTTCGTTATTTAATTTGTCTACTTGACGGGTGGCACACCAAAATCAAGGCATTCAGGCTCTTTTGTTTTGCCCCGGAAAAGGCAGGGTACCACTCAGGGTACCAAAGCCGGTACCCTGCGCAGTACCCTAAAAGGCATCATGATCAGGCTTTATTTCTCCTGAATTTCTTTGCCGCTGATATGTTCAATTTCTATTTCAAAAAGCTGTACAGCTTTTCCCGAGCGTTTGATTTCCTCATCGATCAGTTGTTCATTCGGATAGTATTTCACCGCAATCTTTTTCAAGATTTCCGTTGTTTCTGCACTTTCTTCCAATAAATGGCGTCTGCCAAATATAACCGTGCTCTGTACAAACGGTGCCCACTTCTCTTCTTTGATGGTTTCATTTCCATAAACAGTAAAACATACCTTGTCGCTGGCTTTTAATGCATCGACTTTATGTTATCCAGCATTTTATAACAAACTCATTTTTACTTTTTCATGCAAATTAAAAAAAGTCTCAGCATAAAATAATCTGACGTATTTTCCCGCAGATTATTTTATCCTGAGACTTCTTGTGTTATCATCTTTGATTGAAACCTGTAAATATAATGAAAGAAGCAGAAATCCCACCGACCAAAGTTTGATTTCTGCTTCAAGCAATAAACATAGCTCTCGCCACGTCCTCTCTTATGATAACAATCAAAACAGAAAACTACAACCATATTTCTCAAGATTTTTATAACAAAATAATAGATTCTCTTGATCTGACCCTGATCTCATGTACCTGTGGGCACTCTGGATCCCTGATCCGCCATGGTTCCTATAAACGGAAGATCCCGCTTAAGGACCGTATCATTACTTTAACGGTTGTTCGTGTTTACTGCAAACACTGCGGACATACCCATGCCCTTCTTCTGTCTTCCTTTGTACCTTATTCCCAGATTCCCCTGACAGTACATATATCCAGTATCCTTGCCTGTGAACAGAACTCCTCTATTCGTCCCGTTCTTGCAGGTCAATGCTGTGTTGACGAAAACAACATCAGATCCATCTTCCGTTCCTACCGGCTCCATTGGCAGGAACGTCTCCGTTCTGCCGGTCTGACACTTTTCAAACTTGCTTTGCTCGTAACAGGCTGCTTTTCCTGTTTCCGTAGGCAGTTTATGCAGATTAAAACCACCTGCAACAAACTTTTTCTTTTACCAACATAACCTTACACGACAGATACTTCCTGGTCCGTTATCCTTTAGAAAAAGGAGGAAAAATTAAATGAAACAGGAAAAACAGCAGGCGATTGCACTGATGCGCTATGGCGCAATCGCACCACTTATTGCCGGTCTGGATGAAGACTATCCAAGCAAGACCGCTTTTTACATGGAACTATCCACCAAAGGACTTGTCGGACCGGATGGCCGCGTGCATCACTATGCACCCTCAACCATCGAAAAATGGTATCTGGATTATCAGAACCACGGGTTTGATGCCCTTATCCCGAAAGGACGCTCTGATGCAGGTATGAGCCGTAAACTTGATGATGAATTGCAGGAACGGATCCGGTATTTTAAAACGAATTATCCACGCATGTCGGCGGCAGCCATTTACAGACAGCTCAAAAATGATGGTTTCATCATAAACGGACAGGTTTCCGAATCCACAGTCTGCCGCTTCGTCAACCAGCTCCAGATCGAACTGCGGCAGACTCCAAACCGGGATATGCGCCGTTATGAACGCCCGCATATCAATGAGGTGTGGTGCGGCGACAGCAGTGTCGGACCACACCTTACTGATGCAGATGGCAAAAAACACCGTATTTACATCATTGCCCTGATTGATGATGCCAGCCGTTTTATTACCGGGATTGACGTCTTCTACAATGATAACTTCATCAATCTGATGTCCGTCATGAAATCAGCCGTATCAAAGTATGGCCGGCCAAAGGTACTGAACTTTGACAATGGAAAATCTTATAAAAACAAGCAGATGGAACTCCTTGCTGCCAGGATCGGTACAACACTCAGCTACTGCCAGCCATATACCCCAACTTCAAAAGCCAAAATCGAGCGCTGGTTCCGTACATTAAAAGACCAGTGGATGGCTGGCCTTGATATGCGTGATTTCCGCTCGCTGGATGAACTGCGCGGAAGCCTGTATGCTTATGTGCAAAGCTATAACCTGGCACCTCATTCTTCCCTGCGCGGCATGTCACCACAGGATCGTTTCTTCTCTGAGCCAGATCATATCCGCTGTCTTACGCAGGATAATATCGACTAAGACTTCCTTCTGGAGATTGAACGGCGTGTTTCGGCAGACAGTGTCATCGTCATTGACCAGATCGAATATGAAGTGGACTGCCGGTTCGCACGCCAGCGGATCCGGCTCAGGTAAGTCTACCTTTACAAACAGAATCAAAGCTTATTTTGGGGATGACGTGGCGGTTTTATACCACGACAATTACTATCGCTGTCAGGATGGTGTCCCGTTCGAGCAAAGAGTGACGGTAAACTACGATCATCCGGATTCTCTGGAGACCGACCTTCTGATCGAGCATTTGAAGGAACTGAAAGCGGGAAGATCCATTGACAGTCCGGTCTATGACTACAGCCAGCACAATCGTTCCCACGAAACAGTCCGGATCGACCCGAAGCCGATCATCATTGTAGAGGGAATCCTGTTTCTGGCCGATGAACGCCTGCGCAGCCTGCTGGATATCAAGGTTTATGTGGAAGCAGACTCGGATGAACGAATCCTGCGCCGTATCTCCAGAGATGTATCGGAGCGCGGACGTGATCTGAATGGCATCATCGAACAGTATCTGACCACGGTAAAGCCGATGCATTATCTCTATGTAGAACCGACCCGTTCCAAGGCAGATGTGGTCATCAACAGTGGTAAGAATGATGTGGAGTTTGATCTGTTTGTGTCAAAAATCGGTCAGCTTCTGGAAGAACGAGAGAAAGAAAATTAAAAAAGTACAAACTTTTAGTTGTGGCCCTTCTCCTTTTCTGATATAATAAGTCCGGATTTTAAACTTCTGCCGTGATAAAATGTGAAACTGTCGCGAATGAGGCTAAAAGGAGGAATTACAAATGAAAGAAAAGAAAAAACGGGCCAAACGTCTGCCCACCTTTGCGGAATCGATCACACCGATCATCGCAATGCTTCTGATCCTTACCATTGGAAAGGGCGTGTTCGGCTACAGCACGGAGCCGCTCCTGATCATGGTAGCAGCAATCGCGGCATTTATCGCGTTCCGTGTGGGTGTTACCTGGGATGAGATGATGGATGAGATCTGTACCAAGATTGCAAAAGGTATGCCGGCAATTCTGATTCTGGTATGCGTTGGCGCTATGGTTGGTACCTGGATGGCAGCTGGTACCATTCCGATGATGATTTACTATGGTGTTCAGATTGTAAACCCGAAATTCATGCTGGTTACAGCATTTCTGATCGAGGCTATTGTATCGGTTGTTACCGGTACTTCCTGGGGTTCTGTCGCAACCATGGGTGTTGCCCTGATGGGAATCGCAAGCGCCCTTGGCGTATCCCTTC
>OLGO01001692.1_pt1 | contig 13330 bp, 8 predicted proteins | sample 1605861 | NCBI WGS metagenome assembly OLGO01 (sample SAMN03283253) | human gut metagenome | biome: human-associated habitat; material: feces | host: Homo sapiens | place: USA | collected 2013
TACCGGGCCGGACATGTCCGGCCCCTACAGGCATCCCACTATTTCCCTATTATAGAACAATTTGTGCAAATTTCAACCGTCACATTTCCTGCGCCACGCCCTGCGCGATCACACCGCTCTGATAGGCTTCGACCAGGGCTGTCAGGTCGCGGATCAGCGCCTGCTTGCGCCCGCCCTCGTCGGTGTCGCGCACCAGAATGCGCTGGGGCGCAGTATAGATATACTCGCTCTTGCTGGCAATGTCCTCGTCCTCGTGGATTGCCTTCTCCACGCTCTCAAACGGCTGGTGGGTGCGCAAGATCAACCCGCGGGAGTTATAGACTAGTGTGTAGCCGGCTATGCCGGTGCGCCGGTGGTAGGCACGGCAGAAGCCGCCGTCAATAATGATGAGCCGTCCGCCGCCCTTGATGGGGCTTTCCCCCTCGATGGCGCGGACCGGGACATGGCCGTTCACGATGTGGCTGCCCTCGCCGGACAGGCCAAATTCGCGCAAAATATGCTCGGCGGTGTGCGGGTCGGCAATGTGCCTGTAGTAGGGATCCTTGATCTCCACCTGGGCCGCCGGGTCGGCAATATAGAGCCGCTCAAACGTCGTCATGGCGCTGCGGCCAAACAGCGGCGATTTTGCCCCGCACCACAGGTACCACAAAAAATCCTGACCTGCCAGCCGTGCCGGGCTGCCCGCGGGCGCGCTGTAGCCCTGGCGGGCGCGTCGGTCACAGTAGTCGAACAGCTGCTTGCCGCTGCGGGCGGTGCCCTCAAACCGAATGGCCGCAAACGCGCCGCCCTCGGTCATCGGCACTGCGCCGTGGTAGAGCAGATTGCCGTTGCACATTTTATAAAACGCGCCGTGGGCGTACAAAAATTGCACATGGCGCTGCAGGCGCTCGCTCTCGGCAAAGCTGCGCACCAGCTCGGCGGCGATCTTTTCCTCGTCGGCAGTCAGCGCGGCAGGATTGGCCGGGTCAACGGTGGGAAAGTCGCAGTCCAGCAGGGGATAGGTCGTGCCGAAATAGTCCACCGTGCCCGCGGCAAAGTCAATGTGGTTCAAAAAGTCGCGGCCCTGCAAATCAAAATCCGGGTTGCGGGCAATGACCTGCGCCTCCAGCTTGAGCATCATAACGGTCACGGCCTTGTGCATCCGCGCGGCGGCGGTCAGGTCGCCTGCCGCTGTGCGCTGGTCGGCGTGGGGCAGCCAGCGCGAAACATCGGAATCCGCGTAAGTATGCTGGGCAAAGCGCTCCAAGCGGCGCAGGCTGATGCCGTAGCCGCCCTCCAGCGTGTCCAGATTGTTGTAGGCCAGCGTTGTTTTCAGCACGGTCATAATGCAGAGCGGGCTGCCCGCTGCCGCGCCCATCCAGACCACGTCGTGGTTGCCCCACTGGATGTCCACCTGATGATGCGCCATCAGACTGTCCAGAATGCGGTCCGGGCGCGGGCCGCGGTCAAACAGGTCGCCCACAATGTGCAGGCGGTCCACGGCCAGCCGCTTGATGACCTCGCAGAAGCGGATAATATAGGCGTCGGCGCGGTCATAGCGGATGATGCTCTCAATGATCTCGCCGTAATACTGGTCCTTGTCGTGGTCCTCAAAGTGGGCGTGAAGCAGCTCGTCGAGGATGTAGCCGCAGTTCTGCGGCAGACAGCGGCGCACATGGTCGCGGGTATGCTTGCTGGACACGAACCGGCACAGGTCGATGAGCCGCAGCAGCGTCATGCGATACCAGGCGTGCAGGTCTCGCTGGCGGGCTTTCAACTCTGGCAGCTTCTGATTGGGATAATAGACGAGCGTCGCCAGCTCGGCACGCTCCTCGACGGGGACACCGGTGCCAAGCACCGTGCCGATTTTTTCACGGATGACGCCCGATGCGCTGTTTAATATATGTACGAACGCTTCGTGCTCGCCGTGCAGGTCACTCATGAAGTGCTCGGTGCCCTTGGGCAGACGGAGCAGGGCCTCAATGCGGATGATCTCGCTGGCCGCGGCGGCCACGGTCTGGTATTTCTGAGACAGCAGGCGCAGATAGCGCAGATGCTCATCGGAATATTGCACGGGCAGGACCTCCCTGTACTTTTCTTTCATCTATATGGAAGTATAGCACACCTTGCGGCAAAACAAAAGGCCGCAGCCCGGAATTTTGGGCTGCGGCCTGATCATTTTTAGGGCAGGGACTCTGTATGGGCGGATTCTATATCCGCCCGTGGACGTTTACCCTACGTTCATCTTTTTTCACAACTGGATGCTGCCAAGCGGGCGCATATAGAATGCGCCCCTACGGTGCAGCATGGCTGCACATTTTTTTGCAATCACTCGATCTCGATCAGCGTCTGCTTCGGCTCGAGCTTCTTGGCCTCGGCCTTGGGCAGATGCAAGGTCAGGATGCCGTTCTCAAACTTAGCGCTGATGTCCTTGGGCTCCAGCTCCTTGCCGACATAGAAGCTGCGTGCGCAGCTGCCGGTAGCACGCTCTTGGCGGATATAGCGGCCCTCGTTGTCCTTGTCATCCAGCTCCTCATTGCGCTGGGCGCTGATGGTCAGATAGCCGTTGTCCAAATCGAGCTTAACGTCCTCTTTCTTGAAGCCGGGCAGATCAACGAACACGTCGTAGCTGTCCTTGTTCTCGCGGACATCGGTTTTCATCACATTGGCGGCACGTTTGCCAAACATACTGCGGGGCGCAGCGGCCTTCATGGCGCGGTCAAAATCGTGCTCCCAATCGTTGCTGAACAGATCATCCATCAAAGCCTCATTGAACATATACGGAACCATCATCATAAGTCATTCCTCCAATTTTCATCGGCCGCCCGTTTTGTTTGTGAGCGGTTGACTTTTGATACACATTGTTGTGTTCCCTTTGGGGATTCGGTTCTTCCGTTCCTCTTTCCCTTGGAACGCCTCTATAATAGCACCGAAAATTAGCACTGTCAAGTGGAGAGTGCTAATGTTTACATGTTATGTAATGTTTGTTCACAAAATATGTAATAAGTTTTGTTGAATTACGATGATACGTCTATTTTGCTAGCCCGTAGGGAGGGGTCTTGACCCCTCCGGGACGTTTGCGGCAGCCGCAGACCACCCCGGGACGCATGTATGCTGCCTAGGAAAGTGCATCACTGCCACAAGCCACCTGCGGAGGGGTCAAGACCCCTCCCTACGACTTACCCGCAAGTGCCCGCTAATGGGATGCCTACGCTCCGGTCATTCACGGGGCAGCCTTTGCTTTCTAAAGCCTGCTCACGGGGGGGAGAAGGCTTCTCATCTTTACATTATGTCGTATTCAATCGGCGTCTCAAACAGCCGTGCCGCCTTCTCCCGGTCCTCGGTCTGGCCCAGCGCCCACATCAGCTTGACGGCGACAGCCTCGGGGGTCATGTCGCGGGCCTCCAGGACGCCGGGCAGCTCACCGACGGCGCGGCCCACCTCGTAGACGGCCAGGTCACACCCCTCATGCGGGACCTGCGTGGTAAACACCGCCAGCCGCCCGCTCTCACACCAGCGGCGCAGGGCGGCGAACATCTCGCCGTGCTCCCCGCCCGGCAGACCGCCGACGCCGAAGCTCTCCAGCACCAGTGCGCGGTAGTGCGGGACCAGCAGCGGGATGATGTCCGCCCGCATGCCCGGCACAAGCCGCAGCACAAAAACGGCGGGCTCAAGCCTTTCATAGAACCGCACGGGCGGCTGGTCCGTGGGGCGGCGCAGAAACGTCACCAGCCGCGTATCGCGGAACACCGCGGTCTCGGGGTAGTCGATGCTGGAAAACGCATTGAAGCTGCGCGTCCGCGTCTTGCGCGCGCGTGTGCCCAGAATGACCTTGTTGTCAAACACCAGCTGCACGCCCCATGCGCCGTCGCTGACCGCGTAGACGAACGCGCGGTAAAGGTTGTTGCGCGCGTCGGTATCGCGGTTGTAGATGGACTTCTGGCTGCCGGTCAGCACGACGGGCTTCGCGCTGTTCTGCACCATGTAGCTGAGCGCCGCGGCGGTGTAGGCCATCGTGTCTGTGCCGTGGGCGATGACAAAACCGTCGCAGGCATCATAATTTTCTTTGATGCAGCGCACGATGCTCTGCCACTGCGCGGGGCCGACGTTCGTCGAATCCAGGTTGAACACCTGCACAGCGCTGACCTCGCACAGGTCAGCCAGCTCGGGCACGCAGGCCAGCAACTCCTCTGACGTGATGGCCGGGGCCAGCCCGCCCGCCGCCGTAGGGCGGCTTGCAATCGTCCCGCCTGTGGCGAGAAGCAGAATTTTTTTCATCAAAGTACCTCACTTCCTTGGCCCCCTCTGCGAGGGGGCTCCGCCCGCAGGCGGTGGGGGAGAGAGCTTCGCGGTTATCCGAAATATTTCGGGTCATGGCAAAGTTCTCTCCCTCCGGCCCTACGGGCCACCGCTCCCCTTCTGGCGCAAGCGCCACCTCCCCCGTATCGGGGGAGTCTGTCTCGCAGAGGGAGGCAAGAGCTTTTCACTCCGCCCACATCAGATGCCGCTCCGCGACGACCTGGGCGTCCAGTGTGCGCGGACCTGCCGTAAAGCGCACGGTCACGCGGCGCCCCGCAACGCTTTCCACGGTGCCGGGGCCAAAGACGGCATGCCGCACATGGGCGCCGACGGCGGTGATGCTGTCCACATCCACAGGCGGCAGCGGGGCGCGTGCCGCGGGCGAGGGTGCGCGGCGGCCCGCGGGCTCGGCGTCGTGGCGTTTGCGGTGGCCGGGCAGACCGGACAGCACCTCATCCACAAAGGCCGAGCGCTCCGCCGCGCAGTCAAACAGCACCAACTGCTGCCGCGCGCGGGTCATGGCCACGTAAAACAGCCGCCGGTCCTCCTCATACTGCTGTGTCTCACCGGGCGTGCGGCAGCACAGCTCCGGCTTGGCGGGCAGAATGCCGTCCAGCACATCCAACAAAATGACCCGGTCATATTCCAGCCCCTTGGCCGAGTGGATCGTCGAAAGCAAAAACCTGCACCCGGGCGGGTTCTCATGGTTTTGTATGATGCTGCGCAGCTTTTCCAGCCGCCGCAGCAGGTGCCGCGGCGTCGGCTCCTGTGCGCCGAGCATTTCCAGCACGGCCAGCTTCGTGCGGTCCATGCCGTTTTTGTCCAGATATTTGCCGTAGCCCAGCTGGTCGGCCAGGAACCGCACCGCATCGTCCGCGGCCATTTTGGGCAGACGCGCCAGACCGTCCGCCACGTCAGCCATGGCGGCGCGGGTGCGCGGGCGGATGCTGTCCTCATTCAGCAGGGCCGTCCAGCAGCCCTGCCCGTACTGCCGCGCCTGATTGCAGGCAAACAACGCCTGTGCGCGGGTGACGGGCACACCGAATTTGTAGTAGCAGCGCAGAAAAGTTTCCCCATCCGCGGGGTGTGCGGCCAGCGTGAAAATATCGGTCACATCGCGGACGATCTTATTGGTAAAAAAGGTCTGGTCCACTGCCTTGCAGGCGTAGGGGATGCCCCGCCGCTCGCACAGGTCGATGATGGGCAGTGCGCTCTCGTGGTTGCGGAACAGCACCGCCGTCCCGGTATCGCAGTGCTGCGCCGTCTCAAACAAGAATGGCAGCTGGTCGGCGCGGCGCGGCACGGTGACGATCTGCAGCGGTGCGCCGGGGCCCTGCGTCGGTGCGATGGTTTTGGGGCGGCGGAAGCGGTTGCGCGCCACAAAGCGGCTGGCAGCCTCCAGAATCGGCTCTGTGGAGCGATAGTTCTGCTCCATCAGCAAAATCTGTGCGCCGGGATAGGTCTTTTCAAAGTCCATAAGCGCCTGGGGGTAGGCGGCGCGGAAGCCGTAAATGCTCTGGTCCTCGTCGCCGACCATAAAGATATTGCCGCTTTCCTGCGCCAGCACGCGGATAATTTCATGCTGTACCTTGGACGTATCCTGCGACTCATCGACGCAGAAATACTTGTACCGTTTGCGGAACGCCGCCGCAACCGCGGGCGCACCGCGCAGGATTTGCAGCGCAAAGCAGAGCTGGTCGTCGTAGTCCATTTTGTGCGCGGCCTTCAGCGCCTTCTGGTAGTCGCGGTACAGGTCGGGCAGATTCTCAATGTCGGTTTCCAGTTCGTCCAATTCTGCGTCGGTCAGGCACATATTTTTAATGTAGGTGATGGCCGTGCGCAGATCCTTGACCGTGCTCTCGGCGGGGTACTCGTGGTTTGTGTCCTGCCATAGCCGCATGAGCAGCGGCGTGGTCTCGCTCTCATTGCGGATGAGCTCCGGCGGAGTACGGCCATACATGCGGCTGTACAGCGCGATGATGCGCGCCGCCACACCGTTGATGGTGCGGAACTCCAGCCGTGCGGCCAATTCGCCGCCGAACCGCGCCGCGAACCGGGCGCGCATCTCCTGCGTGGCGGCGACGGTGTAGGTCATTGTCAGGATGGCTTCCGGCGCAATACCGCAGACCTCGGTCATATAGCCCAGCCGGGTGATGAGCACGGTAGTTTTGCCGCTGCCCGGCACCGCCAGCAGCAGCACCGGGCCGTTGACCGCCTCCACCGCCGCGCGCTGCTGGTCGTTCAGGGCCGCCAGATGGGCCGTTTCAAATATAGCCTTGTCCATGGCAGCTCCTTTCGTGCAGTATAAATCGCCGCGCAGCAGGGGCCGCACATGTGCGGCCCGCAGCTTCACGGGGGACGCCCGCTTATAGGCAGGCCGCGGGCCGGGCATGCCCGGCCCCTACAGTGTTTCCCTATTGTACCATACATCCCGCACAAAAGCAAAACAGCCGGTCCATGCCCTCCTTGCCGAGCAGTAATTGCGTGCGTGAAAACCGGTTTAACATGTATCGTTCCTCTCTCGCCCGTAAACGAGTTCTATGGGCAAAGCCGCGGGCCGGGCATGCCCGGCCCCTACTTCTCTATATCCCCACTATGCAGATGTGATTATAAATGTCAACCTTGCAAAGTGTAAAAACCTGCAGCATTTCAGCCCGCGTATTTTGTCACCCCCAAGTCTTGGATAAACGCGCACACTGTGGTACAATATGTAAGAAAGAGCAAACTCCCCATAACCAAAGGACGTCACCATGAAACAAGGCAATTTGAATATACGCTGCACCGAAGATTACGCGGTGCTGTACTGGGATAAACCCGCCGCCGCACCCAGCGGGGCGGAATACACGGTCTCCCTGAACGGTGAGGCCATTGGCCGCACAGACCGCACCCATTTTACGATAGAGGGGCTGAGCTACGGCAGTGCCTTCCGGGTGGACGTGGTCAGCGGCAGCTACTGCATCGGCTCGGCCACGCTGCAGTTCGGCAGGGAAAAACGCCGCATCGACATTACCGCCGCGCCCTACTTCTGCAAGGGCGACGGCCATATCCTGAACACCGACAATTTACAGCGGGCCATCAACGACTGCGGCGCGGACGATATTCTGTACGTGCCGGCGGGCGATTTTCTGACCGGCGCATTGCGGCTGCACAGCGATCTGGAAATTTATCTGGCCAAGGGCGCGGTCCTGCAGGGCACAACGAACATGCACGACTATTCGCCCCGCATCCCCAGCCGATTTGAGGGCACCGAGATGCGCTGCTACTCAAGCCTTTTGAACGCGGGCGACATGAACCACAAGACCGGCCCGAACTGCCGCAATATCATCATCCGCGGCAGGGGCACGATCTGCGGCGGCGGGCAGGAGCTGGCCCGCAAGATCATTGAGGACGAGCGTGCCCGCATCAAGAGCTTTCTGGACGACAACCGGGAGCTCGTCGAAAGCTGCGAGAACAGCGACACGATCCCGGGCCGCGTCCGCCCGCGGCTTATCAATTTAAGCAACTGTGAGAACGTCTGGATCAGCGGTATCACGCTGAAAAACGGCCCGTCCTGGAACGTCCACATGATCTACTGCGACGACATCCAGACCGACCACTGCACCTTTGTGTCCGAGGGCGTCTGGAACGGCGACGGCTGGGACCCGGATTCCTCAACGAACTGCACGCTGTTTGCGTCGGAGTTCTCCACGGGGGACGACGCTGTCGCCATCAAGAGCGGCAAGAACCCCGAGGGCAACGAAATCAACCGTCCCTGCGCGCATATCCGGGTGTTTGACTGCCGCAGCGACTGCGGCCACGGCATCTGCATCGGCAGCGAGATGAGCGGCGGCGTGGAGGACGTGCAGATCTGGGACTGTGATCTGGCAAACTCGCTGTCCGGCATCGAGATCAAGGCCACGCCCAAGCGCGGCGGCTATGTGCGCGGCGTGACCGTGCGGGACTGCATTACGCCCCGCGTCATGCTGCACAGCGTACCGTACAATGACGACGGTGTGCCCGCCGGTGCCCCGCCGAAGCTCGAGCACTGCTTCTTTGAGCGGCTGACCCTGACCGCCGAGGTGCTGGACCATGACCGCAGCCGGCACGATGCCGCCCCGATCGAGATCGCGGGCTTTGACAAGCCGGGCTATGAGGTCGAGGACATTGTCTTTAAGGACATTACCATCACCAAGCCGTCCGTCGCCCTGCCGCTGGGGCTGTGCAAGGGTGTGACGCTGAGCAATCTTGCGTGTGTGAAGGAATAAGCCTAAAGCCTCCCCACTTTATGAACAAATCTTAAAACTTCCTTACACCCTCTTGCACCGCGGTGCAGGAGGGTGTATTATTATCATGTTTTAATAATTAACACAAGCCAACTATTAACAGGAGGTGTTCACCAATGGGCACTGAAACCCCTTATCTGAGCGGGGTGTTCCGCTTTGTGGCGCGGCTGCACACACTGTCCAGGCGCGGGATGCGCATGGCACTGGCCGGGCAGCCCAAATGCCGCTATGGCATGCTGCAAAGTCTGTACAATCTCATTGAGCAGCACGGCTGCGACGGCGCGATCTATGTCTCGGACATTGCGCGGCAGATGCACCAGCCTATGCCGGCGATTTCCCGCGGACTGCGCCAGATGGAGCAGACCGGCCACATCGTCCGCGAGACAGACCCCAAGGACCGCCGCAAGACGCTGGTGCGCATCACCCCGGCAGGGGAGCGCGCCCGCAAAGCCAATGAGCAGGCCATGAACGACTACTTTGCCCGCATCATGGCGCGGCTGACCCCGGAGCAGCTGGCGCAGGCCAACGACGTAAAGGACGCTCTGCTCGCCGCCATCGAGGCCGAGAACGCCGCTATGAAAACCGATTTGAAAGGAGAACCCCCGCATGACGAAAATTTTTAAGCAGCTGGGGCGGCACTGGGCGGCCTGCCTGGTCGTCATTGCGCTGCTCATCGTGCAGGCATACTGCGATTTAAGCCTGCCCGATTACACAAGCAAAATTGTGGACACCGGCATCCAGCAGGGCGGCATTGAAAGCCCCGTGCCCGACACTGTCCGCAGCACAACGCTGCAGGCGCTCGAGCTGCTCATGTCCGAGGACGACGCCGCACTGGCGGACGAAGCCTACACCGCCCCCGACGCGGACGGTGTGCGCACACTGAACCCGGACGCGGACACCGCCGCGCTGGAAAATGCGTTCACAACGCCGGACGTTGTGCTGTACATGGCCGCGGCGAAGAATGCCGCCGCTGCCGCCGGTACCACCGACACCGTGGTCCCCACGGCCTATGACCTCGACGCCGTCGCTACGCAGCTGGCCGCCGCGTCCCGGGCCCCCGGCGCACGGGAAATGCTGCAGAGCCAGCTGACGGACGGTCTCGCCCAGCTGGACGAGACCGTCGCCGACAGCCTGTCCAGCCAGGCCATGCTGCTCGTCGCGCTGGAATATGACGCTCAGGGCATTGCCCATGACGTGCAAATGTCCTATCTGCTGCGCACGGGCGGCCAGATGCTGGCTTTAACGCTGCTCATGGTTGCCGTGGCCGTCGCCGTCGGCTTTATCGCGTCCCGCGTCTCCGCCGCCATTGGCCGTGACCTGCGCCGCGACGTGTTCAGGACCGTCGTCGGCTACTCCAACGCCGAAATTGAAAAATTTTCCACTGCTTCGCTGATTACTCGCACCACGAACGACATCCAGCAGGTGCAGTTCGTCTGCGTGATCCTGCTGCGCATGGTAGCCTACGCGCCCATTTTGGGCATTGGCGGCATCATGCACGTTGCCAGCGGCAACACGGGGCTGGAATGGATCATCTTTGTGGCCGTGGCCGCACTGCTGGCGCTCATCGCCGTTTTGATGAACGTAGCCATGCCGAAATTCAAGCAGATGCAAGTTTTGGTGGACCGGCTGAACCTTGTCAGCCGCGAAATCCTGACCGGCATTATGCCCATCCGCGCGTTCAGCCGCGAGGCATTTGAGGAAAAGCGCTTTGACAGGGCCAACACCGACCTGATGAAGACCCAGCTGTTCACCAACCGCACGATGGTCGCCATGATGCCGTTTATGACGCTCATCATGAACGGCACGAGCCTGCTCATCGTCTGGTTCGGCGGCAAGGCGATGGATCTGGGCAGCATGCAGGTGGGTGAGATGATCGCGTTCATCACCTACACGATGCAGATCGTCATGTCGTTCCTCATGCTCTCGATGGTCGCCGTCATGCTGCCCCGCGCCGGTGTGGCTGCGGACCGCATTGACGAAGTCATCAAGACCCCCTCGACCATCCATGACCCCGCTGCGCCCAAGGCACTGCCCGCGGACGGCACCCACGGCGTTGTGGCGTTCCATGACGTCAGCTTCCGCTATCCCGGCTCCGACGAGGACGCGCTCGAGCACATCAGCTTCACGGCCAGACCCGGCGAGACAACGGCCATCATCGGCTCCACGGGCTGCGGCAAATCTACGCTGCTCAACCTGATCCCGCGCTTCTACGATGTGACCGAGGGCAGCGTGACGATTGACGGCGTTGACGTGCGTGACATGACCCAGGCACAGCTGCACGACGAGCTTGGCTATGTACCGCAGAAGGGCGTGCTGTTCAGCGGCACGATCACATCCAACCTGAAGTTCGGCGGCGACCACATCACCGACGCCGACGCAGAGCAGGCCGCCGAGATCGCCCAGGCCACGGAATTCATCTCGGCTAAGCCCGAGGGCTTCGACAGCCCGATTGCCCAGGGCGGCAGCAACGTCTCCGGCGGGCAGAAGCAGCGCCTTTCGATTGCCCGCGCCATTGCCAAGCACCCGCAGATCTATCTGTTTGACGACAGCTTCTCGGCGCTGGACTACAAGACCGACGTGGCGCTGCGCCGTGCGCTGAAGGCTAAAACTGACAACGCCACGGTCATTATTGTGGCGCAGCGCATCTCCACCGTGCTGCACGCGAACCAGATTTTGGTGCTGGATGAGGGGCGCATCGTCGGCAAGGGCACCCATGCCCAGCTGATGGAAAGCTGCCCCGCGTATCAGGAAATTGCGCGCAGCCAGCTGAGCCAGAAGGAACTGAATTTGCAGAAGGAGGGTGAGTGATATGCCAAGACCCGGACGCATGACGACGGAGCGCGCCAAGGACTTCAAGGGCACGCTGCGCCAGCTGCTGGCCGCCATGAGCAAGTATAAGCTGTCGCTGGTCGTCGTCATTGTTTTTGCTGTTCTGTCAACCATTTTCAACATTGCAGGGCCGAAGATCCTGGCCAAGGCCACCACGGCGCTGGCCACCGGCTGGATCGCCAAGCTGCGCGGCGTGGGCGGCATCGACTTTGCCTACATCGGCAAAGTGCTGCTGTTCCTGCTGGGCATGTACCTGCTGTCCGCAGCGTTCAGCTTCATTCAGGGCTGGCTCATGTCCGGCCTGTCGCAGAAGGTCTGCTACGACTTCCGCGACCAGATCAGCAAAAAGATCAACCGCCTGCCGCTGGCCTACTTTGAAAAGCGCACCGTCGGCGAGGTGCTGTCCCGCATCACAAACGACGTGGATACGCTGGGCCAGAGCCTGAACCAGAGCGTGACCCAGCTGATCACCAGCGTTGCGACGATGGTCGGCGTGCTCATCATGATGCTGTCCATCAGCCCTAAAATGACGCTGATTGCCCTGCTGATCCTGCCGGTCTCGCTGGCGCTGGTGCTGGTGGTCGTCAAGTTCAGCCAGAAGTATTTCAAGGCGCAGCAGGCGACACTGGGCGTTGTCAACGGTCAGGTCGAGGAGGTCTACTCCGGCCACAACGTCATCAAGGCGTTCAACCGCGAGGCCGCCGTGCTGGACGACTTCAACGCCGCGAACGATAAGCTGTACGAATCCGCGTGGAAATCGCAGTTTTTGTCCGGCCTGATGCAGCCCATCATGAACTTTGTGGGCAACCTGGGCTATGTGGCCGTTGCCATCGTCGGCAGCATTTTTGCCGCAGCGGGCGCCATCACCATCGGCGATATTCAGGCGTTCATCCAGTACGTCAAGAACTTCACCCAGCCCATCCAGCAGCTGGCGCAGGTGTCCAACATGCTGCAAAGCATGACCGCCGCCGCCGAGCGCGTCTTTGAATTTTTGAACGAGCCCGAGGAGGACCAGCTGGCCGACCCCGCCCGCCGCGCCGACCCTGCCTGCATCGACGGTCAGGTCACGTTTGACCATGTAAAGTTCGGCTACACGCCGGAAAAGACCGTCATCCACAATTTCAGCTGCAATGTCAAGCCCGGCCAGAAGGTCGCCATCGTCGGCCCCACCGGCGCGGGCAAGACCACAATGGTCAAGCTGCTCATGCGGTTCTATGATGTGGATTCCGGCGAAATCTTGCTGAACGGCCACAACGTCAGGGACTTTGACCGCAGCGACCTGCGCGAGGGCTTCGGCATGGTGCTGCAGGATACCTGGCTGTTCAAGGGCACGATCATGGAGAACATCCGCTATGGCCGTCTGGATGCCACGGACGAGGAGGTCATTGCCGCCGCGAAGGCTGCAAACGCCGACCACTTTATCCGCACGCTGCCCGGCGGCTACCAGATGGAGCTGAACGAGGACGCCTCCAACGTCAGCCAAGGCCAGAAGCAGCTTTTGACGATTGCCCGCACGATTTTGGCGGACAACCGCATCCTGATCCTCGATGAGGCGACATCGAGCGTTGACACCCGCACCGAGCAGCGCATCCAGACGGCTATGGACCGCCTGATGCAGGGCCGCACGAGCTTCGTCATCGCGCACCGCCTTTCCACCATCCGCGATGCCGATTTGATCCTGGTCATGCGCGAGGGTGACATTGTCGAGCAGGGCACCCACGACGAGCTGATCGAAGCCGGCGGGTTCTATGCCGATTTGTACAACAGTCAGTTTGAGGATGTGACGGCTTGACAAATTGACGCAGGTTGGTCCTATCGCAAGTCAAGAAATTAGCGCAACATTCAAACAGCATATTTGCGATATGCAATTCAACGTTGTTGCTGTTGCATTAAAAAGTTGAATTGCTATGGCAATACCGCATAATTCTAAGTGCCGATACGGCGAGCGAGGTGCGGCAGCT
>OLGO01001701.1_pt1 | contig 13245 bp, 27 predicted proteins | sample 1605861 | NCBI WGS metagenome assembly OLGO01 (sample SAMN03283253) | human gut metagenome | biome: human-associated habitat; material: feces | host: Homo sapiens | place: USA | collected 2013
CGCAGGTAAGCACCTTGCAGGTCAGCACCTCGCAGGTCAGCACCTCGCAGGTCAGCACCTCGCAGGTCAGCACCTTGCAGGTTAGCACGTTGCAGGTCAGCGTCTCGCAGGTAAGCACCTCGCAGGTTAGCACCTCGCAGGTCAGCACGTTGCAAGTAAGCACCTCGCAGGTCAGCACCTCGCAGGTCAGCACCTTGCAAGTTAGCACGTTGCCCGCCTTCTTCGTCTCTCAACCATTTACCATGGTTGGCTATGGTTTCTTGTAGTTTTTCTAAGCTAATTTTCATGATTTACCGCTTCTCTCTTTTCAGCTTCGCCTTTTGGCTGCCAATCTTATGTTGTAACGATATGCAGTTTCACGCCCAATGTTTACATTCATATATCCCAAAATAATTGCAGCTTTAGATAGTGAAATTTTTCGAGCCAATTTAACACTCTTTTTCCGAGCCTTCCGGATGTATTCCCTATAGTTTTTGTTAAAACTGATTGTAAATTTGCTTTTCCCTTTGTACGGAGCAAACAGCTTGATTTTGTTTGCCTTTAGCCAATTAAACTTCGTGTTTTTTCTCATCTACTCCACCGCCTTAAACTTCTCTAAAGTCAATATTCAGGTAACGATATAGCAGCATCTTCTTTTTCAATAGATATACCGGTGTTTTCATACCCTTTGTATCAACGTAATATATATGCCCGTTAGCTTCCGTCACCTTAAAATCAGCTCGATAAATAATCGGCCTTATCTTTTTACCTGCAACCTCATAAGCAGGCTGTAAAACAAATTCAGGCTGTAATTCAATGCTTTTTACTGCGCCGGTACGCTGCTGCCAAAGTAAATCTTCGTAATAGGCTGCTTCCTTTTTGCTATCAAAAGCAATTCCATTCACTTCGGTTATTTTATTACCATATTTCATAACCGGTTCACAATCTGGTAAAGCCGAAGCAGGCGTTATACTGTCAGAACGTATCCTTTTCATTAGATGCGGCGGTAAATTATTCCATGCAGTCATTTGCTCTACCATCCTATTTAGCATTTTGTTGACGTCAACAACTCCGTGTACATTTGTATTTAAAAGGCCGCCCCCTACGGGCTAATCACCTCCGCAGGGGTATACTTCCCTTTATGCTTGTATATAGTTAGTATGCGCGGCCGTTTTAACTTATCTCCAAATATGCCACTCTACTACTACCTCTGCCAACGCACAGCCGAGTTGCCATAAAAATCCAGCAGCAAAGATAAACGCTAAAGTAACAGCAGCTTCTTTTTTACTCATTCGCATTCAACTCCATCTCTAACAGGTAAATCTCTTATTTGAGCTGCTAATTTAGATTTGAATTGTAGGTCAGGTTCAATTACCCATTCTTCATATAACGAAAAAGCAGCTGTACCATCTTTCATATCGTCGCATTTCACATCATCCGGCCAAACAAGCGGGCAACAGTCACAATTATCATCACCGTCATTGTTTTCGCAATCGTATTCGCAAGCAAAACAGAAATTTTCTGATACTTCATATTGTCCGCCGTTATGCTTCCAACCTTCCCAATCATATTTAGTTTTGTCAGGATTTTTTGAAAGCCAGTCCCAAAGCGCTTTATGTCCTGTGTGATTAAATTTAGCCATTATTACCACGCTCCAATAGATAACCATGCTCACGCACTGTGTCATAAAGTGTCTTGCCGCCCTTGTTTATTACATAAGGCAGAAATATCTGATCCATACTCGCCATACCGATCTGTATCAAAGCCATTTGCGCATCAACCCAATCTTTCAAGCATTTCCATGCTGTCCGCTCGGCTTGCTCAGCAGTAGCTTTTACACTGCTATTACGCTTTTTTTGAGCTGATAAAATTTTCTGTACTGCTTCCACGTTGACCGGCAGTGCTATAGGTATTTCGCCAATAGCCGTATCAACAAGAAATCTCAATGCTATAACTTTACCGCCGAAACAATCTTTCTGAATTGACTTAGCCCCGTTGATAATCAAAGTTGCTTCTATCTCCGCGGCGGTCTTTAACGGATTAGCCATTGATGTGTAATTTTTTAAATTCGCCATTTTCGTCACCCTCTTGTATGATCATAATCTTCAAACTTCTTAATCATCCTAAATATCTACTTCTGCAACTATACCCTGCATAACGTATAGCGCGTTTGGTAACGCTATACCGTTTCCCCACATTTTATACTCTGCCGCATAAACAGGCTCTATTCCGCACAAGCTTGCTGCTAAAGGAAATCCTCCACTGCCATCAAATAAACTCATTAATTTCATGTTGCTCTCCTAAAACAAAGTTATCGGTATATCAGCTTCTGCCGCTTTGCAGTATGCTGGATTAAGATCAATCCCGATATACTGCCTACCGTATCTGTTTGCAACTCTGCAGCTTGTACCGCTGCCGACAAACGGGTCAAGTACAATGTCACCTTCGGCAGTACCACATAATATACACCGCTCAGCTAATTCATTTGGAAACTTAGCGTAATGCGTAACACCACCGCTCGCAGTTGTAGCCATATTCCAAACACTTCGCATTCTGCGTTTACCGGTATTATTCTCGCAATTACCATGACTATTACGTGACAACTCTCTTGAATTATCAAATGTATTTTGCTCTGTGTATTTGCCGCCTCGGAAAGTCTTACTATTGCCTTTGCGTCTACGTGATTGCGCTTGTCCAAAAGCTCCAACACTACCAGCAATTGGCTCATTATTAAATCCAACTGCTGGCTCCAATATCGCCTCGGAGTTAAAGTAATACCGCTGCCGCTTGGCAAACAAGAAAATATACTCATGGCTTTTAGTGCAGCGATCCCGTACACTCTCCGGCATACAATTTGATTTATCCCAAATAATATCCTGACGTAAAATCCAACCATCATCCTGTAAGGCAAATGCAAGTCGCCACGGTATGCCAATTAGATTTTTAGCAGGTAAATCAAACTTCGCCTTTGTTATTGCCGCACAGCCCACACTTCCTGCGTTGCTACCCTGTTTATATTTTTTAGCATTCTCAGGATATCTTGCAGCACCTTTACCGCTGCCAGCGTAACTATCAGCAATATTAACCCACAAAGTACCATCGTCAGTTAGTACCCGCTTAACTTCTGCAAAGACCTCAACAAGTCTGTCCATGTAATCCCGCAGTTTTGGTTCAAGGCCTATCTGCCCTGCAACGCCATAATCACGCAAGCCATAATACGGCGGCGACGTTACACAGCAACGGCAATATTTATCCGGTAAAGTTCTTAATACATCCAGCGCATCACCGCAAATAATCTCATTCATGCCAACCACCTCAAAACTCAAATCTCCCTGGCTCTATACATCGACATCAAATTTGAAATAACATCTGTGTTCATCGGCAAACGATACTTTTTCGCCATATCAGCAGCTCGTACCAACTTTACAAAAAAATCCTTCACCAGTTCACACCCACGATCATCTAACGCCTGCGACATATCAACACCAAGAAACTCCTTTTTCACCTGATTGCCAGCACGATGATTTTTATCCCAAAGCCTTTTTCGTTCCCTCGCACAGACCTTACTGCAAACACGACTGTTCCCAGCCGAAAAAAACTCCTTCCGGCAGATCACGCAAACATGTAACCGCAACTTCTTTTCGTTCATGTTCAATCACCATTCACAAGGCAATCCTGCTCAATACGCCTGATCTGCCTGCCCAACTTATAATCAACAACCTGAAGCACTCTATCTTCCAGTCCCAGCAAGTATTTAATCTGCTCACAGACAACAAAAACATCAGCCAGCTCACTAACTAAATTGTCAGAAATAGCATTCCTAACGACATCATTCGGCGCCACAAGGAATTTAGCAGCAGCCGTCGTCAGCTCTCCGCATTCTTCGCATAACTTAATAAGCTCTCTATCCCTACCGTAATAATCAGCAATTTCTTTTACCCGTTTATCCATTATCTATTCCCCTATCTGCTTTAACCCCAAACCTGTATCTAACAGGCCTGCGTTATTTCTGCCCAAAACATAATCGTTACGTTGCTTCTCCCTGCTCCTGCCGCAGGCATCCTCATACATCCTACGCACCTGCGCCCTTACAGTTGGCATTTTATCTGCCTCAGACAACTGCAACGTATTCCAACCGTAACTATTAACAGCCACAGTAATCTCCGGCCGACTAAACACCGGAGTTTTCCCCCACGGAGTAGCAAACATAGCCCGCTCAATTTCGCCCCACGCTTCAGCCCAGCTTTTAATCCTGCTGCTGTCATCAACGCTGCCCATCAAACTCTGTGCAGCTTCAACAATTTCCGACACACTCGGCAAAAACTTCTGCTCTAACACCAGCTTTTTTACAGACTTACTCAAAACCGCTACAGGTAAATCCTCAAGCAACTTTGCATAAATCGCAATTCGAGTTTCGTCGCTCCCCTGTCCATATGCCCCAAAAAGCATTGCCACAATCTTACAACGCTGATCGTTATCACAAGTCAATTACACCACCACTTTCAAGCAACTCCGCCGCTTTTGCCGCCCCGCTCGCAGGATCATTCTTTCTCGCACCCTGCTGATTCTTCCCGAAATCCTTAACGCCGCCGGTGCGAAGTATCGTACTGATATACTTCCATGCACTGGCATGATTAACGCCCTGCTTCTTCGCCCTGTCCACGGCAGCCCTAAAAGCAGGCTCATCAAACTCAGCGGCAAGAGCGGCAACGCAGTCACACTCTGTAACGCTATAAAAGGCATGAATGGCAGATTGATAATAATCCATGCAGCGATTAACCCTGCCAGCGTATTGGTCAGCTGTTTTTCCTTTTTCGTTAACCTGATCTTGATTTTGGGTTTGCTCGTGCGCGCGCGGAGTAATATATATATTATTCTTATACCCTTCTTTATCTTTTCTTTTATAATAGGAAGTTTGCCCAAAGTCTTGCCCTTTTGTTTGCCCTTCTGCTTGCCCTATTTTTTCAACCACATTGCCAAAAGCCGTATCATACAAGGCTTTGCAGTCCGTTTCCTGTTCGCCCTTTTGTTTGCCGTTCTGTTTGCCCAAAGTCTTGCCCTCAAATTCCTCGATTTGATATAGCTGCCAATTCACAATCGACACTACACTTTTGGCAATGGCCTTACGGCTCACCCTTCGGACAGATAAAAAACCCAACTTTTTAAAACGCTCAAAAGCCAGCCTGATCTTCTTAGTCGTAATTTCAGGCTTATCAATCTGCAGCCGTATATCCTCAACCGATGCAACAAACTCCCCTGGCCTTAGCCTTGTGATCTCCCCCTCAAACACATACTCCGAAGGTTGCCAATTAGCCAAACCAAGCAAGGTTATTAAAATTACTTGTTGCTCTATTGTGCTATCCCGCCAGATAGACTTGCTGAACAACGCTCGGTGTATCTTAAAAAAACCGTTCAAGTGGTTCACCACCCCTAAAGCAAAGGGCCGCCTAAAACAGCAGCCCTTTTTAGTTGGAGATCAATCCCGCTTATTATCCGAGAGATCAAGAACATGCACCTCAACATCAACATCGGCATCATTCAAATTTTCAAGCACATTTAAAAACGATTTCAAAACCTTTCCCTCATTTTTTCCCGCAGCCTCTCCTGTAACTCCATCTGCTGCGACCTTATTTATAGATTTAGCAAAAACAGGCTTCGGCAAACAACTTGCCTCAGACGTACACATCATCCCGCCGTCTTTGCTTTCACTACGCTCTAAAGTTCCAACCATAACATTGATAAAAGACTGTAAAACGATAGTTTTATCATCACTGATCTTCGTATCAGTAATCAACCGAAACGCAGTAGACTCCATCTCACGAATAAATTCATTCTTACTCATCATTAATTCCATATTATTTATCCTCACTTTCATTTTGAGCAGCTTGCAACTCGTCCGCAGTAAAATCCTCGCCCAAAGTAACTTCGCCTGTTCCTGTGTCAACTGTGCGCCCATCAGCTAGTTGTTCAGTAATAGCCGTTGCTTCTATTGTCGGAATATCTTCGTCATCAAACTGTCCCTTAGCAACAGATTCCGCAACAGCGATCATAGACGGCGATGCCACCTGGTAATCAATACTCATAACGCCCCACTTGCCAATCAGCATACGCAAAATAGTCTTGCGGCACATAGCGTCTTTATCATCACGCCAACCCTTACCCATATACTGGCCTTTACGGTTTTTAAGTTCATGTGCTTCAATCTGCTTGATAGTTTTATAAACAAATTTTTCCATGCCGTTTACCAAACGGAAGTACCCGCAGTAACCAATAATTTCTGCCTTTTCACGTACTTCCTCGTCCTCGATAAACTCAATTTCAATATCCTCTGTCAAGCGATCATATTTTTTCAGTTCACCTTTTCGTATATCAATAACATTCAATTTTTTATATGCACCTGTGCGCATAGCAAGTTGATACATTCCCTTGTAGCCCATGATGAAACTTGCTTCCATACGAGTAGAACCGTCTTTTTGTTTATTCTTAAACGGAACCAAATATGCATACCCTAACCCCGGATCTATTGGCAAATCATAAGTAGCAGCTCGTAATCCTGCCTGAATAAGTGTTATCGGAGCCTCACGAAAAACCTGTTGCATATTAGCATCTGCATTTACCATACTCACCAAACTACCTACAAATTGCGGCGCTCTTTTCCCCAAAAGCTCATTAATCCGCCCTCTAATTCCGTCACTATCAAGCAATTCATTTAAAGCCATAGCCATTGTTTTTTGTTTCGCTCTTTGCAATTCATCGCCATTATTTTGTTTTGCAGTCATTAAACCACCGTTTTTTGCATTTGCCATTTTCAGCACGCTCCCTTTTTAACTTTAGGAATTTTCAACGCCCTTGTCGGCTCGCCAACTTTAGTGTATTTCTTATATATCTCCGGTAAGTCTGCTTTTAAAGCCTTGCTATCAATAGTAGTCCTGCCACTCTGTATCTTCCATGTAATTTGTTCATCACCTATGATGCCAATCTCAGCATCACCCAACATCACCTTAAGCTCGTTCTCACTTAATTTTTGCTGTTCTTTAAGCGAATCAATGGTTTCTTTCAACTCTCGTAGACGTTCAATGCAATCCTTTGCGGCAATCGGCAACTCAATCTCAAGGTCCTTTTGACCCTTAAATTTCTCCGCCAAAGCACTACTGCAATCACTGCTTCCATCAACCGGCGGCATTGTTCCCGTAGTTACCTTTTCCCAAAAATCAACCGCAGACTTCCTTAACGCTTCGATGTCGGACGCATTACGTGGCACTTCTTTCCACACAAATTTATTTCCGCCAATCAACACAGCGATATACCACTTCTCACAGCCAGTAACCATCATGTACCACTGACATTGGATGTAGTAACTGTCCGGCAGCTCATCATCAGCCCAAGCCTTATCATTAAAAGCGTTAGTTGTCTTACACTCAAGGCCAGCATTCTCGCCAACCACCATACGGTCAACACTGGCAAGCATATACGGATACTCATCATCCTGCAGCATGCCCCGGCGCTGAACCTTCTTTCCTGTCAGCTCACAAAAACGATCAGCGACAGCCTGCTCCAACACGTTACCCCAATAAACATACTCGTTATCACTCAAATCTTCCGGTTCAACCTGTCCAGTTTTTTCCATCCACAACTGAAAAGCCGACTTCCACGGATTAAGTCCCACGATCGCAGCAGCTTCGCTGCCACCAATACCAGCCTTACGCATTTCCAGCCATTTACTACGATCTTGCATTTCCTCAACAGTCATAATCAGTTTTGCCATTTTTATCAATCCTTTCTTCTACAACACAAATAATCTTCAGCGGGAGCGTATTCTGACAAAACGATAACCGGAACACCGTTTTTCTCACAAATATAGTCGCCTCCACCAATAGGTAAGCAATGCGAACACCCTTCACACGTCAGCTCCACAGCTTCACAGTCGCATCGTTCTCCTGCATCCAAATTAGCCCCACATTTAGGGCAAGTCTTAAAAGTCATAACGCCCCAAACTCCTCTCTATATTTCCATAAACTTTTTTAGCCATTTACAAGCTCCAATTCATTTGTTAAAATAAAGCCAATACGGGGTTATTCACGTGACCAATGTATTAACCTTGAACGATCAGCATTGCACTGCTGATCGTTCTTTTTTATTTCTCAAAACAGCACCATTAGCTTTCCAACGATAAACACTCAACTCATGCAAGCAATTAATAAGCCACTGGCGATTAACACTAACCTGCTCAGCAGGATTTGCTTTCAGCGCATTTAAAATCGGCTTAAGCTTTGTTTTTTCCATATCAGCACCCCCTTAATAAATGTGTCTCATTCTCATGCCAAGCGCTGTCTGCATCATGTCAAACGGCAGGTTATTTTTAACCATACAACCGCAATCAATGTGATACCAAACTCTCTGCAACGCTGCCATGGTCAATTTACCCGCTGTCTTTTTCCTGCCAATACGATTTGCGCCCTTATTTTTACTCATTCCATTCTCCCCTTTCAATTTTTACAACCCCATAGCTGCAAGCCTTACGTTAGCAACCATCATTATCCAAATAGCTTTCAACACTAACCACGACATTGCTGAAATAAGCAAAACATCAAACCAATTTTCTCTTAATTTCATGCCTAAATACCAGATCGGCCCCCAAGCCCAGGCAACTTTATTTAAATTCATATCAACACCCCTTTAAATAGCATTTAACGCAGATAAATAATCAAGTCCCGTGCTATTACTTGAGCGAACGTATATTTTACGGCACCTTTGCTTAGACTGCCTTGCTTCATTTTTTTCAGCCTGAGCAGATAACATACGTTCCTTAATAATTAAATCAGCGGCACTAAAATCAATTAGATACACCTTCCCACGTTTATCACAAGGCAGCTCACCGTCCCTGCACATTCGTCTGATTGTTTCCAGCGGATACCCTGTTCGCTTCGCATAATCCTTTGCTGTCATAACTTCCAGCATTTATTTCACCTCCTCTCACTTTTAAAACAAATCTCTAACATCTACATTTAGTATTTCGGCAATTTTAATTAAAGTAGACATTTTTACATCACCGCCATTTTCAATAGCGATCAGAGTACGGTAATTTAAGCCGCTTTGCTTAGCCAATGCATACCTGCTAACACCTTTTTCTTTCATTATTTTCTTTAGTTTGACCATTTGACATTACCCCCATATGTAGTATAATGATTACATGTAGTAGAGGTATCGGACAATACATTCTCAAATCCTGCTACAAATATTGGACTGAAAGGAGGATGGAAACTATGAACGCAACGATTAAAGTCAAAGACGGTAGCACTATCACTGTTAACAATCTTCGCGTGATTAAAAGAATTAGTACCGACAATTCATCTATCACGGAAGAAAATAATTTTGAAAATTTTGTTCTTTATAACAGTCCATACATCTTTGTAGGCTCTGACATAGCCAGCATTAATGGACACGATATTGAATACGTTTTCTTCTATCAAGATTAATCTTTGGCAACAAAAAGAGTACAGCTTACGTTGTGCTCTTTTTCTATTTCCTGCACAGCATTTATAATTTCAGCTTATTTCACCTCCTCTCTATCCTCTGCTAGTGCTTCCTCAAAATTTCTGATTGTAGATAACGGAATGTTAAATAGATCTGAAAGTTTTGATCCCAAAGAAATAGTCATATCTTTTTGGCGTGCTCCATTTTCAATAAAGTTATAAAGCTGACGACTCATCTTTAGACGTTTTGCTGTTTCTGTTTGTGTCCATCCCTTTTTATTCCTTAAATCCTTTAACCAGATACGCATAGTTTCTTTTACCTCCTCGTTGATACTTTATGTTTACAAAAATGATTATAATATTATCCGCTCTTTTTGTCAACATAAAGTATCATAACTTTTTTTAGTATACTTTTTGTATCAAACCTTTCTTTTGCTACTATTTGTTGCTAAAATAACATTGAGGTGTTCATTATGTTGCGATTAAGAGAAATAAGAGAATCAAAAGGAATAACACAAACTGCTGCTGCGAATGACTTAAAATTAACTAGGCAAACATACAGTCATTACGAAAACGGCAGGCGTGATCCTGACACAAATACATTAAAAGCAATAGCAAAATACTTTGATGTATCAGTAGACTATTTACTTGGTGCAGATACTCCTTCAGACAAGAAAATTCCTAAAGACCTCAAAAAGCTGCTTGATGAAGAAGAAATTACTCTCAACGGCCGCATGGTAAGTCCTGAAGATAAAGAAAAAATGCTCCGAATAATCGAAGCACTCTATTACGATGCAAAAAAAGAAAATAAAAGAAAGAGCTGATTGCTATGGCCTACAACATACCGTTGCGTGTACGCAACCTTATTAAAAAGGCCGGCAGCAGTGACCCATACGAAATAGCCAATTACCTGAACATAAAAATAAAAGCCGTCAGCATGCCTGAGCATACTAACGGCTTTTGGCGGCATGTATTAGGCCATAAATATATTTGTGTCAGTGATCGGCTTGATGAATGGCAACGCAAAGCCGTCATTGGTCACGAACTCGGCCATATTATCCTGCACCCAAAGTACAAATATTTTTGCTTAGACAGTCGTACCTACTACTGTTCCCAACGTCATGAAAACGAAGCCGATTTTTTTAGTATTGAATTATGTAGTTACTCTATGGACAGCGAAGAAAATTTTATAGAATTATTTCTCAAAGAAGGTTGGAAATAACCAAAGCCATAATGGTTTATTTTTTACCCACAGTCATTTGTTGCAATTAAAAAACAATTAAATCAGATAATAATTGCTCATTTTGAAAGAAGGCTGGAAATGATGGCAACAGATAATACTGAAGTAACTATAGCTGAATCAAAAATATATGTTCGAACAGGCGAAGCACTCGCTGCATGTACTTGCGAACCAATAAAAAATATTGAGATACTTGCAAACGCCACACCGTATTTTAGCATTCAACATTTATGCGCCTTTATCCGAGAATATATTTATTTTCGTTTCTATACCGTGATCTTTCAAACCTTCTGCGCTTTAGATAAAAAAAATCCTAAAGCTAAACCTATTGTTTTAGAATCATATTGTGGAAAAATGAAAGCATTTATCTATGATAAAGAATCCATTGAATTATTCGACTTTAACGAAAATGATTTCGATGAACGCCTAGAAAAATATCAAGAACTTGCCAAAACAGTAGGTTACGATCATGAAAAACTGTACAATTTAGCCCTTGCCCAAATATTTGAATTAGCAAATATAAAGTTCAATGATGATATTTCTCCTAAAAATCACGTTAATTTCAAAACAAATTATTTTATGCCAAATATGATCAAGTTTGTAGAGGTTGTAAATAAAATCTTGTCAGAATCAGCTACTCTAACCAATAACCATCCTCAATCTCAAAAAGAAACACCTAAGTCCAATAACATGCAAGCATCAGAAAAAAACTCTAAAAGTAAATTTATACATACTTTCATGGCCATTATTATATGTCTATTTCTCTTCGTTCCATACGAAATGACATATAATGCGAAAGGCACCCACGCAACAAAGTTTTATGGCTATTCGTTCATATTTTCTCCTCCACAAAATCAAGGAGCATGGTTTCCTTCTATAGACTGGACAAGATTAGGTATTGAGATTTTTATAGCATCTGCTGTTGTAAAAATTTATTATGACAAAAAATTTAATCATTGAAAAACAAAAACACCATATCTAACTGTTAATTCAAATAAATTGAGGTGCCGCCATGCTCGACAACCAAATCCACAACTGGATAATTAAACGAATCATAGAACTACTGATACAACAAAATCGTACTTTGCCTGAACTGGCCAATGAGTGTAACCTAGCATCCGCAACGATACAAAACTACATAAGCGGAAAAACCACAATGAAAATAGAAAATATTATCACTGTAGGTGTCGCATTGTCTGGTAGTTTGAATAATTTTTTCGATAACATGGATGCCTCACTTTATAGAAAAATATCCGTTGAAATTCAAAATCTAAAATAAAAAAGCCGCTCCTTTTTGGAGCGGCATTATTTGCAACAACTTACCAAACATACGTTTAAGGAGTGATGAACATGGTGGGGAAAAAACGCATTAATGGCGAAGGTTCTATTACTTACGAAAGCGCCAGGGACAAATATAGAGCAGCAATAACAGATCCAAATGGCAAAAGAATCGTAAAAAGATTTGATAGCCATTCCGATGCAGATCAATGGCTTACAAATATAAAATCTGAAATTTTTAAAAATCAGTATATACATCCTTCTGACATTACTTTAGGTGAATGGATACTGGATTGGCTCCAAACCTATATACAACCCAATGTACGCGAAAAAACATATATAATTTATAAAGGTACAGCCAAACACATTGCACCTTTAGCCAGTTACAAATTACAATCGCTCTCCGCAACCACCGTCCAACGATATTTAAATGAATTACCGGAAACTATGAGCCAAAACTGCAAACATAAAATTTTTACTTTACTCGCAGCAAGTATAAAAAAAGCATATCAGTTAGAAATGCTGTCAAAAAATTTTATGGATATACTAACTAAACCTAAATTAAAGCAGAAACATATAGAAATTTTCACTCGTAATGAAATAACCAGTATTTTGATGTTTCTAAAAAACCCTGAAACAAATCTTAGACTTAGAAGATATTATCCTTTTATTTTATTAGCAGTTTCAACAGGTGCAAGGTTAGGAGAACTTCTGGGATTACACTGGAAAGACATCGACTTTGAACGCAACGAAATCTACATTCAAAGAACACTAGAATATATTAAAGGCAAAAAAATGATTGAATCCCCACCAAAAACAGATGCCGGTAAAAGAAGAATTAAAATTCCTAATTCTGTATCAAAGGTTTTAAGTGATCTTAGAGCCAAACAAACACTCAGAGCAATTGATAATAGCGATTATGTATTTAGAACACGAAACAATACCCCTATGAACTCACGTAATATGATCAGGGCATGGTCAATCATATTACGTGACTCTAATATCAATTATAAAAACTTCCACGTTCTGCGGCACACTCATGCTACAGAACTACTGGCAAGTGGTATGCCTATTATCGAAGTATCAAGAAGATTGGGCCACAGTAAAGCTAGTATAACCCTCGATATGTATGGTCAATTTCTTGAAAACTTTGATTCAAAACTTGCTGATGCTATTGCAGATATCTATGCCTTAAATTCTTAATTTAAAGTCGGTTGGTACCACGTTGGTACCAAAACACCTTTAAGACCAACCGTTCTATTGGTACCATATAGG
>OLGO01001706.1_pt1 | contig 13184 bp, 8 predicted proteins | sample 1605861 | NCBI WGS metagenome assembly OLGO01 (sample SAMN03283253) | human gut metagenome | biome: human-associated habitat; material: feces | host: Homo sapiens | place: USA | collected 2013
AAGTTTGTTATCATCGTGTTGGAAAGCACGATTCTGTACAGCGGTTGGCGGGTATCCGCAATGCCATCTGTGAGGGTGACCAACAGGTATTTATGGTGCTTTTGAGTGTGGCGTTCTTTGCCGACACGCCGGACGAATTGCGGCAGGAAACCGACGCACTGCAATCGGCAGCTGCCAATTTCAACTGCCGTTTTACCGAGATGCGCTTTCAGCAGGAAAACTGCTTTAACACCGCCATGCCCTATGGGCTGCGCCGTGTCGAAAGCAGCCACATGATGCTGACCCGCAGCGTCACGGCGCTGGTGCCGTTTGTGGCGCAGGAGGTGCAGTCCCCGCAGGGTATCTTCTACGGCAGAAACGCAATTACCGGCAACCTGATCGTGGGCGACCGCACCAAGCTCATCAACGGCAATGCAATGGTGATCGCCACCTCCGGCAGCGGCAAATCCATGAGCGTGAAGATGGAAATTATAATGGAGTTTTTGCGCTGGCCGAACGCGCGGTTCATTCTGGTGGACCCGGAAAATGAATATGAGCTGCTGGTCAAGGCGCTGGGCGGCGAGGCAATCAAGGTGTCTGTGGACAGCCGGACACACTTTAATCCGCTGGATTATCATTACGACCCCAAGACCGATGTGCCGCCCGATGTTGCCAAAATCGAGTTTGTGCTGTCGATGCTGGACAAGCTGATCGGCGAGAATGGGCATCTTCAGCCGGAGGACAGAAGCCTGATTGCTGCCAGCCTCAAAAACATTTACAAACCGCTGATTGCCTCCGGCTACACAGCGCCTTGCCCGACGCTCAGTGATTTGTATCGAGATTTGAACAAATCCAACCTGCGCCGCGCAAAGCAGCTGGCGTTGATGCTGGATGTATTCGCCAACGGCAGCTTGCAGGCGTTTTCCCACACCACCAATGTGGATATGAACAACCGCCTGATTTGCTTTAATATCCAAAGTCTGGGCGACCAGCTCCGCCCGATTGCCATGATGTCCCTGCTGGAGTTCATCAATATGCAGGTGATGACCAACCGCCGCAAGGACGCCACGGCGGCAACATGGATCTACTTTGATGAGATTCATGTGCTGTTAAAGGACCCGATGAGTTCCAATTTTCTGTATTCCTCTTGGAAAAGATTCCGAAAGTACAATGCCTACGCCACCGGCATCTCGCAGGATATTCAGGACTATCTGGATAACCCCGTGGCGTATGCGCTGCTTTCCAACAGCGAGTTTGTCATTATGCTGCGGCAATCGAAAAGTCTGGAAGCATTGGAACGCCTGTACGGGCTGTCCAAGCCGCAGCTGGAATTTCTGCGCAACGCTAGCGAGGGTCACGGCATTATCAAGATGGGCAACAGCATGATACCGTTCTCCAATCTGGAACCCAAGGATACGGCGGTGTATAAGCTCATCACGACCAAACCGGGTGAGGCAACCGCAGAGGAATGATACAATCACCCATAATACGCGGATCACCATTCATTTGCGTTCTGCGCATCGGCAACACAGATATTGTAATGCGGACAAACCATGCAGCAGGAATAAGCATTCCGGTGTATAAAAAATAGCGCCCACTTTTCGGTGAGCGCTATTTTTATAATACTGCGAATTGGATTTGAAACCAGGGTTTCACTCTGTCGGATGCAGGCATCATTCATCTGCTGAAACGAGCTTTACCACTATTCATTTTCGGGGGGGGGTAACACGGAAACGTTTTACTGTCTGTTCCAGTGCGCGGATGTCCACAGGTTTGGACAGGTGTTCATCCATGCCGGCCTCCTTGCTCTTTTGCATATCCTCAAGGAAAGCATTGGCGGTCATGGCAAGGATGGGGATGGTTTTACCCAGCGGGTTTTCGCCGCTGCGGATGCGGCGGGTGGCTTCCAAGCCGTCCATTATTGGCATCTGCACATCCATCAGGATTATGTCATAATCACCGGGCTTTACACCGGCAAAGGTATCCACAATCTCCTGACCGTCGGAGCAGATAGTGCAGCTTGCACCACTGGCTTCCAGCAGCATCTGCAAAATCTCGGCGTTGATGGCGTTGTCCTCGGCGCAGAGGAACTTCATGCCGGACAGAGGAGAAGCGATTTCTCCTTCCTCCGGGAGCATCTGTGCCTCTTGCACCGTATCAGCTTCGGTATCAATGGGAAATTCCAGCACCACCTCAAAGCGGGTGCCCTTATCGGTGGCGCTTTCCACGCTGATGGAACCACCCATCAGGTCTACGACGCTCTTGGTAATAGCCATACCAAGACCCGTGCCCTGAACCTTGTTGGTGCCGGATTTTTCCTCTCGGGTAAAGGGTTCAAAAAGGGTCTTTTGATAGTCCTCACTCATGCCGATGCCGTCATCCTGCACCACAAAGCGGTATCGGGCGTAATGTTCGTTCCGGGGCAGCTCGTCCAACTCCAACCGGATGTGACCGCCTGTGGGTGTATACTTGACCGCGTTGGAGAGGATGTTCATCAGTACCTGTTTCAGACGGTTGGGGTCGGCCAGCACGTTTTCGTGCTGCAGATGGCTCTCCACCGTAAAGGTCTGGCTGCGCTGACCTGCCTGTTGGCGGATGATGCTGTCCAGCTGGCTGATCTGCTTGGGAAGGTTCATTTTTTCCACATTCAGGGTGGTCTTGCCGCTCTCGATGCGGCTCATATCCAGAATGTCGTTGATGATGCCCAGCAGCAGCTGACCGGAGCTTTCCAGCTTACCCAGATGCTCGGCCAACTTTTCCGGCTGATGCAGCTCGTTTTTCATCAGGATGGTAATGCCGATGATGGCGTTCATGGGGGTGCGGATGTCGTGGCTCATGTTGGAGAGGAAGTCCGTCTTAGCCTTGCTGGCGCGCTCGGCAGTCTGTAACGCATCGGCGGCAATGACCTGCGCCTTCCGCATTTCATCGTTTGCCTTCGTCAGCTGGATGTTATATTGTTCCAGACGGAGGTTTGCTTCTTTTTCGACCCGCAGCTCTCGCCGCTGTTTTTCCCGCAGGAAGAACCAGCCAACGGAAATTGCTGTGATCGAAAGCACCACGGCAAATCCTATGATGATGCCCATGACGATGTTGACCAGCTTTTGCGTATTCACTGCTACATATTCTGCAGGGACAAGGAATGCCAGCGTCCATTGGGCGTTTTTCATCTGCCTCAGGGCGTAGAAATACTCGGTTCCGTCCAGTACGGCGTTGGAATAGCAGGAGCCTGTGCGGGCAAGCTGCTCCTTTGCTTCCGCAAAGGAAGAACCGTGCAGATAGGACATCTGGGAGAGCACGGTGTATACGTTATGCCCCTTCAGCAGTTCGGTATCATTGGCATTGAACAGCTTGAAACCGTTGTTGTCCAGTACATAGACGCTGTTGTTATTTTCGTAGGCATCGTAGCGGAAATAATCGTTCAGCTGGGTCATGCTCTGCGAAATACCAAAGTAGCGCAGGGTGATCTCTTTTTCTCCGCTTTGCAGTGTGATGGGGGTGGCAAGCTGTTCCAGAAACACCATCCGGGAATCGTTCACGGTCAGCGAGTTGGAAACGTAGCTGACCCGCTGCGGAGAGTCTGCCAGATAGTCCATTTCTCGCAGCAACCCCATGCTGCCATGCTCGGTATAATAACGTCCGGACGCATCCACGGCTACCAGCTCAGTCTGTTTTTCAGGGTAATTGGAAAGCTCCGACAGCTTATTCAGATAGCGATAGAGATCGGTATCGGTTTCCAGCGGGGTGTTGTACAAATAATTGCACTGCACATCCACATCGCTCCAGTGGGTGTCGATCACATCATCCAGACTGCGGAACATCTGGTGGGTGACCTCCTCCATCTGGCTCAGCCGCTCATGATAGACAAGGTTCCGGATGTAGGTCTGGCTCACGATAAGAAGGGTCAGGATGATTGCAAGGCTGACAACGCCGATGCCCCAAAGCAGATGTTTGTATTTTTTCTTGTTCACATCCAGTATCTCCTGTCCGTTCTATTCAGCTCCATGCGGTATCTGCCCGGCTGATGGAGGTGTATGCGCCAAAGAAAGCTTTTGCGGCATCCATACCCACCACGCCGCTGTCCACGACGTCAGCCTCGGCGGCCAACTGGTCGCTCACACCGCAGATGGCAACCTGATACGTCTTGTCCGCCTCCGGCTGCACCGGGCTTGCCATCACATAGGGGTAGCCCTTGCCGTTGCCGTAGGCATCGTAGCCCGTAGCCAGCAGGTCATTGATCTGCTGCCCGGTCAGGGTGACGGTCTGGATGGTGCGGTTCCAACCGGTGGGCAGGATGACCGAAAGGTCGTAATCCGTAATGCCCTTGGCGTACAGCTTGGCGGCTACGCCGTGATGGTTCTGATCGGTGGGATTGCCGGGAATCCAAGTGCTCAGCGAAACCAGCGCAAGGTCGCTGCCGGTAGCCTGCGCAAAACAGCGCCCCACCAGCATAGCGCAGTCCTCCTGCGAAAGCTCCTCCGTGACCGTAGTGATGGTATCCGGGGTGTTGTTCACCACACTGTCCTGATCCTCATCCATCTGACGGATCACATCCTCCATGGTGGCATCGCCCTTGATAAAGTCCAGCATCTTGGTGCCGGTGGTCACGATGGTGTTTTCCCAGCCGGAGTAGATAAAGGGCGCGGTATTGCCCGCGTTCAGGACATCGGCAACATCGGCGTAGTAGGTGTCATCTGCCTTTGCATCCTTGAAAGGCAGAAGGCTGCATTTCAGCGTCTTTGCGGGAATCAAGGCACTGGAGCCTTCAACGGTGGAAAGCACGCGCATCACCTTGAGCGCATCCTCCAGCTTCTGGGGGTTCTGCTCCAGCTTTTTGTTCAGACCGTAGAAACGGTTCACCTTCAGCACAAAAACGTTCTGGGTGCCGTCCTCTGACAGATAGGGCATCAACCCGAATTTATCGGCATTGTCATCCGATTCCACGATGCCGTTGGTGCCGCCTATCAAAAACAGGGTGTTGCCCTCGGTCATTCTCTGCCGGGTCACATTGTCATCAAGGGCATCGCCGGAGTCGTTCAGCATCCCGATGTCCTTCCACTTCTGGACATACGCCATCGCCTGCATCATGCCGGGGGTATTGCTGACATTCGCCTCGCCGGACAGATAATCCTTCTGCCACAGCTTACCGTCCAGTGTGCCGAGGAAATCGGCGTCTGCAATGTTGCACAGATACTGGAAACCATAGCCGGGGTACTGGATCTGCGGCAGGCAGAGATCGACCCCGGCTTCCTTTGCCTCAGCAGCCAGTGCTTCCAGCTCAGCGAAAGAATTGGGCAGCTCCCAGCCGTGTTCCCGCAGCAGGGTCTTATTGTAGGTAATGCCGTAGCAGTTGTAGGAAGAGGGCAGCAGATAGATCGCGCCGTTATCGGATACTTCCTGCAGGCGGGATTCTACATAGTTGTCGGTAAAATCGTAACCGGAAAGGTCCAGCAGCTTGTCGGACACATGGTAGGTCATGGGATCATAGACTGTAAGGGTGCAAATATCCGGCAGGTCGTTCGCCTCAAACATATTCTGCAGGCAGGTGGTGGTGTTATCGCCGCTGTACGGCACGATCTCGATGTTCACTTCCGGGTAAACGCTGTGTACCTGCTCAATAAAGGCTTCTTCCTCCATATAGGGTGCCATAAAGGTGATGACTTCGTGCGTATCGTCTTTTTTAACTGTTTCGGTCTTGCCGCCGCAGGCGGTCAGTGCTGCCGTAGCTGCCAGCAAACCGACAACCTGCAAAAAAGAGCGGCGAGAGATTTTTTTCATCATACAATAGTACCTGCCTCACATTTTCGGAAGACAGTACTGCGCAAGTGCTTTAACGCAGCGCTGCCTTAGCTATTCTTACACGCCCCATAGGAACTCCTGCGCTTGCGACCTGTCCGCAAAGGGGTTTGCGCCGAGTTACCATAAAAATGACGATATTATTATACTATTGCGGCAAAAGTGTTTCAAGCTGTTTTTGAAGTTTTTTACATGAAGTAACAATTTTTATCAGATTTTGTCCTTTGCGGGGCGTAAAATGCAAAACGACCTGTCGCCCTGATTTTTCCGCACTCCTATTGCCCAAAAAACTAATCTATGCTATAATTTAAATTTAGCGACTGTAAAAATATCACACAATATTTATAAAATCTTATCCAAAATACAGTGGGGTGTTCCATGATTTTCCGTTTTTTACGTTCTGCTGTGGCTGCGTGCATTTCCCGGGCAAAGCGCGGGGGGCTTTGCCTTGCGCTGGCGGCGGCGCTGGCGGCGGCGCTGGCGGCGGGGTTGTGCGCCTGCGCGGGGCAAAATAACGCGCTGCCCGCCAATGCGCCCACCGTCACTATCGGTATGGACCCGTTTGAGCCGTACTGCTATCTGGACAGCAACGGGCAATATGCCGGCATCGACGTTGATTTGGCAACCGAGGCGTTCTCCCGCTTGGGGTACAAGGTCGAATTTCAGGAAATCAACTGGCCCGACAAGGACAGCCTGCTGCAGGACGGCACCGTGGACTGCCTTTGGGCGTGCTTCAGCATGAACGGGCGCGCCGACCAATACCAGTGGTCGGGTCCGTATATGTACAGCCGTCAGGTCGTAGCGGTGCGCGCCGACAGCAACATCCACGACTTGGCGGACTTGGCGGGCAAGCGCATCGGCGTGCAGGCCACCACTAAGGGCGAGGGGCTGTTTTTGGGCAAGATCCCCTCCGACTTGCCGGCGGCGGGGCAGGTCAGCAGCTTTGCCACGACCGAGGATATGTTCGCCGCGCTGCGCAAGGGCTATGTGGACGCGGTCTGCGGGCATGAGGCGCTGCTCGCCGGGTGGATCGACACCGAAACCATTGCGTACCGCCTGCTGGACGAAAGCCCCATGAAAAGCGAGCTGGGCGTTGCCTTTGCCAAAGGCACCCACGCCGAGCTTTCCGCCGCGCTGACCCAGACGCTGGAGCAGATGCAGTACGAAGGCACCACGGGGCGCATTCTGGAAAAATACGGCGTAGACGCACAAAAAGCGATGGGAGGGGATGAAAATGCCTAAAGACGCACGCAGCAGAAGAAACCAGCTGTTTCTGCTGGCACTGATTGTGGTGGGCATCGGCGTTTTTGTCCTTTTTACCAACATAGACCGCGCCATGCTGCGCCAAACCCTGGACGAAACCTATACCTATGTGGAAACGCGCCTGCATCTGTACGAGGTTGACGCCGCCAACGACCGCATCAAAAGCCTGACCCGCCTGCAGGACAAGGCCGCCGCCCTGCGCGATGAAATGACGATAAAAGGCGATTTTACCCCCAGCGACCTCAACGCCTTTGCCGACACCCAGCGGCTGACCGGCGTGCTGGTGCTGGACGGCGAGCTGCAGCTGGAAATGCAAAGCACGCGGGACGGCAACGCCATGCAGCTGTGGAAGCAGCAGCTGCAAAGCGACTATGTCCGCGATATTCTGGACTGCCCCCAAAAATCCTACGCCGCCAACATCGAGCAGGACGGCAAGCTTTACGATTTTGCCGCCCTTGCGCGCACCGATGCACCGGGACTTTTGATCGCCTATGTGAAGAAAAGCAGCGAGGATGTCGGCGATCTGACGGTGGGCTACCTGCTGGATCATTTCCCGCTGGAGGATGGCGGCGTTGCCACCATTTGTCAGGATGACCGCGTGCTGACCAGCAACAGTACGGCGCAGCTCAACCGCACAAGCGAGGAATGCCGGCAGCTGTACAACGACAAGCAAACCCGTGTGTCCGGCGGCATTGTCGAGCTGCACAGCAACCGCGGCGTCTGGTACGGCAGCCGCAGAAATATCAGCAAGTACGAGGTGTTTGTCTTTTTCCCGGCGGGAAAGGTATTTTTGACGCGCAACATCATCTGCGTGTCCTACCTCGCGCTTTCCGTGATGATCTTTTTGATGGTGCTGCTGCTGCAAAGCCGCGCCGACAAGGACGCCTTAAAGGAAACCCAAAAGCGTATGGGCATCATCACGGCGCTGGGTACGGCGTATGACTCCATCATGCTGCTGGACTTGAAGAAAAACACCGTCGAAACCCTCAAGGATGTCCCCGGCGAGGAGCAATATAAGCGCATCCGCCCCATGCAGCGCGAGGAGATGCTGCGGTGCACGCAGGCCATCGTTGCCGAGCCGTACCGCGCGGAATATCTGGAATTTATGGACGCGACCACCATGACGGCACGCTTGAAGAAGCATACCTCGCTGGTGTTCACCGGGCGCACCGTCAACGATCTGTGGTTTACCACGCTGCTGATCCCCCAGCGCACCGACGATGACGGCAGCGTCACGGCGGTGCTGGTTGCCACCCGCGATACCACCGCCGAAAAGCAGACCGAGCAAAAGCAGCAGGACGCCCTGCGCAGCGCACTGGCGGCGGCGGAACACGCCAACAAGGCAAAAACCGTATTTTTGAACAGTATGTCGCACGACATCCGTACCCCGATGAACGCCATCCTCGGCTTTACGGCGCTGGCGACCACCCATCTGGACAACGCCGAGCTGGTCAAGGATTACCTGCAAAAAATCAGCGTGTCGGGGCAGCATCTGCTCAGCCTGATCAACGATGTTTTGGATATGAGCCGCATTGAAAGCGGCACCATCAAGCTGGACAACGCCCCCGTGCATCTGCCCGATGTGCTGCACGACCTGCGCACCATCATACAGGGCAATATCAGCGCCAAGCAGCTGGATCTGTATGTGGATACGCAGGATATCCAGCACGAGGATATCATCACCGACAAGCTGCGCTTGAACCAGATTTTGCTGAACATCGTCGGCAATGCCGTAAAATTCACCCCGGCGGGCGGCACCATCAACATCCGCGTCATGGAAAAGCCCTGCCCGCGCAGCGGCTGCACCACCTATGTGTTCAGCGTCAAGGACAACGGCATCGGTATGTCGCAGGAGTTCCAGCAGCACGTCTTTGACTCCTTCGCGCGTGAGCAGACGGTGACCCGCAGCGGCATCCAAGGCACCGGGCTGGGTATGGCAATCACGAAAAACATCGTAGATATGATGGGCGGCACCATCACGCTCAAGAGCGAGCAGGGCAAGGGCAGCGAGTTTACCGTTACGCTGGACTGCAAGATCAGCAAAACGCAGACCAAGAGCCAGCCCATCCCCGAGCTGCGCGGCGCGCGCGCCCTGGTGGTGGATGACGACGCCCAGACCTGTATGAGCGTCAGCAAGATGCTGCGCCAGATCGAGATGACGGCGGACTGGACGACCTCCGGCAAGGAAGCGATCCTGCGCGCGCAGGAAGCCCACGAGCAGGGGTGCGATTTTAAGGTGTATATCATCGACTGGCTGATGCCCGATATGAACGGCATTGAAACGGTGCGCCGCATCCGCAAGTTCATCGACCCTGATACGCCCATCATTATTTTGACCGCCTACGACTGGTCAGACGTTGAGCAGGAGGCACGCGAGGCAGGCGTGACGGCGTTTGTTGGCAAGCCGCTGTTTATGTCGGAGCTGCGCGCCGTGCTGACCCACACCCAGACCGAGCCGCAGCCCATGCAGATGCCCCAGCACGCGGGCTATGCGGGCAAAAAGGTGCTGCTGGTCGAGGATAACGCCCTGAACTGCGAAATTGCCACCGCCATTCTGGAGCAGGCGGGGCTGCAGGTGGACAGCGTGGAGGACGGCACCGACGCCGTGGCGCGTATGAACACCGCCGACGACGATCAGTACGATTTGATTTTGATGGACATCCAGATGCCCCGGATGGGCGGCTACACCGCCACGCGCAAGATCCGCGCCATGGACGACCCCCGCAAGGCGAACATCCCCATTGTGGCGATGACCGCCAACGCCTTTGACGAGGACCGCAAAAAAGCCTTTGCGGCGGGCATGAACGCGCACGTCGCCAAGCCCATTGATATGGCAGTTTTGTCCCACACGCTGGACGAAATTTTTGCAAAACAGGGGTAAGGGGACGCTGCCCGGTAGGGGCGGGGCATTGCCCCGCCCGCGACCATAGAGCCGACAATGCCCTGTCATTTCGGCTATCCTGAGCAAGGTGCGGATAATCATAAATTAACAAGACCTTCTCTGAAAACAATGAACCACAGGAGGCATTTCCTGCCTCGTTCGCATAAAGATTGCTAAATTTGCTTTAAATCTCAACGAATTTGCCGAAAAAGAAAGAGTGCTATCTCCTCGCCAAGAGCCGCCGCTGTGCGGCGGTTGCGCTCCGAAACGCGCCCTATATTACTGCCTGAAGAAGCCTTTTTCTACAAGCTGCCCGCTGTATCACCCGATACAGCGGTATTTTTATTGCCAAAAAAGGAGTTATAGCAATGTCTAACGAAAACAAAATCCGTATTCTGTATGTTCAGCCGAGCAAATATCCGGAAGAACGGCTTGCTGCAAATGAGCTGCATCCCCTTCAGCGGCTTGTCGGCGGGTATATGCAAGCCGTATACCCGTGGTCAAAGGACAAAGTGGCGCTTGTCTGCAACGATTCGGGCAAGGTGGACGGCCTGCCGCTGAACCGTTGCATTGAGGACTACGATGTAATCGCGGGCAATTTCTTTATCTGCGGTTTTTCCGGGGAGGAATTTTGCAGCTTGACCGACAAACAGTTCCGCTACTACGAAAAGCTGTTCCGTGACCCGGAGCTGTTCTTGCCGACCCCCATTGGCATTATGCCTATGAAATGCACCCCTGACCAGTATAAACGCCTGATGCAGGAGCGCAGCGCCGCCAACCGTGGGGAGCGCTGACTATGGAGTATAAGCGCAAGCGGCTGATACGCGCGGCATTGCAAAAAGCTGAAGCCAAGCGAAAGCAGACAGTGCGGCAGGCGGAATCGGCAGCAGATACCGAGCAACAGACGCCGGAAGAATACGCCCAGACGGTTGTTTCTGAAAAAGCCATACAGGCGGCAGAAAACCTGCAAGGCAAGGCGCTGGACACAGGACGAATCAGCTACCGTCAATTTCGGATTTTACAGGAAAAGCGCCAGCGTGTGCCAACCACACACGTCGCCCAGCCCGCTGAAACAGAAAATACCCCCTTGGCGCAGAGTGCCGACCGGCGAGAAACAGGCAAGCGCCAACGCTTTCGGCAAAGGGCGCTGGATAAGCGAGAGGTCAAAATTTCCGATTCCTACCATGACAAAATGCAGGCGCTGAAACGCCAACACCTCACGCGCGAAACGGCGCGCCGCCATCTGCAAAAGCAGGCGGGCGGCACGGTGCTTGGCAGCGGCGTCAGACTGCCCGATACTGTCCCTGTCTTTTCAGGAGGCGGCATCAGGCAAGACCAGCGGGACATTTTGCACCAGCTGCTATCCGAGAAAATGCGCCCCAGCCTGCTTGCCCTGTGCGGTGGGATCGCCGTTGCGGACGGCGAATTGTGCTGGCCGCTGCCGGGACACACCTATATATCCTGCCACTTCGGGGAAGTGGACGCCTTCGGCAATGCCGGGCATCGCGGCACGGATATTCCAGCACCGGAGGGCACACCCATCCTCGCCGCCCACAGCGGCACGGTGCTGGTCAGCGGCTGGAACGACAGCTATGGCAATCAGGTGCTGCTGGATAACGGCGCAGGCCTGTCCACGCGGTACGCCCACATGACGCAAACTGCCGTCACCGCAGGTGAAGTGGTAACGGCAGGGCAGGTTATTGGGTATGTAGGCAGCACCGGCGACAGCACCGGCAACCACCTGCATTTTGAGGTAATGCAAAATGGCGTGAGAATGAACCCCTTGGAGTTAGTGTTCGGACAGTAATGGTGAGATGCTGGCAGTTTATAAGCAGCTGAAGCAAGAATCTTGATGATTGTTGTATGAACTATTTGCTTTACATCTTTTACTTCGAGCGATTTCGACACGAACAAGAATTATAATTCATACTAGATTCACCAATTACAAACAAGGAGGGATCTTTTATGAAAAAAGAATTCGTAATGTCGTTATCGCAATCCTATCGGCAGGATCTCCTCAATGCCACACAGCTGGCTGAACAGGGGATGCTGTCGCCCTCGCAGCAGGCGTACTGCTTTGAAGAAATTGAGGACACCAAGGGCACTGCGTTCTATCCTGCAAACGGGGATGAATTGTTCCGGAAGCTGCGTACTGCGTTGGGCGAAAAAGCGCAAATTTCCGAGCGCCAGCGCGCAGAAACCGAGCTGCACAAGTTGGGGGTGGAACTCTTATTCCATACCTATATAGACAGGTTCACCTTTGCTGAAATTACCCATAACACTGCAGCTCACAAATATGATGCCATTATCTACCTTGATGAGCGTGTCACCAACGAGGAAAAGCGCGCCAACGCCGCAGCGATGCGCAAGGCGTTTGATGCGTGGCTGGAGGAAAGCGGTCATACGGTAGACCCCACCGCCTTAACCGAAGTGCCCGATCCGTGCGAGGGGCGCTTTGATACTTTAGCCGGGGCGATTGCGCATATCGAACATATTTTACGCTATCCCGACCTGCTGCTTATCATTTGAAACACCGCAAAAGATAAACTTTTTTCGTAATTCGCTTTTTAACTGCTAATTTGTGCTATGTCACATAAAAACTGATACATCAGTCCTGAACGCTCTGCCGCGATTTATATTACAATATCTATATATCGTAGTATAAATTGGAAAGGGTGTATCTGCTTGCTACAGGTAGCCGAATATGAGAATTTTGTCCGTATGCGCATCACACAGCTGCGCCAGCGGCAGCATATATCAGAGCATAAAATGAGTCTTGACCTTGGCAAAAGCGGCAGTTATATGCGCAACATTTCCACAGGCAAGGCTCTGCCCTCGATGCACGAATTTCTGCGCATCTGTGATTACCTCGGCGTAACCCCGCAGGAATTCTTTACCGGTGCCGGGGATGAAACCGACCGTATCAACATTTTTAACCGACTGCAAGACCTCGATGATGGTGACATACAGAAATTGCAGACATTCCTTGGTTGGATGGAAGAAAAGTAAATCCGCTTTCTGCCCGACAAGTTTTTGCTTGCCGGGCTTTTTCTTTTTGTGGGACATATTTAGTTGAAAGGCGTATTGCATGGTAGATGTGCTTGACGCTCCGGTAAGCGGAGCTATGCCGTATTAAGGCAGGGAAAACTTCAAGCGCTACTGTGTCCTTTCAAAAGTCCCTTCGCCGCGTAGTTTTTCGTGTATTATTCGTATGGGGCTGTTGCACATCCTCTAAAAAAGAAAGACCGAAGTAAAAGCCAAAAAAGGC
>OLGO01001754.1_pt1 | contig 12877 bp, 18 predicted proteins | sample 1605861 | NCBI WGS metagenome assembly OLGO01 (sample SAMN03283253) | human gut metagenome | biome: human-associated habitat; material: feces | host: Homo sapiens | place: USA | collected 2013
ATAATAATAATACCCATGTGGGCGGCATACAAGGGACTATCAGCAACCGTCCTAATCCTGATTTGCGGTGGGAAAAGACAACTACAGCTAATATTGGTGTAGATTTCTCTATGTTTAGAAATCGATTAAACGGTTCTATTGAATATTATAATAAGTCGGGCGTGGATTTGTTAGCCAATACCAATGGAGTACCTACTGAAGGTTTTGGTTTTTCTACTTATACCATGAATAATGGTAAAATGAGAAACCGTGGATTCGAGTTGACTCTTTCCGGTGATGTCATTATGGGAAAGCGTGCCTGCCCACATGATCTCGGCGCGGACGTCATAGTCGGCAGGCTTCTGTAAAGCCAGTCGGGCATTACGCATGACGTTGCGCAGCAGAGCTTCGGCCATGCCGTCAGTGAGGGCCAGGGAGGTGACGCCGGGTTTGGTAAAGTAACGTTCTAAAGTATGGACGATGATGTCAGTACAGCCGCTGGCTGTTTGGTAGGGCGGCAGAGTGCAGGTCAGCTCGGGATTTAAAATGGCAAATTTACAGTAGGCATAGGGGGACTGCAGTCCGCGTTTCAGCCAGCCGTCTTCATTGGTAATGACTGACGCATTGCTCATTTCACTGCCGGCCGCGGCAATAGTAAGGACGGCACCGATAGGGGCGCAGGACTGCGGCGCTTTGCCGCTGTAGTAGTCCCAGACATCGCCGGGATTGGTGATGCCATAACCAATGGCTTTGGCACTGTCGATGACGCTGCCGCCGCCTACAGCGAGAATAAAATCAACTTTTTCCCGCCTGCAGATTTCAATACCTTCATAAACCTTGCTTAAACGAGGATTGGGCACAACGCCGCCCAGGGTCACATAGTGCAGTCCTGCTTCCTGCAGTGCGCCGCAGACACGATCAAGCAGACCGGATTTTTTGGCACTGCTGCCTCCGAAGTGTACCAGGACCTTGCTTGCTCCTTGTGTTTTGCAGAGTTCACCAACCTCGGCTTCGGTATTTTTACCGAAAAGTATTTTTGTAGGTGCGTAATATTTAAACTGTTCCATAATAACAGCTCCTTTGCTGCGGCAAATGCTGCCGCTGTAAAATCTTCTTAAACCTATCGTATCGCAAAACAGGCAGTTTGTAAAATGCAGAAGTTTCATAAAATTATCGGCAGGAGAAATATTTTGTGATTTCTTGGTGAACAATTTGCAAAAGAGCAAGAGTTTTGTTTGTTGATGTCGAATTGAAACGATAAATCTGAAATGATTAAGGCAGAGGAGGTAATATTATGCAGGGGAAAAAATGGATCGCCGCGGCACTGGTCTGCGGATTTTTACTGGGACAGGGAACGGCTCCGGCGCAGGCCGGTATTTTGGGTACCGTAGTTAAAGGCGGCGCTGTATCGTTATTGGTCAGCCAGTTTGCCGACCAGCTGAACAGCGCTATCAATACTTTGACGGCAAATATCCTATCTCCAGCGATTACGCTACCAAGGTAGTGCCGATCATTACCGTGGGTGACGGAAGTTATGCCGGCGCTGCTCAGGTATCGGGACCGAAGGAGCAGGTAGATAAATGTCAGGCTGCTTTGCAGCTGGAGGCTTCCTTCTTTAAAAGCTTCCGTGCGAAAGCGCTGATCCCGGTCGATAAGGTCGCTATCAGCGGTATCAACCGCGTGCAGGGTGTGGGCGTATCGGCCCAGATCGATGTAAAGATCTAACAGCTTAAAACAATTTAAAAAGTGCAAGTCCGCAGGCTGATGTATGTCAGCCTGCGGACTTTTTTTATTTGCACGGGTATTTTAAGGGTCATGCTTTAACAAACCTTTAAAGAAAGGCGAAATTCTTTACAAGAACTTAAAGCCTTCTTAATTCAAAGCAAAGAAAGCTTTGTTTATGATGACAGTGTTTCCAGATGCAAGCAAAATTTCAGTACTTGTGAAAAAGGAGAGAAGGAAATGAAATCAAGAAAATTATTCAAGGTCTGCGCCCTGCTGATGCTGGCAGTAATGAGCTGTTTGCTGTTCAGCGGCTGCGGCGGTCAGTCTGAGCAAAAGAAATTTGTGATCACTTATCTGCCGAATGAATCGACAGATAAAAATGCCGATGCCAGAAAAGGTATGGCGGGCGATTTGAGCAAGGTTTTGGGAATGGAGGTCACAGAGCTGGTATCTAACGATTATAATGCGGTGATTGAGGCTATGCGTACCGGTAAAGCCGATATGGCTTATTTTGGACCGTTAAGCTTCTGCCTGGCTTATGAACGTGCAGGTGCAGAACCGATCGGGATGATTGCCAAGGATAAAGATAAAAAGAACGCGACTTATAAGTCTGTTCTGGTTACGAGCAGCAAGAATACTGATATCAATAGTATCCAGGACATCAAAGGGAAAACGATGGCGTTCGTTGACCCGAATTCAACTTCCGGCAATCTGATCCCTTCAGCGGCGATTATGAAAGCATTTCCCGGTGAGAAGCTTTCGATGGATGATCTGCATACTAATGGCAAATTTTTCCAGGCAGTCAGCTTTTCCGGCAAGCATCAAGCAGGTCTGGCGGCTGTAGTCAAGGGTGATGTGCAGGTAGCTCCTATCTCTGATGCAATCCTGGCGGCTGAGATCAATGCGGGACGTGTCAGCAAAGATGACGTTAAAATTATTTTCGCTTCTGATCCGATTCCGTCCGAACCGATGGCTCTGCGCAGGGAGCTGCCGGCAGAAGTGAAGGAAAAGGTAAAAAACTTTATCCTGAGCTATGACAATGCCGCTTACTACAAAGGGGTAATGGGTGCAGAGGATAAGCGTTTCGTAGAATGCAGTATTGAAGATTACAAAGGTATCATTGATCTGAACAAAGCCCTGAGCAGCAGTAAATAAGTTGGAGCAGAGGCCGGCGCTGTCCGGCCTTTTTTATAGGAGGAAGCATGAGCACGGTTTTAAAAATGGAGCATATCGAGAAAGTTTATGGCAATCAGGTCCGCGCTTTGCATGATATCAGTCTGGAGGTCAGCGCCGGAGAATTTGTCGCTGTTATAGGTCCTTCCGGATCGGGCAAGTCCACTCTGCTGAGAACGGTCAATCAGCTGGTAGTCCCCAGCGGAGGTCATGTATACATCGACGGCGAGGAAGTTACCGGTGCGTCCGGCAAAAAGCTGCGGCTGCTGCGGCGTAAAGTCGGGATGATCTTTCAGCATTATAATCTTGTGCAGCGGCTGTCGGTAATGCAGAACGTGCTGCATGGGCGCTTGGGTTATATGTCGGCGTTGGACGGGATGCTGGGTAATTATACGGAAGAGGATAAACGTAAGGCGATTGACTTGCTGCAGGAAATCGAGATGGGCGATCGTTTATATAACCGTGCCAGTGATCTGTCGGGCGGTCAGAAACAGCGCGTAGGCATTGCCAGGGCGATTATGCAGGAACCGAAGCTGCTTCTTTGTGACGAACCGATCGCTTCACTGGACCCTAATGCGTCTAAAATCATCATGGATCTGATCTATCAGATGACGCAGCGCCGTAATATTGCCTGTATCGTCAATCTGCATCAGCTGGATGTGGCCATGCGTTATGCTACGCGCATCATCGGTCTGGCAAAAGGAGAAATGATTTTTGACGGAACCCCGCAGCAGCTGAATAATGCAGTGATAGAGAAAATTTATAATACTTCGATGGAAAATCTGATCATTAAGCAGGGTGAAAATTATGCCTGAAAAAATAAGTATAATGAATCCCCGTGAAAAACAGGTTTATACCTGGTTTTTAGTGGTCGTGCTGGTTTTGTTCTGCCTGGCGACTTATATTTCCCGTTTTAATCCGCTGGAGGTGCTTTGGGAACAGGGAGAATTCTGGAAATTTCTGTTTCAGGATTTCCTGCCGCCACGCTTCAATGCTTCGCCGGTAGTAGTAGAATCGATTCTTGTAACTTTTGCGTTGGCGGTTTCGTCCAGCTTCGTTGCGGCAGTGTTTGCTTTTCTCTTCGCTGTGTTCGGCAGCACTTCTTTATCACCCTGGAAGGGACTGGCCAGAACGATCCGGGGGTTTGCCACTTTTCTGAGGAATATCCCGACACTGGTCTGGGCTTTTATTCTTTTTTCGTCACTGGGTATTGGTACCGGGGTTGGTTTTATTGCTTTGCTGATTTCGACCTTTGCTTTTATGACAAGAGCGTTTATTGAAGTGATCGACGAGGTATCCTGTGATGCAATGGAAGGGCTGACGGCCTGCGGCGGTACGTTTTGGCAGAAGGTCTGTCAGGGTATCGTACCGACCTGCCTGACACAGTTTATCGCCTGGTTCCTGTACTGCATCGAACTTAATATACGCGCGTCGACTATTGTGGGAATCGTAGGCGGCGGGGGGATCGGGCTGGTGCTGTTTTCCTATATCAAGTCGTTTAATTATGCCGGTGCGGCAGGAATTATTCTGGCTATTGCGGCGATGGTCATTATGGTGGAATTTTTAACTAATTATCTGCGAAGAAAGGTGTTGACATAAAATGGAGCAGACTTTTGTACAGGCGAGGGTGCAGTGTCTTGAGTTCAGTAACGGCAGGATCCGTGTTGCCCGTAGTGGGCAGGATAGTGAGCTGCGCTGGTTTTTAGCAGCTGTAACAGTCGTTTCGATAGTGGCGTTATATTATCTGCAGTTGGATTGGCTGAAGCTTATTTCCAGGCTGCCTGATCTGGGGAAGACCTTTGGTTTGCTGGCGCTGCTGGATTTTCACGATTTTGGGCTGACGCTGGAGGCCTTTTCCCAGACAGTGGCAATAACTGTGCTGGCAACTATTTACAGCGTTCTGCTGGGATTGGTATTAGCTGCCTTTGGTGCCCGTAACCTGATGAAAAATAAATTTGTGACGTATGCTCTGAGCGCGTTCTTTACGTTTCTGCGTGCCGTACCGACACCGGTTTGGGTATTGCTGGCGCTGGTCTGTCTGGGGTTGGGGCCTGCTGCGGGCATCGTAGGACTGTGTGTGCATGCCACAGCTTTTTTTGCCAGGGCTTTTACGCAAAGCTTTGAAGATGTGCCTGAGGAAGTGATCGAGGCGCTTGAGGCAACAGGAGCCAGTAAGCTGCATATTTTTTTGTCGGCGATACTGCCTGCGGCAGCTTCGCAGATCATGGCCTGGACTGGTCTGCGTTTTGAAATAAATTTTTCTGAATCAGCGATCCTGGGGATGATCGGTGCCGGCGGAATCGGCTTTGCGATTGCGAATAATATCCAGGGCTATCAGTTTGGGGCCGCAGGGCTGGCGATCGTACTGGTTTTTGTATTTGCCTATTGCGTGGAGCTGGTTTTTACAACAATCAAGAAAAACTATATCTGACAGATAAAGGGTGATGTTATGGAGAAAAAAGAGTTGTTCCGGATTATGGCGGCCGCCGATGGCAGTATGCTGCGTGAGCTGGCTCAGCCGCTGGCTGAAAAATATGGTGTCAGCGTTGTGAAGGCGCCTGCTAAAACACTGGCGATGATCAAGCTGCGTGAGCCGGTAAAAAACAGTCTGTTTTATCTGGGTGAGGCGTTGGTGTGCGATACAGTTGTGGAACTGGGCGGCACTAAAGGGACAGCTGTTGTGCTGGGTGATGATTTTGACAAAGTCAGCTCCATGGCGGTGATCGATGCTGCTTTTAACAGGCAGGTCAGCGAACTGGATGAACTGAAGACAGTGCTGCAGCGGCTGTCTATGCGGCAGCAGCGGGAACAGGAACTGGAAAACGGATTGTATGCCAAAACGATGGTTGATTTTCAGACTATGGATCAGGAGTAAAGATAATGCAGAAAGCTTATGAATTTGATTTTGTATATGACACTCAGGCTGCTTTTCGTCTGCTGCTGGAAGCGCTGAGCAATCCGGGACGCATCGTTGATCTGGGACCTTTGGCCCGGAAGCTGGGTGGAGCTTATGCCATGCCGCTGACTGTGGCGGCAGTGCTTTTGGACAATGAGGTCAGTTTTGCAGTCTGCGGTTCTCCTGCGCTGGCAGAGAAAATTACTGAGCTGACTCTGGCTAAAACAGCTGCTGTGAGTAAAGCGGATTATATCTTTGTGACGGAGAATGCGGATTGGCAGGAAGCAGTACAGGCTTGCTAAGTGCGGTACACTGCGCGATCCTCATAAAAGCGCGACTGTCATTTTGTGCACAGCGGATCTGCAGGCAGGCAAGCTGCAGCGGATCAGCGGGCCCGGGATCAAGGCTGTCCAGGAAATCATTATGTGCCCGGAACTGCGGGCGGCTTTGGGGAAACGTGATGAGCAGGAATATGAGTATCCGCTGGGACTTGATTTTTTTGTGCTGGATCAGCGGGGCTGCCTGATGGGTATACCACGTAAAACAAGAATAGAAAGCAGGTGAACAGATGGCTTATGTGGCAGTTTCCGGCGGTCAGGAAGCAATAGAGGAAAGTATCAGGCTGCTGCATTGTATGCGCGGTAGTACTTTTAAAGAGCTGGAAGTAGAAGCGATAGAAAAAAAGCTGGGCCTTTTAGTGGACCGGGTAATGAGCGAGTCTGGCTTATATGCGCCGGCTTATGCAGCACTGGCTTTGAAACAGGCGGAAGGCAGTATCGAAGAAGCAGTGTTTTTGCTGCGGGCTTATCGTTCGACTTTGAGCCGCAATTATTATACCCTGCCGGCCAGCGGGACAGAGATGCGCGCTGTCCGCAGGATCTCGGCAGCCTTTAAGGATATTCAGGGCGGACAGATCCTGGGAGCGACCTATGATTATACACATCGGTTGATTGAATTTAAACAGCCGTCGGCAGTGGAATTATGCGCCCGGCGTCAGTGCTGCCTTAAAGAGGCGAAGCCTGTGCCGGTAGTAAAGCTGCCGCGGGTTTCGGAGTATCTGAAGGCAGAGGGATTGATCGACAGCTGTGAGATCGATGATATGGAACCTGTGGATGTAACGAAGAATGTTCTGGAATTCCCTGCTGACAGAAGCGCGCGTCTGCAGACTCTGACCCGGGCTGACGGGGGCTTTATCGGCGGACTGGCGTATAGTTCGATCCGTGGTTATGGCGCCGTACATCCAACTGTAGGTGAACTGCGCTGCGGCTATGTGGAGCTGGAAGTACCATATTTGTTTGACGAGACGGAAAGCATCTGCATCGGTGAAATTTTGCTGACGGAAGTAGAGGGCTTTATTCCTGAGGATGACGATAAGAAACTGAAATTGGCAGTAGGCTACGGCGCAGTTTTGGGGCGGAACGAAAACAAGGCGATCTCGATGGCGGTGCTGGACGCTTCCTTGGAAACAGAAGGGCCTGCTCCTGCGCAGGATGAAGAATTTGTACTGCTGCATGGTGATTCGCTGGAGATGAACGGCTTTATTTCTCATTTGAAGCTGCCGCATTACGTTACCTTCCAGTCTAAGCTGGACAGCGTACGCAAGACCAGAAAGGAGCCGGAGCATGAATCCTGAATATAATTTTGCTTTCCTGGACGAAGGTTCTAAACGGGAAATCAGGCGCAGTATTTTAAAGGCGGTGGCTGTACTCGGTTATCAGGTGCCGTTCGGCTCGCGCGAACTTCCGATAGGGCGCGGCTGGGGGACGGGAGGCATTCAGCTCACTTTGTCGCTGATCGGCACGCGTGATGTTTTGAAGGTTATCGATCAGGGCAGCGACGATAGTGTCAACGCTGTCAATATCAAGAAATTTATCAATTTGTGCAGCGATGTGGCGACTACTACAGACAGTACGGAAGCAACCCTGATCCAGACGCGTCATCGTATACCCGAGGAACCGCTGCGTAATGACCAGTTGCTGGTTTTTCAGGTGCCTTTGCCGGAACCGCTGCGGGTGATAGAACCAAGCGAGGAAGCAACGAAGCTGATGCATGCAGAAGCGGATTACACGGGCATTTGGCTGCAGCTTTATGAAAGCATTATGAAATATGGCAAGGTCACGATTGCTACGGAATATCCGGTTACTGTTGAGGACAGATATGTTATGAACCCCAGTCCGATCCCGAAATATGACAATCCCAGACTGCATGAGTCAGAATGCCTGTATTTATTCGGAGCAGGGCGCGAGAAGAAAATTTATGCGATCCCGCCTCATACAAAGGTTGTGTCGCTGGCGTTTGACGATGTGCCTTTTGAGATCGAACATATGGAAGGTCGCCGCTGCCGTTTATGTGGAGCGGAAAATGTTTATTTTGACGAGTTTATCGACAGAGAGACAGGCGCTGTCAGCTATCAGTGCTCGGATACAGGTTACTGCTCTAAACGAAGGCTGCGCAAGGAGGCGGACTGCTGATGCGTACTAAAGAGGAATATTATGAAGATACATTAAAAAACAGGGCCTTGCTGGAGAGCCAGGAGGTGCTGGACTGCAGTTGTCCTTACAGCCGCTGCGAATGGCACGGGAAGTGCCGCGAATGTGTAGCGCTGCATCGTTATCACGCCGAGCATCTGCCCTGTTGCCTGCAGCCGCTGCTGAGGGAGAAGATCACGGTGCTGGCGGGGTGCTGTGAAATGGAAACCACTTCCAGAGTCAAAGAATCTGAGAAATTCCGTGAATATGTAAAAGAGCAGGATGCTGTGCGCGGAAAGGGGCGGCAGATATGATGAATAAAGAAGAGGCCGTTTTACAGGTGCGCGATCTGCTGCTGCGTTATGGCAACGGCTGCGAGTACTGCCGCAGCCGGCAGCCGCTGGAAAAGAACCGCTGTCCCCGCTGCGGTACTGTCTGGGCTGTACGCAATGTATCCTTTGACGTTTATCCCGGAGAAGTATTAGGCATTGTCGGTGAATCAGGCTCAGGAAAATCCAGCGTGATGAAAAGTCTGTATTTCGATCATGAAGTAACAGGAGGAAGTGCCTTTCTGAAGCAGTATCAGGATGGAAAGGTCAATATTTTCGGCGCCAGTTCACAGCAGCGCCGGTATATCAAAAATCATCTGATGGGGATGGTTTATCAGAATCCTCTGCTGGGTCTGCGTATGGATTATTCATCTGCTGCCAATGTTGCTGAAAAGATCATTGCCGCCGGCAACCGTAATGTAGCTTTTATGGACGGCAGAACAGTGGAGCTTTTGGAAGCGGTGGAGATACTGACTTCCAGGCGTGCGGAACCGCCCAGAAATTTTTCGGGCGGTATGCAGCAGCGGGTACAGATCTCCAAGGCGCTGGCCAATAATCCGGGGCTGCTGCTTTTGGATGAGGTCACCACCGGGCTGGATCTTTCGGTACAGGCCAAGGTTTTAGACCTGATCAGGAAAATACGCAGCCGTTATAATATTTCGATCATTCTGGTATCGCATGATCTGGCAGTGATCAGGATGCTGGCAGACAGGACGATGGTCATGCTGGATGGCCAGGTAGTGGAAAGCGGTCTTACCGATCAGATTTTAGAGGATCCGCAGCATGCTTATACACAGCAGCTGGTACACTCATTGCTCTAACAGCGGCGCTGCCGCGGGAAAGGACGACTATGAAAACAGCTATTTATAATGGTAAACTGATCACACCTGCCGAGGTGTTGGAAAATAAAGTGCTGGTGTTGGAAAATGACCGTATTATCGATATTCTTGCAGAGGATGTTATAGATCTGGGGCAATATGATGAAAAAATCGATGCGCACGGAAGGTATGTCTGCCCCGGTTTTATCGATACTCATTCTGACAAGATCGAACAGATCATTCAGCCGCGTCCTACCAGCGTGATGGATTTCGAGATGGGACTGAAGGAGATCGAGCGGCAGTTGATCAATCAGGGGATCACAACGATCTACCATTCGATATCACTCTACCAGGACGATTATTTTGGGGCTTCGGAGCTGCGCTATAAGAAAAATGTGCTGAAGCTGGCTGAGCTGATCAATAATATCCACGAGCGTCATCACCTTATTCATCATCGTCTGCATTTGCGGATCGAGATCGATAATCTGGAAGCGTTTGATATCGTCAGCAAAATGCTGCGGGAAAAAACAGTGCATGAGATATCGTTTATGGACCATACGCCCGGGCAGGGGCAGTACCGCAATATCGAGACTTACCGCAAAACTATTACCGCTTATCATGGCGAAACTGTAACAACGCTGGGTTTTGAGGGCGTGCTGGAACATCATAAAAACAAACGGACCCTGAGCTTTGAACAGCTGCATGAGCTGGCGGAACTGGCCAGGGCTAACGGAATCCCCGCAGCGTCACATGATGACGATACTGCTGCCAAGCTGCAGGTAAATAAGGAGCTGGGCGTTGCTATCAGTGAATTTCCAATTACGATCGACGTTGCCAGGCAGGCACAGCAGTTAGGTTTGGCTACAGTGGTCGGAGCCCCTAATATTCTGCTGGGCGGTTCACATACCGGCAATCTGTCTGCGGCAGAAGCGGCCAAGGAAGGCTGCGCCGATATTCTCTGCTCCGACTATTATCCTGCGGCAATGCTGCACAGTATTTTCATTATGCATAAGCAGCACGGCGTGCCGCTGCCGGAAATCGTCAATAAGCTGACGCTGAATCCGGCCAGAGCGATGTGTATCGATAACGATTATGGCTCGTTGGCGGTGGGAAAAAAGGCCGATCTGCTGATTATCAAGATTTTAGACGGTTATCCTGTTATTACTCACGCTTTGGTTGACGGCAAGGTTATTTCACAGTTGGAATACAGGGTTTAGGAGGAGTTATGGAGATACTTGCCATTGAAGGGCTGACGAAAAATTTTTATCTGCATAATTTGGGCAAAACTATCAAGAGCTGCCGCGATATCGGTTTCACGCTGCATGAGGGTGAATTTATCGGTATAGTGGGGCGTTCCGGCGCCGGTAAGTCGAGCATTCTTAAATGTATCAACCGTACCTATCTGCCGCTGCAGGGTACGATCGTTTATAACAGTCAGGCTTTTGGGCCTATTGATCTGGCTCAGGCCGACGAGCGGCAGATGCTGCAGCTGCGCCGCTATGAAATCGGTTATGTGGCTCAGTTTCTGAATGTGATGCCGCGTACGACGGCAAAAGAGCATGTTATGTCGGCGCTGCTGGAGATCGGCGTCGCCGCCGGCGAGGCCGAGCGCCGTGCTAAGGAAATGCTGGATTATTTTCATTTGCAGGAGGAATTGTGGGATATTTATCCGCAGACCTTTTCCGGAGGTGAAAGGCTGCGTTTGAATCTGGCGCACGCTATGGTCAAACGGCCGCGGCTGATGCTGCTGGACGAACCAACGGCGTCTCTGGATAATAAGACTAAAGTTTTAGTAAAGGATATTCTGCAGCAGTTAAAAGAAGAAAAGACCAGTATGCTGGGAATTTTCCATGATCTGGAATTTATGGAAGGCGTTTGTGATAAGGTCTTCAATATGTCCGAAGGGAGTTTTGCCTGATGCGCGGTGATCTGCACTTACATTCTGCATATTCTGACGGCAGCGCTACGGTGATTGAACTGATCCAGCAGGCGGTGAGCAAGGGGCTGACTCATATCGCCATTACCGACCATGACCGGGTGCCGCGCTGCGGTGATATTCCGCCGGTCACTGCTTTGAAGGTGATGCCTGGAATCGAGATTTCGGCCTATGATTTTCAAAAGCAGCGGAAGGCGCATATTTTAGGTTATGCCATGCGTGACACGAGATCAGTGACGGCCTTCTGCCGTCCGCTGCTGGAACGCAGGCAGGCTAATAGCCTGCGTCAGATCGCACTTCTGGCAGAGCATGGTTTTCGTATCCGTCCTCAGAATTTTGTGAAACGGGCCGGACACGTTATTTACAAACAGCATCTTATGGAATATTTGGTGGCGACGGAGCAGGTAGAAGAAATGTTTGGCACTTTTTATCATGAAACATTTAAAAATGGCGGTTATTGTGATTTCGATATTGAGTACCTGGATGCTGCCGCTGCCGTGCGTGTGATTACAGAAGCCGGAGGATTGGCAGTATTGGCCCATCCGGGGCAGCAGCAAAATCTTGAGCTTGTGCCTGAACTGGTCGGGTATGGCTTAAAGGGTATTGAGCTGGAACACCGTAAAAATACAGAGGCTGATAAAGAAGCTATCAGACAGATGGCTGTTCAATACGGTTTATTTCTTACCGGCGGCAGCGATTACCACGGCACACTGGAGGATGGCAGCAGTGAGCTTGGTTCCTGTCTGGCGACGGAAAACGCGCTGCGGATAATATTTAATAATAACAGTGATAAATAAAAAGAACGCATTATCCAATGCGTTCTTTTTATCATTTATGCTGTTGTTTACGTTCTTTACGTTTGGCACGCTTTTCTTCTTCTTCTTTTTTTGCGGCTGCACGTTTTTGATAATCCAGATAGAAAAAATACAGGCAAGCCGGTACGCCGACTGCGAAAAAACCTATCCAGCGGTTGCCTAAAAAATATTCTGTCGCCATACCGGCGGCAAAGGTTGCGAGAACTACATAAAGCATAGCGTTGCTCCTTTATAGTTTAAATAAATTTAAAAGCTTTTCACTGACGATGATATTGTTATGGGGCACTTTCTGCCAGCTGAACAACGGAAGCAGTTCTTTGGCACTGACTGGTTCAGGTGCCGGCAGCAGTCCGGCCAGGAAGGCAAGGAGGCCGATGAGCGGCTGAGGACTGACAAAATGCTGACGAAGAAAGCCGAGATCCAGATCACGGTCGCGTTTGGAAAGACGTCTGCCATCTGCAGCCATCAGCAGTGGTACATGAATAAAAGCCGGTGGGGTAAAGCCCAGCAGCTGGTACAGATAAAGCTGCTGCGGTGTGGAACTGAGCAGGTCGCAGCCGCGGACAATTTCCGTGATGCCCATCAGGGCATCGTCGACGACCACTGCCAGTTGATAGGCGTAAACACCGTCGCTGCGCCGCAGGATGATATCGCCGCATTCAGCAGCCAGGTTCTGCGTATACGGACCATAATGTCCGTCGATAAAGCTGACAGCAGTATCAGGAAGCCGCAGCCGCT
>OLGO01001756.1_pt1 | contig 12861 bp, 7 predicted proteins | sample 1605861 | NCBI WGS metagenome assembly OLGO01 (sample SAMN03283253) | human gut metagenome | biome: human-associated habitat; material: feces | host: Homo sapiens | place: USA | collected 2013
CGGCCCCCGGCCCCGGCAGCGGCAAGATGGCCACCTGCCTGTCCCAGCTCTACCACGAGCACAAGCGGGGCGTCAAGGCCGGTTATGCCAAGTTCGAGACCTTCCCCATCTGGAACCTGCCCCTCAAGCACCCGGTCAACCTCGCCTACGAGGCCGCTACCGCCGACCTGAACGACGTGAACATGATCGACCCCTTCCATCTGGAGGCCTACGGCGTCACCACCGTCAACTACAACCGCGACATCGAGATCTTCCCGGTGGTCAACGCGATGTTCGAGCTCATCGCGGGCAAGAGCCCCTACAAGTCCCCCACGGACATGGGCGTGAACATGGCCGGCAACTGCATCGTGGACGACGAAGCCTGCCGCGAGGCCTCCCGCAACGAGATCATCCGCCGCTATTTCAAGGCGCTCTGTGACCAGAAGACCGGCAAGAATGTCGAAAACGAGCTGTTCAAACTTGAGCTGCTGCTGAATCAGGCCGGTCTGGCTGTCGGCGACCGTGCCGTGGAAAAGCAGGCCCACGCCGTGGCCGAGCGCACCGGCGGCGCACCCGCTGCCGCCATCGAGCTGCCGGACGGCACCGTCGTCACCGGCAAGAACGGTCCCCTGCTGGGTGCAGCCTCTTCTGCCCTGCTCAATGCCCTCAAGAAGCTGGCCGGCATCGACCATGAGATCGACCTGGTCTCCGCCCGCGCCATCGAGCCCATCCAGACCCTCAAGACCAACTACCTCGGCAGCCGGAATCCCCGCCTGCACACCGATGAGATCCTGATCGCGCTGTCCAGCTCTGCCGCCGAGAATGAGACGGCTGCTGTCGCTCTGCAGCAGCTCTCCAAGCTCAAGGGCTGCGATATGCACTCCACGGTCATCCTGTCCAGCGTGGATACGGACACCATCAAGCGTCTGGGGATGTACCTCACCTGCGAGCCCGCCTATGAGCAGGAAGACCGCAAGTATCACAAGAAATAAGCGCTCCGGCGCATAAGAAAAGCCGCACAGTACAGCGAAAAGCTGTACCGTGCGGCTTCTTTGTTTCTTCTGTAGTTTCTCAGACGTGAGAGAGGCTGGGCGCACCGCCCGCGATCTCCTCGGCGGTCAGGGGCTTCGCCTCGGCAGGGGCGTTCAGACGCTCCTTTGCTACGGCCAGCATCAGTTTGATGCGGTTCTCCTGATTGACCCTGGTGGCGCTGGGGTCGTAGTCGATGGGGGTGATGTTGGCGCTGGGGTACATCGCGCGGATCTTGTTTACCATGCCCTTGCCCACGATGTGGTTCGGCAGGCAGCCAAAAGGCTGTGCGCAGACGATGTTGCCGTAACCGCCCTGTACCAGCTCGATCATCTCAGCCGTCAGCAGCCAGCCCTCGCCCATCTTGGCACCCAGCGAGATGATGCCCTCGGGCTTTTCCACCAGCTCCTTGAAGGGGCCGGGAGCGTAGAAACCGGCGTCGGCCTCGGCCTTGAGCATGGAGCGCTCCACGCTGTCTAGCCAGTTGAGCAGCTGGTCAGTACCCATCTTCATGGCCAGCTTGCCGCCGTAGAGGACATGGTCCTCACCCATGTTGAAAATGCAGTACTGCACGAAGCCCATCAGCCCCGGGAAGTTGACCTCGCAGTCCTGGCTCTCGAGGAACTTCTGCAGGTCGTTGTTGCCCAGCGGGCTGTACTTGACGTAGATCTCGCCCACGACGCCGACTTTGACCTTCGGCACACGGGTGACGGGAATGGACTTAAAGTCCTTTGCGATGAGGGGGAAAGTGTGCTTCATCTCACGGGAGGTGAAACCCTTGCCCGCCAGCAGTACACGGCCCAGACGCTCGACCCAGAGGTCTACCATCTTATCGGCAGCGCCCTTCTCGTTCTCATACGGAGCGACCTGATTGCGCAGGGCGCAGAGCATATCGCCGTAGAACACGCTGGCGATGGCCCGGCGGGCCAGAGGCAGAGTCATCTGGAAGCCGCTGTCCTTCTCGAGGCCCGAGAAGTTCAGGCTGGCCACCGGGATGTTCGGATAGCCTGCCTTGACCAGCGCCTTGCGGAGCAGATGGATGTAGTTGGAGGCACGGCAGCCGCCGCCCGTCTGGGTGATGAGCAGGGCCGTGTGCTCGAGGTCGTACTTGCCGCTGTTCAGCGCGTCGAGGAACTGGCCAATGACCAGCAGTGCCGGATAGCAGGTGTCGTTGTGGACATATTTCAGGCCCAGCTGCGCCACAGCGCTGCCGCAGTTGCCAAGGATCTCGCACTTGTAGCCGTCATAGCGCAGGGCGTATTCCAGCAGGCGGAACTGGGTGATGGCCATGTTGGGGATGAGGATGGTGTGAGTTTTCTTCATCTCCGGGGTGAATTTGGGGTAATTGTATTCCATAGGTTCCTCCTATGTTACTTCTTATCTTCGTCTCGCTCATCCAGCGCGGCGAACAGGCTGCGCAGGCGGATATTGACAGCACCCAGGTTTGTAATTTCGTCAATTTTCAGCTGGGTGTAGAGCTTGCCGCCCTCCTGCAGGATCTCGCGGGTCTCATCGGTGGTGATGGCATCCACGCCGCAGCCGAAGGACACCAGCTGCACCAGGTCCATATCGTTCTGGGTGGTGCAGTACTTGGCGGCGGCATACAGGCGGCTGTGGTAGGTCCACTGGTTCAGCACGCTGGTGGGGAACTTTTCCACGCGGTTGGAGATGCTGTCCTCGGTGACCACCGCCGCGCCGTGGCGGGTGATGAGGTGGTCGATGCCGTGGTTGATCTCCGGGTCCACATGGTAGGGGCGTCCGGCCAGCACGATGATCCGCCTGCCCTGACGGCGGGCCTCATCCATGATCTCGCTGCCCTTGACCCGGATCTGTGCCATGTGGGCCTCATACTCGGCGTAGGCGGCGTTGGCAGCCTCCTGCACTTCCTTCTCGGAGATGCCGCCGAAATACTTGGGCAGCACGTCCTTCGCCATCTTGTGGACGAAATCCTTCGGACGGTGGATGCCGACGTAGTCGTAGATGAACTTCTGGCCTTCCAGCTCGGGGCAGTTGCCGGCGAGGACTTCGGGATAGTAGGCCACGACGGGGCAGTTGTAGTGGTTGTCGCCCAGACCCTCGTCGATGTTGTAGGTCAGGCAGGGGTAGAAGATGGCGTCCAGATGCATCTGGGTCAGGGCCTTGATGTGGCCATGGCTGAGCTTGGCCGGGAAGCAGGCGGTGTCGCTGGGGATGGTAGCCTGACCGGCCAGATAGAGGCCGCGGCTGGACACCGGGCTGGTGTGGACGGCAAAGCCCAGCTTGGTCCAGAAGGCGTGCCAGAACGGCAGCAGCTCGTACATATTCAGGCAGAGCGGGATGCCGATGGAACCGCGCTTTCCGGCCACGGGCTTATAGCTGGCCAGAAGCTGCTGCTTGTAGGCGTAGAGGTTGAGGCTGTTGTCCTCGCTCTTGCCGGTGACGGGCTTGTCGCAGCGGTTGCCGGAAATGAACTTGCGGCCATCGGCGAAGGTGTTGACGGTGAGCTGGCAGTGGTTGCCGCAGCCGCCGCACTTGACGCTGACGACTTTCTGGTCGAAGCTCTCCAGCTCTTCCTCGCTCATCATGGCGGAGGTGGTCTGGCCGTTCTTGCGGCACTGGCGCAGACCGAAGAGGGCCGCACCGTAAGCGCCCATCAGACCGGCGATGTCGGGGCGGATGACCTCGACGCCCATCTCCTTCTCGAAGGCGCGGAGAACGGCCTCATTGTAGAAGGTACCGCCCTGCACGACGATCTTCCGGCCCAGCTCTTCGGGGCTGGACGCACGGATGACCTTGTACAGTGCGTTCTTGACGACGCTGATGGACAGGCCTGCCGAGATATTCTCGATGGACGCGCCGTCCTTCTGGGCCTGCTTGACCGAGCTGTTCATGAAGACGGTGCAGCGGCTGCCCAGGTCCACGGGGCGGTCGGCGAAGAGGCCGAGGGCCGCGAACTCCTTGACGTCGTAGCCCAGTGCCTGCGCGAAGGTCTGCAAAAAGCTGCCGCAGCCGGAAGAGCAGGCTTCGTTCAGGAAGATGTTGCTGATGGCACCATCCTCGATCTTGAAGCACTTCATATCCTGACCGCCGATGTCGATGATGAAGTCCACGTCCGGCATGAAGTATTTTGCTGCCGTGAAGTGGGCCACGGTCTCCACGAGGCCGAAGTCGCAGCGGAAGGCGTTCTTGACCAGCTCTTCGCCGTAGCCGGTGGTGGTCACGCTGGCCACCTTGAGGCCGGGGTGCTCTTTATAGATTTTCAGCAGCTGCTGCCGGATAAGGGGCAGCGGGTTGCCGAGGTTCGGCTGATAGTTGGTGTAGAGGATCTGGCTCTGCTCGTCCATGACCACCAGCTTGACAGTAGTGGAGCCGGAGTCAATGCCGATATGCACCGGGCCGCACTGGGCGCCGAACGCCACCCGCGGCACGCTGTGGGACATATGGCGGGCATGGAATACCTCGTACTCTTCCTTGTTGGCGAAGAGGGGCGGCTCGCTGGCGTAGGTCGCCGTGGCGGCGTACTCATCCAGCGCAGCGGCCACATCCGAGAGGACGAACTCCTTGTCGGCGTAGAGGGCAGCGCCCAGCGCAACGTAGAGCAGGCTGTTCTCGGGGCAGGTACCGGTGACGCCCAGTGCCTCGTCGAAGCTCTTGCGTAGCACGGTGCTGAAGGTCAGCGGACCGCCCAGATAGAGGATATTGCCCTGGATGGGGCGTCCCTGTGCCAGACCGGCGATGGTCTGGTTGACCACGGCCTTGTAGATGCTGGCCGCGATGTCCTCGGTCTTTGCGCCCTGATTGATGAGGGGCTGCACGTCGCTCTTGGCGAAAACGCCGCAGCGGGATGCGATGGTGTATGTACGGGTGGCCTGTTCGGCCGCCTTGTTCATCTCGTCGGCACCCATCTTGAGCAACGTCGCCATCTGGTCGATGAAAGCGCCCGTGCCGCCGGCGCAGCTGCCGTTCATGCGGACTTCGGTGCCGTTGGTCAGGAACAGGATCTTTGCATCCTCACCGCCCAGCTCGATGACGCAGTCCGTCGCAGGGACGAACTTTTTGACCGCCACGCGGGTGGAGAACACCTCCTGCACGAAAGGCACGCCGCAGCTGTCGGCCAGGCCCATGCCGGCGGAGCCAGAGATGCTGAGCAGCGCTTTCCGGCCATGCAGCTGCTCTGCGTCGATGCGGCGCAGCAGCTCCTGCGCCTTTTCCAGAATGTGGCTGTAGTGGCGCTCATACGTCGAATATAAAAGGGTATCGTTTTCATCCAGCACCACGCATTTGATGGTAGTGCTGCCGATGTCAAGACCTACTCTCACAGTTGTTTTTCCTCCTGAAGGACAATGCACTCTCCCTCTGCACACAGGGCTCTCCGGCCCGGGCAGAAGTTGTTTGCTAACGAATCAAATTTCAGACTCGCATACACGGGTATTATAAACCAAATCCGGCTGACAATCAATCATTCGGGATTATTTTACACCTTAAAAACAGTAAAATCACCTTTCAAAGTTAAACATTTTGTTAATTTCGCAAACTTTTCTGTGAATTTCGGGCTGTTTCTACTAAGATTCTTTACCGTCTGTCAATTTTTCCGCTTTCTTCCCTGTCCCGCACACAAAGCAAAGGCATCTGCGCTGCGCCGTCCCGGCCGCATTGCAGATGCCTTTTTGTCTCGTTCAATATCTCCGCAGCAGAAGGATCTCCTGTGCCGCCCGGCTTGCGAACCGCGCTGCGCGGATGTCGTTCTCCTCGTCGGAGTGGAGTTCCATTTCCGGCGGGATGTCCTCGCAGGAGGCCAGCGGGAACACCACCTGCGCCCGGGTGCCGCCGCCCGGCCGGGCCGTCAGCGTCAGCTTCCAGCCTGCACGGCGGCAGATGAGCTTGCAGATGCGGAGACCCAGCTTTGCGCCGCTGAGGAAGCGGCGGTTGTTCTCGATGGGGTCTTCCTCCATCAGGCCGCAGCCGTTGTCTTCTACCCGGAGCGCGACGCCCGTCTTTTTCTGTTTCAGGCTCACCCACACCCTGCCGCCTGCATCGCAGGCCCGCAGCGCGTTGGAGATGAGGTGGAGCAGCAGCTGTTCGGCCTCATCGGGGACACCCATGACGGCGCAGTGCTCGATGCCCCCGCTCTCCGCCGTGAGCGTTATTTCCAGCGACCGCTGGATGTCCGGGGCAAGACGGCCCGCCTTTTCCAGCAGACCGCACAGGTCCAGCGGCTGCAGCTCGCTCAGCTCTTCATTTTCCAGCTGATAAAGTGTTATGGCATTGCGTACCGTGCGGTCCAGCCGGGCAGACTCTATCTGGATGTCTGAAAGTGCCTGCCGGGTGGGCAGGTCGGCCGACGCCAGCAGATGCATCTGCAGATACTCCCGGTTCTGGTCGATGATGCCAAGGGCATGGAAGCACACATCCCCAAACTCCTCCTGAGGGGAGACTCCTGCTCCATCGTTTCGCCTGCGCATTCTGCTCTACCTCCGCGTCGTGTGGTCAGCACCTCACTGCTGACTCAGTCTACTTTCCAGCGCATAAAGCAGGCGGCCGATGGTCACCTTCCTGCGCTCTAAGCCATACTCTTTTCGAAAATCCCGCCATGTCTGGGTACCGGTCTCGTCCAGCGTCTCCAGCAGCCGCCGGAGGGCGCTGTCCACAGCCGCAACGGTGAGACCGTATTCCTCCGCCACCGGCCCTAATATCTCCTTGCGGATGGCCAGACGGTGGTCGGAGCCCATCATCACCCGAAGCGCACCGGTCAGGTAGCGCTTGTTGGCGTCGCAGGTGCTCACGCCCCAGCTGCGATAGATGCGCTCGCAGCGTTTTTCCAGGCTCTCCGCCGGGCGGTGGGCCGGGGCGCGCAGCTCCTGCAGCATATCTTCCAGTGTGGCCTGACGGATGAGGTAGCATGCATCCTCCTGACTCAGGCTCTCCACTGCCGACTTCTCGTTGCGTCCGTCGTCCCGCAGAAGCACCAGAGGCTTGCGGGCAAGGCCGCGTATCCTGGGCAGAAACTGGATGCTGTCCATGTCCTCCAGTCTGCCGCCCAGCACCAGAACGTCCACATCGCCCTGCTCGAGCCGTTCCAGCAGCGGCCGGCTGCTGCGGTAGCCCGTGCAGCGGATGGCCGGGTTGCGCTCCTCGAGATAGCGTGTCCATACCCGCATCTCTCTGGGGTCATAGCTGGCCAGCGCTACGCGCCATATGACGTCCTGTTCCTCATAGCTCACACGACGCGCCTCCCTTCCTGCAGGCGTTCTGCCTGCTTCGCCTGCGGATACCAGCAGGAAATAACATCCTGCCACAGCTCCGGCTGGACCGAATTCTCATACAAAAACTGCAGCAGCCGTCCGCACTCCTCTTCCGGGGCCGGGACCCATGTACGGGCCGTGTCTGCCGGGTCGTCCGGAGCCTTTGTCCGGCTCACGGTCAGCCAGCAGCCCTGTCCCTCCGTCTCCAGAGAACAGGCAAGGGTATACGCCTCCTGATACGGTTCCAGCGTCGAAAATCTCCTCACCAACGGGGTATCCTGTTTCATTCTGCATCCTCCTCGCCCCATCTGTCCGGCCCTTCCAATTATGCCGGACAAATCACTTTATACTATACTGTATAAAATTGTATGGAGCGTCGAAAGGAGTTACAACGACAAATTTGCGTCAGTTTTCGTCGAATTTTGGAACACTGAAGATATTAACATGGATACTGTCTCAAGAATACCATCAACCGCTCCAAAAATCAAGACACATCTGCCGCATTCTCCCGGTTTGGGACGCTTTTCCGCGCAGGATGCAGCGCTTTTCCATCCTTCGGCAGAAAACACAGAACTTGGCACCCGTTACGACATAAATTGTTCATATTCTTCTGATAAAATCAAGCAGATACTATGTTTCCCTCTCCGTCCACAAATGCCGGGCGGAATAGGCCAGCAGACACTTCCCCGTTCTGCTGCCGGAAAGGCAGGCCAATGCTTCAGCTTATCAATATCGAAAAGAAATACACCACCGGCGATCTGACACAGGCAGCGCTCAACGGGGTCAGCCTCAACCTGCGCGACAGCGAATTTGTCGCCATCCTCGGCCCCAGCGGCTCGGGCAAGACCACGCTGCTCAACATCATCGGCGGCCTCGACCGCTACGACAGCGGCGAGCTCATCATCAACGGCATCTCCACCCGCCGCTACACCGACCGGGACTGGGACTCCTACCGCAACCACACCGTCGGCTTCGTGTTCCAGAGCTATAACCTCATCCCCCACCAGACCGTCCTCGCCAACGTCGAACTGGCCCTGACCATCTCGGGCGTGTCGGGCGCTGAGCGCCGCCGCCGTGCCGCCGAGGCGCTGCGCCAGGTGGGCCTCGGGGACCAGCTCCACAAGCGCCCCACCGAGATGTCGGGCGGCCAGATGCAGCGCGTGGCCATCGCCCGCGCCCTCGTCAACAACCCCGACATCCTGCTGGCCGACGAGCCCACCGGCGCACTGGACAGCGAGACGAGCATCCAGGTCATGGAGCTGCTGAAGGATGTGGCAAAAGACCGCCTCGTGGTCATGGTCACGCACAACCCCGAACTGGCGGAGCAGTATGCCAACCGCATCGTCCGTCTGCGGGACGGCGCTATCACCGACGATACCCGCCCCTTCGAGCCGGACGACACAAAGCTTGCCCCTCCCATCCATAAGAACATGGGCCGTTCGTCCATGTCGTGGCTCACCTCGCTGGCCCTGAGCTTCAACAACCTGCGCACCAAAAAGGCCCGCACCCTGCTCACAGCCTTCGCGGGCAGCATCGGCATCATCGGCATCGCCCTCATCATCTCGCTGTCCACCGGCGTCAACGCCTACATCGCCGACATGGAGCGCTCCACCCTGAGCGAATACCCGCTGCAGATCCTGAGCAGCGGCGTGGACATCACGAGCTTTCTGTCCTCGGGCAGCAGCGGCGGCACCACAGCCACCGGCCTGCCCACCGACGAGGACGGCAAAAAGGACACCTCCGGCGGCGTGGAGGGAATGGTCTCGGTCCGCCAGCTCATCACCAAGATGGTGTCGGGCCTGACGTCCAACGACCTCACTTCCTTAAAGAAGTATCTCGACAGCGACGAGTCCACCATTGCGGATGACGCCACCTCCATCGAGTATTCCTACAGCGTCTCGCCCCAGATCTACCGGCAGGACGCCGACGGCAGTGTGCATCAGGTCAACCCGGACTCCACCCTCTCGATGCTGGGTCTGGGAAGCTCGGGTTCCGGCTCCACCTCCGTCACCAGCAGCCTGATGAACAGCATGGGCAGCAACACCAGCGTTTTCTATCAGCTGCCCGCCAACAGCGACCTTTATAAGTCCCAGTACGAAGTCAAGGCCGGCCGCTGGCCCGAAAAGCCCACCGAATGTGTCGCCGTGCTGAGCAAATACGGCACTGTGACCGACTACGCCCTCTACTCCATGGGTCTGCGGGACTCCGCCGAGCTGGACAAGATGATACAGCAGTTCGCCCAGAACCAGAACGTCGATGTCCCCAGCGATTTCCGCACCTACAGCTACGACGAGCTGATGGGCCTGAAGTTCAAGCTGGTGAACAGCGCCGACACCTACGTCTACGACGACACCTACGGCATCTGGAAGAGCAAGGCCGACGACAAGGACTATATGCAGCAGCTGGTGGAGAACGGCGAGGACATCACCATCGTGGGCATCGTCCAGCCGGACTACACCGCCTCCGCTTCCATGCTCACCTCCGGCATCGCCTACCCCGCCTCCCTGACCGAGAAGGTCATGAAGGAGGCTGCCGACAGCGACATCGTGAAACAGCAGATGGCCGACCCCGCCACCAACGTCCTCACCGGCGAGAGCTTCGGCAAGGCCGAGAGCCTCCGCGACTTCGATTTGACCAGCCTCTTCTCCATCGACACCAACGCCCTCAAGAATGCCTTCTCTTTTGATGCCGATGCCCTCGACTTCGATTTGAACGGTGCCTTCGACCTCAGCAGCGGCAGTTTCGATTTGAGCAGCCTCATCGACTTCTCGGATTTTTCCCTCGACATCGACGAGCTGCCCGACATCGACCTCAGCGATGCCTTTGCAGAGCTGGACCTCTCCGTCTCGCCGGAGGCGCTGCAGGACCTCGTGCAAAAGATCTTCAAGGACTATAAAAAGTATATCATCGGCAACGGCATCCTCAACTTCAAGAAGTGGAGCTTCTCTGCCTACCTCAAGACCGAGCGGTTCCAGAAGCTGATGGCCGAGTCCATGAAAGACCTCGTTGACCCGGACAAGCTGCAGGGCCAGCTCTCGAGCGCTCTGCAGACCACCATCCAGACCGTGATGGAGACCTACTCCGACCAAATCACAGAGGTGCTGAAAAGCCAGCTGGACGCTGCCATCCAGAAGGGCATCGTCACCTTCCAGGACCAGATACAGTCCCAGCTCAAGACGGCCATCCAGCAAAACATCGGCAAGCTGAGCAGCCAGATGGAGAGCGCCATCAAGATCGACGCGTCGGCTTTCCAGAAGGCCATCCAGCTCAACATGACCGCCTCCGAGCTGACCGAGCTGATGCGCTCCACCCTCCGCTCCTCTTCCGCCACCTATGAGGCCAACCTGACGGCCTTCGGCTACGCGGACGAGGCCGCCCCCAGCCAGATCAAGATCTATCCGAAGGACTTCGCCAGCAAGGCCATCATCCTGGAAAAGCTGGATGCCTACAACGCCGGGATGTCTGCAAAGGGTGAAGACGAAAAGATGGTGCAGTACACCGACCTCGTGGGTACCCTGATGACCAGCGTGACCGAGATCGTGGACATGATCAGCAGCATGATGGTGGCCTTCGTCTCCATCTCGCTGGCAGTCTCCTCCATCATGATCGGCGTCATCACCTATATCAGCGTCCTCGAGCGCCGGAAGGAGATCGGCATCCTGCGCGCCATCGGCGCTTCCAAGCGGAACGTCTCCGAGGTGTTCAACGCAGAGACCTTCATCATCGGCCTCTGCTCGGGCGTCATGGGCATCGTCCTCAGCGAGATACTGCTCATCCCCGGAAACATCATCATCCAGAAAGTCTCCGGCACTTCGACCCTCGTTGCCTCCCTGCCCGTGGATGCAGCCCTCTTCCTCGTGGCACTGGCTACCCTGCTCACCATTCTGGCCGGCATCATCCCGGCCCGCGGCGCAGCCAAGTGCAACCCCGTCAAAGCCCTGCGCGCCGAGTAAACCCCAGAGATCTCATTCCCGGTATCCTTTCCGCTCCGGCGGCAGGGATACCGGGATTTTTTCGGCTTATTTTTGCTCCGGCCCGTCGGTTCAGCTTGTATCCATCCTGCATGAGAACGCGCTTTTTTGCTCTAAAAGTTACAAAAGAGTACGGTCGTCCCGGGAGATTCTGACGCGTACCGGTAATTACCGGAAATCAATTTGCTTTTCGCTCTGCGGGCAAATCAACCTGCACAAAGGAGGGTCAATTTGTTATGCAATTCTGCCAAAAGTGTTTCAGGGTTATTGATTTATTCCACAAATTATGCCATACTATAGTCACTGAAACCGTTCCCGACATCGTTCCCGCACGATTTCAGTAAAAACCAGAACTTCGACCGAAAGAGAGGTGCTTCCCGGAATGCCGAACATGACCATCAAAGACATTGCCCGTCTGAGCGGCTGTTCCGTCAGCACCATCTCCCGCGTCATCAATGACCGGCCGGATGTGCGTCCCGAAACGAAAGAAAAGGTGCTTCAGATGATGCGGGAGTCGGGCTTTGTGCCAAACACCAACGCCCGGCAGCTGAAGATCCAGCAGTCCCGCAGCCTCGTCTTCGTGGTCAAGGGTACCCGGAACCTCTTCTTCTCGGACTTCCTCGTTCAGCTGCAGCGGGCCGCGACCCTCTACGGGTACAGCGGCATCGTCTCCTACCTGGACGAGAATGCCAACGAGATAGACGCCGCCCAAAAGATCCTGCGGGAGATAAAGCCCAAAGGCATGATATTCCTCGGCGGCAGCGTGGCGAACTTCCAGCAGGGCTTTGCGAACATCACCGTCCCCGCGGTGCTGACGACGCTGGTCTCCGACGAACTGGATTTCCCGAACCTCTCGATGGTGGGCGTGGATGACCGGGCTGCGGCCCGCACCGCCGTCTCCCACCTCATCGCGCAGGGCCACCGGAAGATAGCAGTTCTCGGCGGTCCGACCACCAGTTACCCCAGTCGGATGCGCCGCCTCGGCGCACAGGATGCCATGGAGGATGCCGGGCTCACCTTCGACGACCGGCTCTACGGCCTGTCCAACTACGATTTCGAGTCTGCCTACCACGCCATGAACAGCCTGCTGGCCCGCCGGGCCGAGTTCACCGCCCTGTTCGCCATGAGCGATGTCATCGCTTTCGGTGCCATCCGGGCGCTGGTGAGCGCCGGGTTCCGGGTGCCGGAAGATATATCGGTCATCGGCTTCGACGGCATCTCGATGTCCCGCTACTGTGTGCCGGTGATGACCACCATCGTCCAGCCCGGCGAGCAGATCGCGCTCCAGAGCATCGAGCTGCTGGTGCGGCAGATCGAGCATGGCGCCCCGGCCCAGAAGATCACCCTCCAGCCTGAGCTGCAGGTCGGTGAGAGCGTAAGGGCTGTCTGATTTATTTCGTCTCATTTCCGCTGCCAGGCGGAATGTGTATATCACATGATGAAGAAGGAGAACAATTATGAAAAAAATGATCTCTCGTCGTAATTTCCTGAAAGTCGCCGGCGCTTCTGCTGCCGCCCTCGGTCTGGCTGCCTGCGGTGGTTCCTCCAGCAGCACCGCTGCTTCCACCGCCAGTTCTACCGCAGCTTCTGCCGCTCCCGCAGCTGCCGGCAAGGTCTACTACCTGAACTTCAAGCCCGAGCAGGATCAGGATTGGCAGGAT
>OLGO01001761.1_pt1 | contig 12831 bp, 10 predicted proteins | sample 1605861 | NCBI WGS metagenome assembly OLGO01 (sample SAMN03283253) | human gut metagenome | biome: human-associated habitat; material: feces | host: Homo sapiens | place: USA | collected 2013
CTCGGGCGCGTTGAGCACGACTTTGCAGCCGGTGTCGAGGTTCTGGCCGGCGCCGGCAAAGGTGATGCCGGTAAAGCTCGAGCGAGCGCGGCGGCCGTTGAGCACACTCATGGGGTAGAGATAGCCCACGTGACTGCCGAAGGAGCCGCTGATCCATTCGATGTCGCCGTCCTCGTCCACGCGCGCACGCTTGGTGTTGAGGTTGTACATGTTTTTGGACCAGTTCTCGATGGTCGAGTAGCGCAGGTGTGCGCGCTTGCCCACAAAGAGCTCGACGGCACCGGCATGGAGGTTTGCCACGTTGTACTTGGGCGCGGAGCAGCCCTCGATAAAGTGCAGGTCGGCATCGTCCTCGACGATGATGAGCGTGTGCTCAAACTGGCCGGCGCCCTTGGCGTTAAGGCGGAAGTAGCTCTGCAGCGGGAAGTCGAGCTTGGTGCCCTTGGGCACGTAGACAAACGAGCCGCCCGACCACACGGCGCCGTGCAGGGCCGCAAACTTGTGGTCGGTGGGCGGGATGAGCGTCATAAACTTCTCGTGGATGAGCGGCTCCCACTGCGGATCGTGCAGGGCCTCCTCAATGCCGGAGTAGACGATACCCATCTTGGACGCGGTGTCCTGCATGTTGTGGTAGACGAGCTCGGAGTCGTACTGCGCGCCGACGCCTGCCAGGTAGCTGCGCTCGGCCTCGGGGATACCCAGGCGCTCAAAGGTGTTCTTGATGTCGTCGGGCACCGACTCCCAGTCATGCCTTTGGTCGGTGTTGGGCTTGACGTAGGTGACGATGTTGTCCATGTCCAGGCCCTCGATGGAGGGGCCCCACGTCGGGTCGGGAAAACGGTTGAAGATCTCGAGGGACTTGAGGCGCAGGTCGAGCATCCACTGCGGCTCGTCCTTCTTGGCGCTGATCTCGCGCACGATGTCGGGCGTGATGCCGGCGTCGAGGCGCTCGAAGCCCTCCTCGCCATAGGTGAAGTCGTAGAGGCTGCGGTCGATGTCCGCGACCTCGGTGCGGTTCTTGGTCATTGCGTCGCCCCTTTACGCCCGCTGCTCGGCAGCGGCGGCCTCGGCCTGGGCGCGCTGCTCGGCGGCTTCGCGCTCGAAGCTCTCAAAGCCGTTCTTGTCGATCCAAGGAATCAGCGAGGCATCGTCTTCGCGCACGATGTGGCCCTTGACCATAACGTGGACGCGGTCGACATCCAGGTGCTCTAGGATACGCGTGTTGTGCGTGATGATGAGCATGGAGCCGTCGCAGCTCTTGCGGTAGGCGTCCATGCCATGGCTGACGGTGGAAAGCGCGTCGACGTCCAGGCCGGAGTCGGTTTCGTCCAAGATGGCGAGCTTGGGCTGCAGCAGCAGAAGCTGGAGCATCTCGACCTTCTTTTTCTCGCCGCCCGAGAAGCCCACGCCTAGCTCACGGTTGAGGTAGGCGGTATCCATGTTGAGCTCGGCCGCGAGCTCCTTCACGCGGCGCCGGAACTCCTTGCCCTTCATCTCGAGGCCGGGGCGCCCGGCGATGCTCGCGCGCAGGAAGCTTGAGAGTGGCACGCCGGGGATCTCGACGGGTGCCTGGAAGGAGAGGAACAGACCTGCGCGGGAGCGCTTGTCGGGGGAGAGGTCGGTGATGTCTTGACCGTCGAAGGTGATGGTGCCCTCGTTCACGGTGTAGACCGGGTCGCCCATGATCACGTGGCCCATGGTGGACTTGCCCGCGCCGTTGGGGCCCATGAGGACGTGGGTCTCGCCGGCGGCGACATCGAGGTCGATGCCGTGGAGAATGGTCTTCTCGTCCACCGAGGCGGTGAGGCCGGTGATGCTGAGCAGGGGTGTTGCGCTCATAAGAAATCCTTTCGAGGTGCACGGGCGATGTGCGATCCGCGCTAAACTCTAGAAGTTCACTCGGATTAACGATACGATGATAGCCGATTTCTGCGAGAATATGCAGACGTTTCGAGACCAGGCTCGCTGTTTCACATGGTTTACCGCAAGGGGGTTCGCCCATGCTCATTTCCTCAAAGGGCCGCTACGCGCTCAAGCTGATGATATACATTGCCGCGATCGGCGGGGATCCCGTTGCGGGAAGTGCCGTTGGTGATGACGCCCCTGCACCAGGGAATGGGTCGCGCTCAGGGTCGTTGGCCCTTGATGCCCCCGCACGACCCCTCGCGAGCGCCTCGCGTCCCCAGACTAAGGTGTCGCTGCGCGAGGTCGCCGAGCGGGAGGTCATCTCGCTCAAGTACTTGGAGCAGCTGGTGCGCCCGCTCATGAAGGCGGGTCTGCTCAAGAGCGTGCGCGGCAAGGGCGGCGGGTACGTGCTGGCCAAGCCAATGGGCGAGATCAGCGCAGGTGATATCTTGCGCGCTGCGGAAGGGGAGCGCTCTACCGTGGCGTGCGAGGGGCTCGACGGGACGTGCGGCCGCAGCGATTTGTGCTCGACGGTGAAGTTCTGGACCGGCCTCGAGGAGACCATCGACGCCTACGTGGACGGCGTGACCCTCGACGAGCTCGCCACCGTGCCGGAGATTAAGGTGGAGATTGAACTGTAGGTGCTAGTGGCGGCATCGGCGCGAATTGATGCCGCTATCGCGCGCACCGATGGTGCCGGGCAATGTTGTGGCTACGCGCTCCCGTGTTAGGATGATGTTTACCGTCTCCTTACCTTGTCTTGAACGGATCGTTACATGCCCGAGTTTGCTCCTGCGGCGTATTCTACACCGCTTTTCGTCTCTGCGCTTGCCCTGACCGCATTGGCAGTTTTCCATGCCGTGAGCATGTGGAGGCAATGCCGCCGCTTGCCTCTTGGAGACATCATGTGGTCGATGTTCTATGTGGCACTCTTGCTCGTTGTTAGCATTTTTTGCTTGCTCGGTGGCATAGACGCCGAGGCTGGAATCCTCGACCTTGGCGCTTGTGCGGTGGCGTTGTTTTTGTGCGGCACTATCACGCTCACGCGAAATCGCATTTCGGACGGCATGGCGGAACTTCCCATCAAACTGCGGGTTGCCCTACGTGCCGTCGCCATCGTCTGTGTTATCGCATTTGTGTCCATCCTTTCCGCATGGATGATTGATTACGTCTGGTTGGATTCGAGCGGGTCGATTCAGCTGCAATTTTTCGCCGTTACCGTTTCACTGTTTGCCGTTGTTTCTACGGCCCTGTATTTCCTGGGTCAGCGAGGGGGAGCCCTTATGGCGTTTGTCCCCCTGTGCGCTTTGGGATTTGGCATCGCCCAGCATTTCGTGGTGATGTTCAAGGGTACTCCCATCATGCCCACGGATCTGCTCTCGCTTAAGACGGCTGGTGCGGTTGCCTCCGGTTATAACTACGTGCTTACTCCCAAGATGGTTGTGGCCCTGTGTGCGACCGCCGTATGCGCTTGCAGCCTGTCCCTTCTTAAACCGGACTATAGGAGCTTTTCTCGCAGAGCGCGCGCAATCACTGCGGGCGTGGTTCTGTTTGCCATCCTGGGCGGGTTGTTCAACAGGGTGAAACTTGAGGAGATAATTGTTTTTGGGTACGACCGATTTATGCCCATTAATACGTATCAAACGCTCGGATTCGTCCCCGCGTTCATTGAGGTCGCCCAGGATCTGAAGATTCCCGAACCGGAAGGATATGATGGGCAACAGGCGACGGACTTGCTTTATCAGCTCGAAGACGAATTCAATGCCACCATGGGTTCCACGCCCGAGCGCCTTGCGGCGGAGGCTCAGTTCAACGAGATCAGGCCTACCGTCATCGCTGTCATGAACGAGACGTTCTCCGACCTGTCGATATACGATGCAGTGCGTGATGCGGGCTATGGAGGACCTCAATTCTACAATTCGCTCGAGGGGACGCTCCAGCGCGGCACACTCATGGTGTCGGTTATGGGCGGTGGTACGGCAAATTCGGAGTTCGAATTTCTTACGGGGAATTCGATGGCGTTCATTGGCACGGGGAAATACCCGTATCAGCTCTATGATTTGAGCGAGTCCGATAGCCTAGTCAAGCAGTTTAAGCAGCTGGGATACGGCACGGTCGCCATGCATCCGCAGAGCGCAGTTAACTGGAAACGTTCTTCCGTGTATGAGCAGCTTGGTTTTGACCGGTTCCTCTCTATTGAGGATTTTGAGTCCGCGCCCGTGTACCATTCCGGCGCGACGGACGCGTCTACGTACGACAAGATTCTCGAGCTGCTCGAGCAGGATGCCGCGCCGCAGTTCATCTTCGATGTCACTATGCAGAACCACAGTGGTTACGGCGAGGGGAGCGTGCCTGCCGAGGATGTGGTTAACCTGGATGTTACGGGTGTTAACGACTCGGCGGTCTTGTCTGAGCTCGGTGTGTATCTGGCCTGCATCAATAGGTCAGATCAGGATCTGGCGCAGTTCATCGAGAGATTGAAGGGCATCGGTCACCCTGTTGCGCTGGTGTTTTTTGGCGACCACCAACCGGGGCTCGCTGGTACCTTGGCGGATTCCCTGTATGCCGATGCGGCTCAGCTTGACCGAGAGTTCAAGAAGCATGAATCGACGTATATGGTTTGGACGAATTACGAGGTTGCCGGCACGGGGTTCGGTCAAGTTCGGACGACGAGCTCATCGCAACTTGCCGCGCAGGTTCTCTACGCACTTGGTGCACCCCTGACTGATCGTCAGAAGGCAGATCTTGTCTTGGGGCAAAGCGTGGGGGCAATCAACCTGCTGGGCTATATTGGAGCCGATGGATTGAGGTATGAGCTCGGCGTCGAGAGCCCCTATCGTGAGACGATTGCGCAGATGCAAGCGATTCAGTACCTAAGGTTTACGGAGAAGCTTGGCCAGTAGTTTAAGTGTGACTGCGCTTGTCTTTCATTCACAGCCTACGCGAACTGCGCGCGATACGCCTTGCAGACCTCGTCCACGGGTCCGTCCATGCGCAGGTCGCCCTTCTCGATCCACACGGCGCGCTGGCAGATGCGCTCCACCTGGTCCATGGAGTGGCTCACGAAAAGCACGGTGACGTTGCCGTCCTCGATGAAGTGCTGGATGCGGCGCTCGCACTTCTCCTGGAAGAATACGTCGCCGACGGAGAGCGTCTCGTCCACGATGAGGATGTCGGGCTCGGTGATGGTTGCGATGGCGAAGGCGATGCGCGCGACCATGCCGGAGGAGAAGTTCTTCATGGGCATGTCCACGAAGTCGGGAAGCTCGGCGAAGTCGATGATCTCCTGGAAGTGCGCATCAAGGAACTCCTCGGTGTAGCCGAGCAGCGCGCCGTTGAGGTAGATGTTCTCGCGCGCGGTGAGCTCGAGGTCGAAGCCCGCGCCCAGCTCGATGAGCGGCGCGATGTTGCCGCGGACGATGCACTCGCCCTCGCTGGCCTCGAGCACGCCGGCGATCACCTTGAGCATGGTGGACTTGCCCGAGCCGTTGGTTCCCACCAGGCCCACGACCTCGCCGGGGCGCACCTTGAACGAGACGTTCTTGAGCGCGCGGAACTCGTTGAAGAACAGCTCGTGCTTCATGAGCTTGATGAAGTACTCCTTGAGGCTGTTGAGCTGCTCGGACGCCATGTTGAAGATCATCGTGACGTCGTTGACCTCGATGGCGTATTCGGAAGATGCGGTGGTTGCCATTGATGTGTCCTTAGACGTAGAGGATGAACTTGTGCTGGGATTTGCGGAAGACGAGGATGCCGATGGCGAGCATGACGACAGCCCAGACGGCACAGAGCGCGAGAATCTCGAGCGAGGGGCTCTGATTCCACAGGAAGATGTCGCGCATGAAGGTCACAAAGCCGTACATGGGGTTCGCCTTGACGATGCCGATAACCCACAAGGGGGCACCCTTGTCGATGAGCAGCTGGAAGTCCCAGAACAGGGGCGTGAGGTAGGTCCATGCGGTGAGGATGACGCTCCACAGGTGGATGACGTCGCGGAAGAACACGGCGAGCGAGCCGATGATGAGGCCGATGCCGATGCAGAAGATGATGAGGAGACCCAGGCACACGGGCAGCCAGATAAGGTGCCAGGTGGGCACGACGCGGAACCACAGCATGACGAGCGCGACGGCGACGAGCGAGAAGGCGAAGTTGACGAGCGCAAAGAGGACCTTTTGCACGGGGAACACGAAGCGCGAGATCTTGACCTTTTTGAGGAGGGGTGCGGCGTCGAGGAACGACGTGAGCGCGGCGCTGGTGGAGTCGGACATGAATGAGAACGTGATGTTGCCCAAGATGAGGTAGAGCGGGAAGTTCTCGATGCCGTTGCTAAAGAGGAACGAGAACACGATGCTCATGACGACCATCATGAGCAGCGGGTTCAGCACCGACCAGACGACGCCCAGCACGCTGCGGCGGTACTTGAGCTTGAAGTCCTTGGTGACGAGCTGCTTCAAGATAAAGCGGTTCTTCTCTGTTTCGTTCTTGGCATACGGCTGGATGGCAGCCGTGTCGGTAGAATTGTCGGCCACGAGCAGTGCTCCTAGGGCGTAGAGGTTTGTCTAACGAAATGACATCTTACCATGTGGTTCCGTGCCGCACCGTATCTGCACGGGGTGGGGTGACGTAGGACGCGTGGACTGCGAGGTGTTATCGATTGCATGCCATGCTGCCGATTTAAGCGATTTCCTCGATATAATCACACTCCTACCGAGCGGTAAGAAATTGTCTGATGTTTCAATAGCTTACCGAGCGGTAAGACATTAGGAGATAGTAGAATTTAATCCCGTTCGGTACGAAATCGAGTTGTCAGTTGCGGAAATGAGCGGAGCGGAAAAGAGTAACGGTCCGAGGTTCTCGTACGATTCTGGATATCTCGCCACGCCTAACGCGACAGCCATCTCTAGGAGTTTGCCTCTTGTCGGTGAATCGCTCCCCCCCCAAAGCACCCGGGCGTTTTTCGATGGTCTGATTCCAGAAGGTCCGATGAGGGAGGCGTTTGAGCGCTGCTTCTGGCTTGGCTGACGAGGGCTTCCCAGAGGCAAAGGAAATGGCAGGCAAGATGGTTGAGGGGGCATGCAGGCGCGTAGATGTGCTGAGCGGATAATCAGGACGGTGGGTTTGCCGCATTTTTGTCCTGTATGGGGCATCTGGAAAGCATGAAACTGCCAAGCGGTGGTATGGCGGCTACAGATTCGACGACGGAGACGTGTATAACCCCGGGAGCATGTTGAACTATATCGATCGGGATGGCACCGTTCGTCCTGGGCATCGTGTTTCCCGAGATGGAGTTCAAAGGCGATGCCCTTAAGAGTATGCTGTACCTCGCCGGTTATCTGACGACCGATGAGACCGCTCTGCCAAACGATACACTCTCGTTGCGCCCCCCGCGCATTCCCAACCGTGAAGTCGCACTTTTGTATCGTGTGGAGATCGTCGGGCGGTTCCAGGGCACCGCATCGCCCTAGCGTTCGAGGATGGCAAAAGCGGGGTTTACGACGTCATGCCGCTACTCGGCAAGGGTGTGTTCAGAGTACTTGAGAACCCACCGCCTTCATTGCCGTGTGCGTGGAGTACGGCGCTGTGACGTGGCGCGGGGAGATAGACATCGCACCCGAGGAGCCTACACGAACTGTAAGGTTGCCTAGGTCGACCCATCGTCGGCTGTCGATTAAAGCGATTCGGTCGATTCCGTCGATTTGAGCGATATAATCGATTTGAGGGATATGACTGGATGGGTGATGCTACATGGCGTGTTCAAAGAAGTTCTTCAATCCGTTTAAGCCCAGCGCTGGGGCGGAGCCGCCGCGCATCATAGGTCGCGATCAGGTTTTCTTGGATTATGTCGGTGCGCTGGAGGGCGGCGCGGGCGCACCGGCCCGCTTGATGAGGGTGACGGGGCCGAGAGGATCGGGAAAGACCGTTCTGCTCACCGATCTGGGCGCCCGCGCTCAGGATATCGGCTGGAATGTGGTCAATATCACTGCGGGTGTCAACATGGTGGACGACTTGATGTACGAATTGAGCCCAGATTCCTCCGTTGACTCAATCTCGCTCGCAGGCAATGCCGCGATAGCATCTGGTGAAGTGTCGATGGGCGTTAAGAGGCCGAACCTACGAGCGCTGATGAAGCGTCGTTGCGGCGAGGGGAAAGGGCTGGTAGTCACTATCGACGAGGTCCAAGATGCGCCGCTTGAGGCCATGCAGCTCATCGCCGGTTCGGTCCAGCACCTCATCAGGGAGAAGGAGAATATCTCGCTTGTGTTCGCCGGCCTCCCCATGGGGGTTATGGATTTGATCAACGGCAAGGCGCTGACGTTTTTAAGGCGCGCCCAAAGCGAGGAGCTTGACTTTATCAGTCTCATCGAGGTGAAGCTGTCCTTCAAGGACGGGTTCGCCGCCTCGGGTTTGATTCTCGACGATGATCAACTTGAGATAATGGCGCATGCGACCGAGGGTTACGCGTACTTGATCCAGCTGATCGGATATTACGTTTGGCGATTTGCGGACTTGCACCGCGCGAGTTCGATGCAGGTTTCCGACGAAGATATGCGCCTCGGTGTGGAAAACGCTATGACGCGATTCCATGAAGTGGTCCATGAGCCCGCGATCTCCAAGTTGACCAAAGGGGCGATGGAGTACCTTGTTGCGATGGCGCGAGAGGGCGAGCGCGCCTCGACCGCCGACGTCGCGAAAAGGATGGGAAGGGAGCCGAAGGCCACGAGCTCATTTCGGCGTTCGCTCATACAGCACGAGGTGATTCAAAGTCCCGTTCGTGGATATGTTGAGTTCTCCGTTCCTTTTTTGAGGGAGTACGTGCTGGATAACGCGGAGGAGTTGCTCGACCGATATTGACTCTTTGATTTCCAACTTTATCGAAACACTTACCAAACTCAGCGAAACGCGCTCCTACTCACGCTCTACCACAGGACGACGTCGTTCCAGCTGGCAGCTGCTCGCTAGCTTAGAATTTGTCAGGTAGTGTGCGCTTGATGAACTCGTCGAACTTGGGGACGGTGAAGTCGACTTCGCCATAGCCAGTTGCATAAATCAGGCCCTTGGCAATAAGCTGCGCCCTGAAAGTCGAAATACGGTTCGTCGGTGAGATCCCCATGTTTGCGGCAACGTTTGCCATTGTGCAGGGAAGCTCTCCGCATTGGACCATTGCAACCAGGAATTCTTGTTGTCTCGGAGTGCATCGATTGAAGCGAACGCGGAAGAAGCCGTTGTCGAGGCGTTCGTTGGTAGCGGCGATATTGGATGCAACATCATCGACGGTAATGACCTTTGAAGAGCTGTTCTCCCATACGGTTGCACACATCTCTTGAATGAAGTAGGGATAGCCATTCGTTTGCTCAATGATGGCGTCGACGGCCTTGGGCTCAAATGCAACGCGAAGCTCCGCAGCGGGCTCGATAATCGCTTTTCGCGCAGAGTCGATTTCAAGCGAATCGACTCTGGAGAACTCAAAGAGGCGTTCAGTATAGGATTTGACATCACCCATAGTCTTGAGAATCTTGGGAAGCCCAGCGCAGAAGAAAATGACGGGCAGTCCAAGCTGGTTGATGCGGTGGACTGCGGTGATCAGGGCCTCAAGTTCCTCCTCTGAGGCATACTGGATCTCATCGATGCAAAAGCAGATGGCCGTATCGGCCTTTTGGGCATAACGGCCAAGCTCCACCATCACCTCGGTGAGGTCGTTAGTGAGATTTCCCGTTCCCGCTGTGGCTGAGGAAAGAGCTTCACCGTCAAGTTCAAACGAGATGGTGTTGTCAGAGGGATTCCACGTTGCCGTGAACGACCGAATGACCGATATCAGCTTACCGAGCTTGTTCTGAAGCGTCTTCTTGGCGCTGAGACTAAGGACGAACGCGCTACAAGCATATGAAAGGGAACGAATGAAGCTCCCGGATTTCTCTGTGACCTCAATGTGTCTAGAGAGGAGCCCCTGATCTTCAGCCCGCTCCGCAACGGCGTTAAGGATGACGGTTTTACCCACGCCTCGTAGCCCGTAGTACACGACCGAACGAGCGGGGTAGCCCGTTTTGATGGCGAGCAGCCTTTGCTCGGCACTCTCAAGTTCAGTGTTTCGGCCGGCAAGATACTTGGGCATCATGCCAGCACCAGGCGTATATGGATTCCTGAAGTCAATCATCAGATGCCTCCTTGCTTCATATATTAGCTGATATCTAAGGTGGAAGGATTGGGCGTGTTCGGAATCAAGGGTTTAAGTAAGTGGGTTTTAAGACGGTTATGAAGGTCGCAGTGTGGTTCTCATTGATGAGTGGGGGTTAGGCTGTGAAAACTTGTCTAACTGGACGGTAGAACCTATAGAATCCGAAGCTAACTCTCCTTGGGGGACCTACTTATCTGACTGGGCTTTCATTTTATTCCTAATCTTTTCAATTTGATGCTTGCGCAATAATGAGGTTAGGATGAAGCCCGCTCCACCGATGAGAAAAGGGATGGCCATTGTCCGGGCAGTCCATAGGACTTGCTCCAATATTAGATGGAAGAACAGCTCGACCTGTGGGCTAGCCAAGTTTGATTCTATGCTGATTGCCGCGTCTGCCTGGATTGTTATGTATGAGAGAATGGTGATTGATCCGGCAGCAATGAAGAGTGCGAGGGACGCTGCTGCCCATACTATGAATCCTCTGATTATGAAGAATGTGTTGCCATGTTCTACAGCCCAGACAACAGTCGCTTCGAGCCCGTTTTGTAGATCTGCTTTCCGGGGACTGTCTGGTAGGTCATTGACGTCGTCCAGCTTGGCTTTGACATTACGCAATGGATCAGATACCAACTGCTTGCCAATTAGAGCCGTGATGATAGCAAGTGCCCCGCTAATTAATGTCGGGATGAACGCTTCAGTCATTTGAACCTACCTTTCGGTTGTTTTTTCTGCAATGTGCTCAAGTCGCAAGACGCCTACTTGGGACGGGCACCACCCTATGGGCGGCGAAGACGTATCAATTATGAACTATCGACCAAGCGATGCCTCGCTGCGTGCAGGTGTGCGCCCGTGAAAAGTAGGGGAGTGTGGTTGCCATTAAGCACCCCATCCCCAAAGCAACGCATCTCAGGGAGAACCTGCGTTGTTTCCAGTGACTCTGTGATTGACCTCCCTGCCCTTTATACTAAAGAGCGCCCTTGGGCGTGGTCCTTATTTCACTTCTGCTTGGAATGGCTTGTATCATATGGAGACCCAGTTGTCGGATACCACTAGCAGGTAGTAGCTATTGGAATTCTGGATATGGAATTACTTTTGTTTGGGCGACGATTGGATTCTTGCTTCCGGCATCTGGGTTCTGCGAGAATTCACTCCAAGATGCGTTCGCGCAACGCGAGTTGATCTCTCGGATATAGGGGAGATCAACAGGCGAGAAACTGAAACCTGCAACAATGATCTCGTGAATAGTTGAAAGGGCTTTAAGCCAGGAAAGCGAATTTGCCAGAATTAGGCGAACGGGCTTTTTTGTTTGATGGATGAACTTGATCCTCAGCTCTTCAAGCATGTCTTGCTCGTAAAACGCTTGAGGGGCGAGGGGCTCGGCGCTTAATGCTCCAGAATGACCGAATATTAGCTGTTCGTCTTCTGCGCTTCCATGGATGTGAAGTATTTTACGAGGGTCAATTCCAAGGCGTTCTTCGAGCGTCATTGTATAGTTGAAGGTCAGATATCGAGTGTCATCGGTATCGACGATTACACCGTCGCTGTGTGCAGCGGAAGTGTCAATCTGCTGAATCCATGAACGAAATACCTTAGATAGCTTCCCGACATCCACCTCCTTGCGCATTGCCTGGTAATGATAATTCCAGGAGGCGCTTTGTCGCTCCCATTCAAAATCACCTTCATCATCAGAGTCGATTAGATTGAAAATGTTGCTAAACAGGCAGCCGGGGAGAAAGCGATCCGAGCGCCTCCTCCAAATTCCTCCAGAGCTCACCTGAACAGATTTCAAATAGGACTTCAGCAAGTAAGGGGTCGTTGGTTTAAAGATAGGAGAGGAAATCTTTATACGAGCTTTTGATTCCGTAATGGAGATCGAATCCGTTTCCAATGATATATAGACGTTCTGCTGATTGCATTTAGTTTCCTTCTCATGCACGTTAGTTTTATCGCCCTTTTGGCTTGCAACTTTACTATATTCGTTGAACTTGAAGTTATGCATGAGGGCTTCATCCGGCGGTTGATTCTCCGCCTCATTAAAGGGGCAGCTGCGTCAGTATGGTGGGGCCCGTCCGGACGTCTATACAGATTGCGGGTTAACACAGCCTGCACGGGAAAACGCGACGCTTTCAGCTGAATTCCGCAGGACTGACCGCTTCGTTGTGCTTAGCCTTTCAGTATTCGACATAAGTCTACAACCAACCGAAGCATTGTCGAATCGTCGGCACGTTTCTAAACGGTTGATTTCCAGCCTCAGCGAAACACCCTGTCCGAATGGCGCGTTTTCGCTGGTGTAGGATTCGTGAGGAGGCGTCGCGATGAGTCCTGAGGGCATTCTCCGCCGACCCGACGCGCGCTGCTTTCGGACTCAGCGCGACGGGTGCCGCACGCCTGTTCGGTTGTCCCCGGGGGCTAGTCTGCCAGCCAGTGTTTCGTCAAGTAGTTTTGAGCGGAAGGGACTGCGGTGGGAATCTTGGACCGAATTCATCCTATGCTGCTAGGCCCAAATCCCTGCGGTACTGCATGGGGCTCCTGTAATCCAGGTCGCCCTTTATCCTGACATCCCTGTACCATCTGAGGTAGGCGTCGAGCATCCCCATGAACTCCTCGATCGTGACCTCGGCCCAGTCGCAGCCGTGGAAGAACTCTATCTTCAGCCTCCCGAAGAGGCCCCCGCACCTCGCGCTGCCGGGGCTGCATCCCTTCCCCGGCATCGATCTGACCAGGCCGTTCTCATCGCATATCCTTATCCATCC
>OLGO01001762.1_pt1 | contig 12816 bp, 7 predicted proteins | sample 1605861 | NCBI WGS metagenome assembly OLGO01 (sample SAMN03283253) | human gut metagenome | biome: human-associated habitat; material: feces | host: Homo sapiens | place: USA | collected 2013
GGCCGTGTCGTAATTCCCAAAGAAATCAGGCGCACCATGCGGATTCGCGAAGGCGACCCGCTTGAAATTTATACAGACAACGACGGTGAAGTCATTTTTAAAAAGTATTCCCCGATGGGCGATCTGACGGACTTCGCCGCGCAGATCTGCGAGTCCATCGGCAAGAACACCGGCCACATCGCCGCCGTTTCCGACCGGGATGCGGTCATTGCGGCCTACGGCGTGCAGCGGCGCGAACTCATGGACAAGCACTGCTCGCAGGAGCTCGAGCAGCTCATGGAGTCCCGGAAAATCTACCGCTATCAGCCGGGGCAGGCAAAAATTTACCCCTCCGACGCGTCGGAGCGGTACTATCTCGGCGTGAGCGCGCCGATTTTATCCGAGTCTTCGGTGCGTGCCGAGATGACGATGATGGGCACCGCCGACCAGCTGCGGACCTTGGATATGACGTCCACGCCGTCGATGTCGGGCAGGCCGAGATCGAGCATGATGAGGGCGGGGTTGCGCGAGGCGGCGTCCAAGATGGCCGTCTCGCCATTCGTCGCCGCCTCGACGTCGTATCCATGCAGGCCGAGCGCGGTCGTCACGAGATTGCGGACCGCCGGGTCGTCCTCGACCACGAGTATGTTTGAGCGTGTGCCGTCATTCATGGATCTCGATCTCCTCGGCGGGAAGGGTGAAGCGGAAAACCGCTCCATGGGGGTGGTTGTCATGCACTTCGATGGTACCGCCATGCGCCTCTACAATCGAGCGGCACAGCGACAGCCCGAGCCCGAAGCTGCGATGGGAGTCCACGGGCAGCGCTTTGCTCGAGATGAAGAAGCGGTCGAAGACGTGCGGTTTGTCGCAGTCGGCCACGCCCGGCCCGTCGTCGGCGACCTCGACCACGACGAAGGCCCCGGCCCTTCGCGCGCCCACCGTCACGGTCGAGCCCTCGGGCGTGTACTTGAACGCGTTCACGACGAGGTTGGTGAGGACCTGCATGATGAGGTGGACGTCTATCTTTACCAAGAGGAGCTCGTCCGTATGTGCGGCGACGACCCGGTGGCCGCGCGCCCCGCGCGCGACATGGCCGAGGGCGGCGGCTATGACCTCATCCATGAGCTCCGAGGTGAGGTTGAGGTGCATGCCCGCATCCTCGACGCGCGTGATGGCGAGGAGGTTCTCGACGGTGTCGATCAGCCAGAGCGAGTCGTCGTAAATGGCGTCCGCGAGCTCGAGCCGTTTCGCGTCCCCGAGTTTCTCCCCACCATCGCGCAGCACGGCGGCAGATCCCGAGATCGCGGTGAGGGGCGTCCTCAGGTCATGGCCGATGGATCTAAGCAAGTTGGCGCGCAGCTGCTCGTTTTTGGCGAATACGGCAGCCTCCTCCCGCTCCCGCGCCGCCTTGTCGCTCTCGAGGGCGAGTGCGCACTCGCCGACGATCGACAAGACGATGGAGTGCTCGAACGCCTCGAGTCCGCGCCCCTTAAGATCGATGCCCACGACGCCGAACACCTCGTTGCCTGCGCGCACCGCAAGGTAGAGGCATTGCGCCTCTGGCAGGGTGTGAGTGCTCGCCCCAGCGTGCTTGTTGTTGTTGAAAGTCCACGTCGCCACGGCGCGCTCGTATTCGGTGAGCAGGGACGTGCGGTGGTCTTCGGCCCCGGCGCTCTCATACAGCGGCTCTCCGAGCAGGTCGCCGTCTGCGGGGTAGAAGACCACGTCGAGCCTGAGGAGCTTCACGAGCTGGCTCATGGCGATGCGCGCTCGTGCCTGGGGTCCCTGGGCCCGCTGCAGGAGCTGGTTGGTTTCGAGGAGCACGCGGGTCCTGAAGGCGTTTTTCGCCGAGGTACGCGCGTTGTCGGTGAGGCGCGCGGTGAGTTCGGCTGCCACCATTGCGGTCGCGAACATGATGACGAAGGTCACGAGGTAGCTTCGGTCGTAGCTGTCGAATGAGAACAGCGGCGTCACGAAGCAGAAGTTGTAGAGAACCACCGAGAGGATGCTCGACACGATGGTGCAGACGCGCCCCGTGGTCGTGACGGCCGTGAGCAGAGCCGTGAGGATGTAGAGGGAGATGATGCTCGAGTCGGCGAACCCGAGTCCGCGGAATGCGGTGCCAACTGCCGTGGCGATGGCGGATAGGCCCAGCGTGAGCAACATGTCCCGCCTGCTCGGCAGATGAGGTTCCGAGGCCGTTGGCCGGTCCTGGCCCCGCCTGGCCGGCACCGGCTGATCGGGGATGATGTAAATGTCGAGGTTCGGCGCGATGGCGATCAGCCTCTCCACGAGCGACTTGCGCCCGAAGAGCGCGTGATGCAGGCCACGCGCCTCGCCGGTGCGCCCCATGACGATCTTCGAGATGCCGGACAGTCGCGCGAACTCGGCGATCTGAAAGGCGATGTCGTCCCCATACACCGTTTCCACCTGCGCGCCGAGCTGTTCGGCGAGGGCGCTGTTCGATGAGAGGCGCGCACGTTCGTCCTCGTCCATGGTCTGGGTTCGCGGACTCTCGACGAATAGGGCGACGAGTTCGCCGTGGAAGGCCTTCGACAGCCGCGCGGCCGCCCGCACGATGCGCGGGTTCGTGGGGGCGGGGGAGAGGCAGACCAGGATGCGCTCGCTGGTGTAGTAGTCGCGGTTGCCGAGCACGCGCGCGGCGTCGGCGAGGCGCCCGGTGCGGTCCGCGCATCTGCGGAGGGCGATCTCGCGCAGCGCCGTGAGGTTCTCGATGCTGAAGAAGTTGCGCTGCGCGCGGTCGGCCTGCGCCGCGCGGTACACGAGTCCGGCCTTGAGGCGCTCGAGCAGGTCCTCGGGCTCGATATCCACGAGCTCGACCTGGTCGGCGTCATCGAAGACGCGGTCGGGGATGCGCTCGCGCACGACGACGCCCGTGATGGAGGCCACCATGTCGTTCAAGCTCTCGATGTGTTGGACGTTGACCGTGGTGTAGACGTCTATGCCGGTGCGCAGGAGCTCCTCGACATCTTGATAGCGCTTTTCATGGCGGCACCCCGGTGCATTGGTGTGCGCGAGTTCGTCGACGAGGATTAGCTGCGGCGCCCGGGCCAGGGCAGCGTCGAGGTCGAATTCCGCGAGTTCGATGCCGTTGTGCTCGATGGCCATATGCGGGATGCGCTCGATGCCCCGCGACAGGCGCGCCGTTGCGGGGCGCTCATGAGGTTCGATATAGCCGGCGACGACGTCCACGCCGCGCCTCTTGGCGGCGTGTGCGGTCTGGAGCATGGCGTAGGTCTTGCCCACGCCCGCGGCGTACCCGAAGAAGATCTTGAGGTGCCCTCGACGTCCGCGGCGCTCCTGTGTGTGGGCGTCCTGTTCGAGCGCTCTGAGCAGGAGGTCGGGGTTCGCCCGTACGTCGGATGCAGTGCGTGACATTGCGAGGCCTTTCTCGCCGGTGTGGATCGATTGCGGCGGTGGGATGGGCCGTCTCGAGCATGCGATGAGTATAGGGCTCCGTACGGGGTGCCGCATCCGCCCAACTGCATCTTTACGGCATCTTAAGGCCGGAGGGCATCACTCTAACACCGTTTTAATCCGCTTCGCCGTTTACTGTTCCCAGGCACTCGGGGAAGGGTGCCACCCGTGATTCTCGGAAGGAGCGGTTACATGAATGTCCTGATCCCGATCATAGGCATCACGTGCATCGGCCTGTTGATCTACTACATCTATATTTTGATGAGGAGTGATTCGTAACCCATGAGCGCTGCAATTCAGTACGTCCTGTACTTCGCCGTGCTCGTCGTTTTGGCCATCCCGCTCGGTCGGTTCATGGCCCGTGTCATGGACGGCGAGCATACCTTTTTGTCACCCGTGCTCGCACCCGTCGAGCGGGGCGTCTATCGCCTGCTCCGCATTGACTCGCATGAGCAGATGGGCTGGAAGCGCTACCTGGTGAGCGTCCTTGTCTTCTCGGGTATCGGGCTCGTGGTGCTCGTCGTGCTCCAGATGCTCCAGGCCTTCTTGCCGGGTAACCCGCAGCACCTGCCCAGCGTGCCCTGGGACCTGTCGTTCAACACGGCGGCCTCCTTCATCACCAATACCAACTGGCAGTCCTACTCCGGTGAGACCACCCTGTCCTACCTCGTGCAGTTCTTGGGCCTCACCGTGCAGAACTTCGTTTCCGCCGGTACCGGCATCGCGGTCATGTTCGCTCTGATCCGCGGTTTCCGTCAGGTCAAGGAGCAGGGTCTGGGTTCCTTCTGGGTCGACCTCACCCGTACCGTCCTGTACGTGCTCATCCCGCTGAACCTCGTGTTCGGCATCTGCCTGGCTGCCGGTGGCGTCATCTCCAACTACCAGCCGGCTCAGAAGGCTGAGCTCGTAGAGCCCGTCGCTGTCCAGCCTAATGCAGACGGCGGCTGGAGCGTCATCGACGGCGCCCAGATCGAGGGCGACACGGTCAAGGTCGATGGCAAGGTCGTCGAGGGTGCACGCGTGGTCACCGAGCAGTTCCTGCCCCAGGGCCCCGCGGCTCCCCAGGTCGCCATCAAGCAGTCCGGCACCAACGGCGGCGGCTTCTTCGGCGTGAACTCCGCCCATCCGTATGAGAACCCCAGTGCCTTCACCAACATCATCGAGATGACCAGCCTGCTGCTGATCCCGGCCGCCTGCTGCTTCACCTTCGGTATCGGCGTCAAGAACACCAAGCAGGGCAAGGCCATCTTTGCCGCCATGTTCATCTTGCTGGTGATCTTCACCGGCATCATCGCCGTCAACGAGCATGCGGGTACCCCGCAGCTGGCCGATGGCGGAGCGGTCAATATCGAGATGACCGACGGCCAGGCTGGCGGCAACATGGAGGGCAAGGAGAGCCGCTTCGGTATCGCCGCCTCCTCCACGTGGTCGGCATGCACCACCGCCGCTTCCAACGGCTCGGTTAACTCCATGCACGACTCCTACACCCCGCTGGGCGGTTTTGTCCAGATGCTCCAGATGGCTCTGGGCGAGGTCGTCTTTGGCGGCGTGGGCTGCGGCCTGTACGGCATGATCGGCTTCGCCATCCTCACGGTGTTCATCGCCGGCCTCATGGTCGGACGCACGCCTGAGTTCCTGGGCAAGAAGATCGAGCCGGGTGAGATGCGCTGGGCGGTTGTCCTGTGCCTGGCAACTCCGTTTGCCATTCTGGTGTGCTCGGCCATCGCCTGCATGGTGCCCGGTCTTGTCGACCAGCTCAACAATGGTGGCGCGCACGGCTTCTCCGAGGTGCTGTATGCCTTCACCTCATGCGGCGGTAACAACGGCTCGGCGTTTGCAGGCATGAACTGCAACATTCCCTGGATCAACGTCATGCTCGGCCTCGAGATGCTGTTCGCTCGCTTCATGCCCATCATCGGCACGCTGGCTATCGCCGGCTCGCTGGCCAAGAAGGGTAAGGTCGCCGAGAGCGCCGGCACCCTGTCTACCACCAACGGCATGTTCGTATTCCTGCTCGTGTTCATCGTTCTGCTGATCGGTGCCCTGAGCTTCTTCCCGGCCCTGGCGCTTGGCCCCGTTGCCGAGTTCTTCCAGATGATTGCGTAAAGGAGGGCGCAGATTTATGGCTATGCAAAAAGACATGATGGGCCGTGCGGTCCGCGACTCGTTTGCCAAGCTGGATCCTCGCGTCCAGATTCAAAATCCGGTCATGTTCCTGGTGTGGCTTTCCGCCGTCATGACCTCCGTCCTGGCCGTCGCTTCCATCTTCGGTGTGCAGGACGCGGGTGTGCCCACCTACTATGTGGTCGCCATCGCGGTCATCCTGTGGCTCACCGACCTGTTCTCGAACTTCGCCGAGGCGCTTGCCGAGGGCCGCGGTAAGGCTCAGGCCGATTCCCTGCGTGCGGCCAAAAAGGATGTCGAGGCGCATCGCATCGAGTCCGTTGAGGACAAGGAGCACTTTACCGTCGTTCCCGGCACCGAGCTCACGCGCGGCGACCTGGTGATCGTACGCGCCGGCGAGCAGATCCCCGGCGACGGCGACGTCATCGAGGGCGCTGCCTCCGTTGACGAATCCGCCATCACCGGCGAGTCCGCCCCCGTGGTCCGCGAGGCCGGCGGCGACCGCTCTGCCGTTACCGGCGGTACCACAGTGCTGTCCGACTGGATCGTCGTCAAGATCTCCAGTGAGCCCGGCCAGAGCTTCCTGGACAAGATGATCGCGATGGTCGAGGGTGCCGCGCGCAAGAAGACTCCCAACGAGATCGCTCTGGAAATCTTCCTGGTGGCCCTCTCCATCGTCTTTATCCTGGTCACGCTGGCCCTGTATTGCTACTCTTGCTTCTCGGCCGGTCTTAACGACATGGTCAACCCCACGGCCGTGACCACGCTCGTGGCGCTGCTCGTGTGCCTGGCTCCCACTACCATCGGCGCGTTGCTGTCCGCCATCGGCATCGCCGGCATGAGCCGTCTGAACGAGGCCAACGTGCTGGCCATGTCCGGTCGCGCCATCGAGGCCGCCGGCGACGTCGACATCCTCATGCTCGACAAGACCGGCACCATCACCCTGGGTAACCGCCAGGCCGCCGAGTTCATTCCAGTCGACGGCGTCGATCCCGCGGAGCTGGCCGATGCCGCCCAGCTTTCCTCGCTGGCCGACGAGACCCCCGAGGGCCGTTCCATCGTCGTGCTCGCCAAGGAGCAGTTCGGCCTGCGCGGCCGCACGCTCGAGGATAAGGGTATGGAGTTCATCCCGTTCACCGCGGCAACGCGTATGTCCGGTGTGAACTACGAGGGCAACGAGATTCGCAAGGGCGCTGCCGATTCCGTGCGCACCTATGTGGAGGCAGCCGGCGGCGTGTTCTCCCAGGAGTGCGACGAGGTCGTCGAGCGCATCGCCAAGGCCGGCGGCACCCCGCTGGTCGTGACCAAGAACTGCCGCGTGCTGGGCGTTGTGTACCTCAAGGACATCATCAAGTCCGGCGTTAAGGAGAAGTTCGCCGACCTGCGCCGCATGGGCATCAAGACCATCATGGTGACGGGCGACAACCCGCTCACCGCCGCGGCAATCGCCGCCGAGGCCGGCGTTGACGACTTCCTGGCCGAGGCCACCCCTGAGGGCAAGCTCGAGAAGATCCGCGAGTTCCAGCGTGAGGGCCACCTGGTCGCCATGACCGGCGACGGCACCAACGACGCGCCCGCTCTGGCCCAGGCCGACGTCGCCGTGGCCATGAACACGGGCACCCAGGCTGCCAAGGAGGCCGGCAACATGGTCGACCTCGACTCCAGCCCCACCAAGCTCATCGAGGTCGTGCGTATTGGCAAGCAGCTGCTCATGACCCGCGGTTCGCTCACGACCTTCTCGGTGGCCAACGACGTGGCGAAGTACTTCGCTATCATCCCGGCCCTGTTCTCGCCGATCTACCCGGGCCTTGGAGCGCTCAACATCCTCGGTCTGGCAAGCCCGCTGTCCGCGGTTCTTTCGGCCATCATCTATAACGCGCTTGTTATCGTCGCGCTGATCCCGGCCGCGCTGAAGGGCGTTAAGTACCGCGAGGTCCCGTCCGGACAGCTGCTGACTCACAACCTGCTCGTGTGGGGTCTGGGCGGCATCGTTGCCCCGTTCGTATTCATCAAGCTCATCGACATGCTGCTCGCGTTCTGCGGCATTATGTAAGTGGAGGTTTGTATGTTCAAAGGTGTTGCATCGCGTGCGCTGGGTGTGTTCGCTCTGTTTACCGTTGTCTGCGGCCTGGGCTATACGCTCGTCGTGACCGGCATCGCCCAGGTTGCGTTCCCGCATCAGGCGAACGGTTCGCTCATCAAGGTCGACGACAAGATCGTGGGCTCCGAGCTGATCGGCCAGAGCTTCGAGGATGAGGACCACATGTGGGGCCGTATCCAGAACGTGACTATCGTCGAGGGGGAGGACGGCGGGCTCATGGCCTACGGCGCTCCGTCCAACCTCTCTCCAGCGAGCGAGGAGTACCGGCAGCTTGTGGACGCGCGCGTCGAGAAGATTCGCGCCGCCAATCCCGACGCCGGCATGGATGCCGTGCCCGTCGACCTGGTGACGTGTTCCGGCTCAGGGCTCGACCCCGAGATCTCTCCCGATGCTGCCGAGTACCAGGTACCGCGCCTGGCAAAGGCTACCGGCAAGAGCGAAGGCGAGGTGCGTGACATCATCGCCCAGTGCACCAAGGGCCGATTCCTGGGGGTCTTCGGCGAGCCCACAGTCAACGTGCTCAAGGTGAACCTCATGTTGGACGGCGTGCTGTAGACGGCGTTTTCGACTAGAGATGCTTGCATGCCCCCGGTGCGGCCGCGCCGGGGGCATGCGCATGCCAGGAGAAATCTGCCTGTGCCGACGCGAGTCCGGAACGTGTGCGGGCGCTCGGATTTGATGCGGCGGCGCACGTTCGGGCAACCTTACGGTTTTGTTCGCCGCATGTAAGCAGAATCGATGGCGGGGGAGCGCAGCGCCCGCGAGAATGGGTGCGGTAATAACCCTTGGAAGGACCCGCCATGCAGCTATATCTCAAACTCGCCGTCGGCAACGTGCGCCGCAGCGCCCGTGACTACTCGGTGTATTTCGCGACGCTCGGTTTCGCGGCGTGCCTGCTGTACTCGTTCGTTGCCTCGACCGACCACGTGCGCACCATGGGTCTCTCGCCCGAGCAGATGGGCGTGCTGGGGAGTGCGGGCGACGTGCTGCAGGCGTTCTCCATCTTCACCGTGCTCGTGTTCCTCTTCTTGGTGCGGTATGCCAATCGGTTCCTGCTCCGCCGGCGCAAGCGCGAGTTTGCGTTGTACGAGCTGTGCGGCATGGGGCGCGGCGCGGTGTCGGTCGTGCTCGTGGCCGAGACGGCGCTCGTGGGTGCCGGCGCGCTGGCGTGCGGTTTGGCGGCGGGCGCGTGGTTGTCACCCGCATTCGGCGCGATTGCGGCCTTCGTGTTCAACGTTCCCTGGCGTCTCTCCTTCACGTTTTCGGCAAGTTCCGCCCTGTGGACCGGGTCGTGCTTTGCGGTGGTGTTCGCGTTCAACGCCGTCGACGGCGCCCGCGATGTGGTACGTAGACCCCTCATCGATCTTTTGGCCGCCGATCGCTCGCCCGAGACCATGCGTTTGGGCGAGCGCGCACTTCGGGCGGGACAAGGTGTGCTTGCGGCTTGTCTGCTCGCGGTGGTATGGGGCTCGTGCGTGTTTCAGCCTGTGTACTTCATCGCGTTCATTATCCCCATGGGACTTGCCGCATGCTTCGCCACGGCACTTGTCGCCCGGCTGGGTGTGGCACGATGGGCAGCGCATGCGCGCGCATCGGAGAGTCGGTACTGGGACGGGCTGCGTGCGTTCACTGTTCGTCAGGTTGAGGCGCGGGTTTCATGCTCCTCGATGGCGCTGGCTTGCGTATGCGTGCTCATTGCCGTGGGGTTGTGTATGATGGTGGCCGGCTTCGCGTTCAGCGTGGGGTTGCGGACGCCGGAGATGCTTTCGAGCGGCATTGCCGCTTCGATGGCGCCCATCGGTTACATTGGGATCTTCTACGGAGCTGTTTTCCTGCTGAGCGCAGTCGCGGTTTTGGCGCTGCAGCAGCTCTCGGGTGCGGAGGACGCGCGTCGGGCGTATCGTGTGCTCATGCAACTCGGGTGCGAGCATGCGGACATGCGTCGTTCGTTGCGGTCGCAAGTTCGGCTGTATTTCGTCGCGCCTCTCGTCGGCGCGCTCATCCACGACGTGTTCGGTTTGTTCCTCGTGGGGTTCCTCACGTTCGCGCTCGGCGTGCAGGGCTTCTTCGCCATTGTGGGCGGTGTTCTGACGTTCGTCGTTGTCTTGATGGGGGTGTATGGCCTGCTTACCGCCCGTGCGGTGGAACGCACGGTGCTGAAGGCGTGACGGGCGGCCGCGCGCGATTGCGAGGTCGTGCGCGAGCTCTCGTTGGAGTGTCGGTTTCTTGCCGGCTCCGTTCTCCGGCCGTCGCGTATTCCCGTGCCCCCCAATGGAGGGGCCGTTCCCAAATCGAGGAGTCGTATGCCGCCGGCTGTTCTAAACTGCGTTCCAAATCTTAGACGGCCTTGCGTTTCAAGTCCGTGAATTCGACATGCTCTTCATCGCCCGAGCTGGCTGGTAGTACACTGAAATCCCGTGGAAGCGCCGGACTCCGGTGCAGATTTCGACGGGAAGTGCAGGTAAACACCATGACAAAGCATATATTCGTGACCGGTGGCGTGGTCAGTTCGCTGGGTAAGGGCATCACCGCGGCATCGCTGGGGCGTCTGCTCAAGGCGCGCGGCTACCGGGTGACTATGCAGAAGGCCGATCCGTATCTTAACGTGGACCCGGGTACCATGAGCCCGTTCCAACACGGCGAGGTGTTCGTCACCGAAGATGGCTACGAGAGCGACCTCGACCTCGGCCACTACGAGCGCTTCATCGACGAGAACCTCACGCGCGACTCCAACTTCACCACGGGCGCCATCTACCAGGACCTCATCGCGCGCGAGCGCCGCGGCGACTTCCTCGGCGGCACGGTGCAGGTCATCCCGCACGTGACGAACGCCATCAAGGCCAAGTTCCGCGGCGTCGAGGAACAGACGGACGCCGACGTGGTCATCACCGAGCTCGGCGGCACGATCGGCGACATCGAGGGCCAGCCGTTCGTCGAGGCCATCCGCCAATACAAGAAGGACGCGGGGGCCGAGAACGTCTGCTACATCCACGTCTCGCTCGTGCCCTATATCGCGGCGGCCCACGAGGTGAAGACCAAGCCGACGCAGCACTCCGTCAAGGAGCTGCGGAGCTTCGGCATCCAGCCCGACATCATCGTGCTGCGCAGCGACCATCATATCGAGGACGACGTGCGCGCCAAGATCGCCTCGTTCACCGACGTGGACGTGGATTGCGTGTTCACCTGCGAGGACGCCCCGTCCATCTACGACGTGCCGCGCATGATGGCCGAGCAGGACTTCGACCTGCGCGTCTGCGAGCGCCTGGGGCTCGATCCGCGCGAGCGCGACATGGCGGATTGGGAGAGGTTCCTCGCCGCGAAGGACCATGCGGAAAACGAGGGCGACCCCGTGAAGATCGCACTCGTGGGCAAGTATACCCAGCTGCCCGACGCGTACCTCTCCGTCATCGAGGCGCTGCGCCACGCGGGCACGCATCTGGGCAAGCACGTGGAGGTCGAGCTCGTCGATGGCGAGGCACTCTCCGATGGCAACGTCGAGCAGGTGCTGGGCGACGCGTCGGGCATCCTCGTGCCGGGTGGCTTTGGCAAGCGCGCCTTCGACGGCAAGATCACCGCTGCCCGTTACGCGCGTGAGCACCAGGTGCCGTATCTGGGTATCTGTCTGGGGATGCAGGTCGCCGTGTGCGAGTTTGCGCGCGACGTGCTGGGATATGCGGACGCGAGCTCATCCGAGTTCGACCCGCAGTGCGCGCACGCCGTGATCGACTTGCTCGACGAGCAGGAGGGTGTGACCGAGAAGGGCGGCACCATGCGCCTGGGCGCGTATCCGTGCGCGCTCGTCGAGGGCACACTCGCTGCGGAGGCGTACGGCGAGGCGCTGGTGCGCGAGCGCCATCGCCATCGTTACGAGTTCAACAACGCGTATCGCGAGGAGCTGGAGGCGGCCGGCTTGGTCGTGTCCGGCACGAGCCCGGATGGCGAGCTGGTCGAGATGGTCGAGCTGCGCCGAGATGCGCACCCGTGGTTCGTCGCCACGCAGGCGCACCCCGAGTTCAAGAGCCGCCCCACGCGCCCGCACCCGCTGTTCCGTGAGTTCGTCCGCGCGGCTGCGGTCATCTCGATGTAGGGACAGTCCCTGCATCGAGGTGCGTTAGACCTCGCGCACGCGCAGGCGGGCGGCCACAAGGCCCGCGGACACGATCGCGACAGCGAAGAGCGCGATGATACCCAAGTCGATACCGACGGCGGCCAGAACGCTCGCATTCACCTCTTGGGCGCCGAGCGCGCAGGTCACGGCATCGTACATCCAGAAGGTGGGCGTGAAGTGCGCGACCGCTTGCACATTCGCGCCCATGAGCGACAGCGGCACCCACGCCCCGCCCAAAAACGACATGACCATGCCGCCCAGGTTGGCGATCGCGTTGAGTGCCTCCTCCCTAAAGCCGCATTGCGCGAGCGTGTAGGCGAGTGAGAGCGGGACGAGTGCGAACGCGCAAAGCGACGCGATGGCGAGCACCACCTGCGCACCTGCGCTCGAAAGCAGTGCACCTGCCCCGGAGGCGCCGATGCCGACGAGTGCGACCCATGCGCACACGCCGAGCGCCAGCACCGCGCATCCGGCGATGCTCTCGAATCCCATGCGCCAGCTGCTCACGGGCGCAGCGAGCTGTCGCCGCCGCACGTCGGGCTTGTTGAGCGTGGAGAGCACCACGCCGGCGACCACGACGATGGACGAGGTGACGGTGTACGAGCTAAAGGTGAGGTAGAACGCCAGGCGCGATGCCGCGGTGCTTTCCTCGGTCGTCTCAATAGTGTCGACGGCGGGTGCGATGTCGGAAAGCTTGCGCATGCCGTCCAGCACCTGCTCGGCGCTCGCGTGGGGCGTGAGCGCGGCGCGGCTCGCGATGAGTGATGCCGTGCGGCTTGCGCGCTGGGATGCCAGCGCCGCCGCCTGCATGTCGCCGCCGGTCGCCGCCTCGAGCTCGGGCAGGTCGCCTCCCGTTCGAGCGGCATCCATGAGGGCATCGCCAAAGCCCGCGGGAATAGCGAGCACGGCGTCGGCCTTGCCGGTCGCGAGCGCATCCTGCAGGGCGAGGGGCTCGTCGGCAACGGTTATGAGCTCGTCCGTCTGGGAGAGCATCTCCTCGAGCGATTGCGCTACGGCTGATCCGTCGCGATCGACGAGTGCGATGCGGGCGCGGGGAACCTCGGTG
>OLGO01001773.1_pt1 | contig 12754 bp, 10 predicted proteins | sample 1605861 | NCBI WGS metagenome assembly OLGO01 (sample SAMN03283253) | human gut metagenome | biome: human-associated habitat; material: feces | host: Homo sapiens | place: USA | collected 2013
GCCCGTCGTGCTTTCAGGTAGGTCGCTGGAGCCTTCTGGCAACGGAAGGCCTAGATAGATGATCACCCAACGACATAACCCGGCTTATCGGTCTGACTGTGTATGATAATAAGCACATAATAAAAGCAACTGTATTTTGCAGATCTGATCTGTGAAATATCAGTTGCTTTTTTGTGAAAAAACTTTTCTATGAAAACACAGCGCCCGGTCCCCACGTCGATATTTAGGCCTTTGCAGGAGCCGTAGTAATACTTGGTCTGCGGGAGACTGCGTTATTTTTCAAAATCATGCTGTCTGAGCGACGTCAGGAGCGAGTTCATGATTTTGGAAAATGTTTTTAGCAGTCTTTCGCAGGCTTAGTATTACTAGGCTCCGAAACAGCCAAATATCGACGTGGGGACCGGACGCGTCCGTTTGTTAATCATGCTCATATGAACTCTATTTATTCCGTTTACCTCTATATTTCTCCTCGCAATACTTACACCGGTAAACCTCATTCTCTTCATCTGCAAGAACAAAAATCTGATCCAGTCCCTGCTCGATGGAAGTAATGCAGCGAGGATTCTTGCACTTGATCACGTTCACAACCTGCTTCGGCAGCTTCAGCTCTTTCTTTGCAACGATCTTTTCGTCCTTGATGATATTTACGGTAATATTATGATCGATAAAACCAAGGATATCCAGATCCAGATCCTCGATGGGGCATTCAACCTTGATGATATCCTTTTTTCCCATTTTCTGGCTGCGGGCATTTTTGATGATAGCAACCGTACAGTCCAGCTTATCCAGCTTCAGGTCATGATAGATCGTCATTGCCTTGCCGGCTTTGATATGATCCAGAACATAACCCTCACGAAGAGCACCTACGTTTAACATGGCAGTTCCACCTCCAGTAATGTAAGAATCAGGGCCATACGGACATACACACCATACTGGACCTGTTTGAAATAAGCGGCACGTGGATCAGAATCCACTTCAACAGAAATCTCGTTAACACGTGGGAGTGGGTGGAGGACATACATATCCTTCGGTGCAAGCTCCATTTTCTGTTTGTCCAGAACATAGAAATCTTTCATGCGGACATAATCCTCTTCGTTGAAGAAACGTTCCTTCTGAACACGGGTCATGTACAGGATATCCAGATCCGGAAGTGCATCCTCCAGACGTTCCTCCTCGACAAACTCGACATTGTTGCGTTTCAGAACATCCTCACGGATATAGCTTGGAATACGAAGCTCCTCCGGAGAAATCAGAACAAATTTCACATTTTCATAACGGACCAGAGCCTCGATCAGAGAGTGAACGGTACGGCCGAATTTCAGGTCACCACAGAGGCCGATGGTAATATTGTCAAGTCTGCCCTTCAGGGAGCGGATAGTTAAAAGATCGGTTAATGTCTGGGTAGGATGCTGGTGGCCGCCATCACCGGCATTGATCACCGGAATATTGGATGACATAGAAGCTACAAGCGGAGCACCCTCTTTCGGATGACGCATAGCACAGATATCTGCATAACAGGAAACAACGCGAATAGTATCGGCAACGCTTTCGCCTTTGGATGCGGAGCTGGAATCAGCAGAAGAAAAACCGAGAACCTTTCCTCCAAGATTCATCATGGCTGCTTCGAAACTTAAACGTGTACGTGTACTTGGTTCGTAAAACAATGTCGCAAGCCTTTTATCATCACAGGTATGCGCATACTTTTTTGGATTTTTCCCGATGTCGTCGGCGAGATTCAGAAGCTTATCAAGCTCTTCAACCGAGAAATCCAATGGACTCATTAAATGTCTCATGTTGTACCTCCAATTATTTACTGGAAATAAGATTCCTTCCAGTTATCATATAATATAACTGTGAGATTTTCAAGAGACTTTCCGAGGATTTTGTCGAAGAAGCCATTCGAAAAAGAGACCGGTAAAAAACCACAGAGGAGCATAGTCCAGTCGGATCACTCCTTTATACTGAAGCGGAACATGAGAATAATCCCAGGGACAGATGTGAAGCTTCTGAAAAAAAGATCCACTTAAAAATTCCACGAAAAAAATCCCGCAGCTGTAAATGATCCCCCGTACCATAACCGGAAAGCGGGCAAGCTTGTAGTAAGCCGGACGGATCAGTGCTGCAAGTCCGTAAACAGGGAACATCAGAAGAGAGGTTTTGCCCATCATAGTAAAATGTCCGGTGACAAGAGAGTGCAGTCCTGTCCATAAGATCTCCAGACACCAGCCTGTAAAACCACACAGAAAAAAATCCTTCTTTTGCATTTTAAAGCTCCTTCTCATCAGCAGAAATCCTGCGCTTTCCGGAAAAATGTCAGTTTAACTGAATTAAGAAAGTCCCCTGCGGGGCTGCGAATATCCGCCTGGACTTTAAATATATTTAACGTGGAAAAGCGTCTTTAATAGCCTTCCCTGCCTTGAAAAAAATATACACGTGGGTTATAATGAACAAAATTATTACTGCAAAGTGAAAAAGCAGTAATGGATCATCAACACATGCGGAAGGAGAAAACAGACGATGAATTATGAAGAAAGTCGTGCCTACATCAGAGCTGCGGAATTGAAAAAGGGAATTGTTCTGGGACTGGAAAATATGAGGGAGCTGATGAGGCGGCTTGGAAATCCCCAGGATGAACTGAAGTATGTTCACGTAGCGGGAACCAACGGAAAAGGGTCTGTGATCGCATATCTGTATTCCGCTTTATCAGGTGCAGGATACCGGGTCGGAAGATATATTTCCCCGGCGGTCTATTCCTACAGAGAGAGGATGGAGGTTAACGGAGAACCTGTCAGCAGAGAGAAATTTGCAGCATATGTGACAAGGATCGCGGAGGTGATCGATGAGATCGTAAAAGAGGGAAAACCGCATCCGTCAGTATTTGAAATTGAAACTGCAGCCGCATTTCTTTATTTTCGGGATGAGAAATGTGATCTGGTATTAATGGAAGTTGGTATGGGCGGTGATCTGGATGCCACCAACATTATAAGTACTACAGTTCTTTCCATTCTGGTATCCATCAGTATGGATCATACGGCATTTCTTGGAAATACCCTGGGCGAGATAGCAGAAAAAAAGGCCGGCATCATTAAACCGAACAGTCATATGGTAACTGTAAAACAGCAGCCGGAGGCAGAGGCAGTCATACGAAGAATATGCGCAGAACAGAATGTGCCATACGAGGCAGCAGACCAGGACAGCGCAGAGGTACTGGAAGCATCCATAACCGGCCAGACCTTTCTTTATAAAGGAGAAAAATATACAATATCCCTGGCAGGTGCCTATCAGAAGGAAAATGCGGTGGCAGCGCTCCGGGCACTGGAAATCCTGAATGAACAGGGATATCCCACAACACTGGTCCAGAGACAGGATGGATTGAAACGTACCACCTGGCCGGGAAGATTTGCACTTCTCGGGACAGAACCGGATTTTGTGGTTGATGGAGCTCATAACCCTGCAGCGGCAGACATGCTGGCTGCATCCATTGAACGGTATTTTAAGGGAAAAAGGATCATCTACATCATGGGAATGTTCCGTGACAAGGATTACCGCAAGGTCATCCAGAAAACAGAAAAATACGCAGATACCATCCTGACGATTGCGGCACCGGATAACCCCAGGGCTCTGACCCCGCAGGAGCTGGCAGATGCGGTGCGGGAATTTCATTCTGATGTAAGGCCCTTTGACAACATCGAAGCCGCAGTAGCAGAGGCCTATCAGCTGGCAGGAAAAGAGGATGTGATCATTGCTTTTGGTTCCCTGGCGTTCCTGGGGGATCTTACAGAAATTATCAGGAAACATAACGGAGGAAACCAATGACGGATTTGGAAAGATACAGAGACGAGATCGATGAGATCGACAGTGAGATCGTACGTCTCTTTGAAAAACGAATGAAGGTGAGTGAGGAAGTCGCTGAATATAAAATAAAAACCGGTAAGCAGGTACTGGATCCGGCACGTGAGAGCCAGAAGATCCATACGCTGAAAAACAAGGCCCACGGGGACTTTAACAGCCTCGGCGTGCAGGAACTTTTCCGTCAGATCATGGCCATCAGCCGTAAGAGACAGTACCAGCTGTTGACAGAGCATGGGATTTACGGAGAGCGCAATTTCACAACTGTGAAGCATGTTCCCCTTGAAAACGCAACGGTTGTGTTCCAGGGTGTAGAGGGAGCCTACAGCTATGCGGCTATGCGGCAGTACTTTGGGAAAAATATCGAAAGCTACCATGTAAAAACATGGAGGACAGCTATGGAGGATGTAACCCATGGCAAGGCCGATTATGCGGTACTTCCTATTGAGAATTCTACTGCAGGTATCGTGGCTGATATCTATGACCTTCTTATGGAGTACAAGCTGTATATCGTAGGCGAGCAGATCATCCGTGTGGATCATGTGCTTCTGGGCATGCCGGATGCACAGATAGGGGATATCAGGGAAGTCTGCTCTCATCCTCAGGGGCTTGCCCAGTGCAAGGCATTTCTGGAGGAAAACCCTTCCTGGAAAAAGAAGGAAGTGGAAAACACCGCAGGCGCGGCCAAAAAGGTCAGTGAGGTGGGGGACAAAGGCGTGGCAGCTATCGCAAGCCGTGAGGCTGGTGAGGTATTCGGTCTGAAGGTCCTTGCAGAAAATATCTGCAGAGAAAAAGCAAACTCTACACGTTTTATTATTGTAAGCAGGAAACCGGAATACGAGGAAAAGGCCGGGAAGATCAGCATCTGTTTTGAGCTGCCTCATGAAAGCGGAACTCTTTACAACATGCTTTCACATATTATCTACAACGGACTGAACATGACCAAAATTGAATCCCGTCCGATTCCGGGAAAATCCTGGGAATACCGTTTTTTCGTGGATTTCACAGGGAAACTTGGCGAAAGCGCTGTGGAGAATGCGTTAAGAGGAATCGAGGCGGAGGCGAATGTTCTCCGTGTTCTTGGAAATTATTAAGAGACAGAGGAGCTAAATTATTATGTTGGCAAGAATTCAGGAATGTATCCTTTACCGTGGATTTTCAAACGGTGAGATACTGGACGATATGACAGAACTTATTAATCTTTATGAAGCAGATGAAGAAGCACTCAAGGCAAGAGAAGACCAGTTTTTCAAAAGTGTCAACGGGCTGGTGGAGCTGGCAGGAATGTACGGTTTTTCCGGAAATATCTGGCATACATATCTTACCTTCCTTCTGGTAAATCATGAGAACGCTTTCAGTATGGCAAGCGAGATACGAGGAGCGATCAAGGGCAGCATTAACGACCTGGCAAAAAATGATTTCCAGATTTTCAAGGAATTGTATGATTTTGACATCACGGTCTTTGATAAAGTGTTCGGAACTGTATGCTGCAGGGTGATCTGTGATTACCAGACATCGGATGAGAACAGCAAGCTCTTTAATACCAGGATCCGTGACCGTATCTGTCAGATGAGCAAAACCCTGGCAGCAGCCACCACAACCGAAGAATTTATGGATGATATGGTATCCTTCTATAAAGATTTCGGTGTTGGCAAGCTTGGTCTCCATAAGGCATTCCGTATCGGCCACGATGAGGAGGGAAAGGTGGAGATCCAGCCTATCACAAGGATCGCACATGTGAAGATTGATGATCTGGTAGGATATGAGATCGCCAAGAAAAAGCTCATTGATAATACAGAGGCATTTGTACAGGGGAGAAAGGCGAACAACTGTCTGCTCTTTGGTGATGCGGGAACCGGTAAATCTTCCAGTATCAAGGGAATCCTGAACCAGTATTATGATCAGGGACTTCGTATCATTGAGGCCTATAAGCATCAGTTCCAGGACCTTAATGAAGTCATCGCCCAGATCAAAAACCGTAACTATCGTTTTATCATTTATATGGATGATCTTTCCTTTGAGGAATTTGAGATTGAATATAAATACCTGAAAGCCGTGATCGAGGGCGGTCTTGAGAAAAAACCGGACAATGTCCTGATCTATGCCACAAGCAACCGGCGTAATCTTGTCCGTGAGCGTGCCACAGACAAGCTGGAGATCGCAGATGACAATGATCTGCATTCCTCCGACACCGTGCAGGAGAAGCTTTCCCTGGTATATCGCTTTGGTGTCCGTATCTACTTTGGCAAACCGGACAAAAAACAGTTCCAGGAGATCGTCCGCACACTGGCAGCCCGTTATGGAGTTACCATGCCGGAGGAGGAGCTTCTTCTGAAAGCCAACCAGTGGGAGATCTCTCACGGCGGACTGACCGGACGTGCAGCGCAGCAGTTTATTGATTACATTGTGGGAACAGAGGAAGAAAAAAAGAAATAGTTTACCTGTGTATTGGGGGAAAGGATGAAAAACTATGGCGGTGACAACCTTTGCAGCAATTGATATAGGCTCCTATGAAGTCAGTATGAAGATCTTTGAAATGTCAAAGCGGATCGGCTTCCGGGAGATCAATGATGTCCGTTACCAGCTGGAGCTGGGCCGTGGAACTTATGCTGCAGGACGGCTAGAGATGGAGACTGTGGATGAGCTCTGCGAGACCCTTAATGATTTTAAACGCATGATGGCTGAATTTGGGGTAGAAAGCTGGCGTGCGTGTGCAACAAGCTCTCTCCGTGAGCTGAAAAATCCGGTGATCATCCTGGAGCAGATCTATCAGAGAACTGGTATCCGGGTAGAGATCCTGAGTAATGCGGAACAGCATTTTCTGGGATATAAATCCATTGCTGCCATTGAATCCGGCTTCAAAAAGGCTATTCAGAAGGGTACGGCGATCCTGGATATCGGAGGAGGAAATCTGCAGATCTCTCTCTTTGATAAAGATGCTCTGGTGCTGACCCAGAGTATCCGTATGGGAAGTCTTCGTATCCGCGAACGTCTGAAAGAACTGGAGAAAACAACTCCACATTATGACCGGCTGATAGAGGAATTTATCCGAAATGATCTGATAAGCTTTCAACGTCTTTATCTTAAGGACAAGGAAATCTCCAATCTGATCCTGATGGGAGATTTTCTCACAGATACGATCTTTCAGGACAGATCCGGAGAGAATATCATCACAAAGGAGGAATTCCTGAAGAAATACGAGACCATTGTAAACATGTCCGATCATGACCTTGCCGAATCCATGGAGTTGGAACCGGAATATGCGTCTCTGATCGTGCCGAACATGGTTATCATCCGAAACTTTATAGAAATCTTTCAGGCAGAAGCACTCTGGATCCCGGGTGTTTCTCTTCTGGACGGGATTGCCTATGACTATGCGGAAAAAAACAAATATCTGAAAAGTGTACACAATTTTGAAAATGATATCCTGGTGGCATCCAGGAACATTGCCAAAAGGTATTCCAGTGGAAAGAACCACATTGCAGGAACTACCGATGTGGCACTGGATATTTTTGACAGCACAAGGAAGATCCACGGTATGGGAAAACGTGAACGGCTTCTTTTGCAGATTGCAGTTCTTCTTCATGACTGCGGAAAATATATCAGTATGAGTGAGGTGGCAGAATGCTCTTACCGGATCATCATGGCTACGGAAATCATAGGTCTTTCCACAGAGGAGCGGCAGGTGATCGCAAGTGCGGTAAGGTATAATACCAGAGAATTCGGCTGCTACGAAGAAATCAACCGTGAAACATCCATGAGCAGGGAAAATTATCTCCTGACTGCGAAGCTGACCGCGATTCTCCGCCTGGCCAATGCTATGGACAGAAGCCATTACCAGAAGGTAAAAGCGCTTAATGTAACCTTAAAAGACAGGATTCTTTACCTGGTGGTGGATTCCGCAAGGGATGTTTCTCTGGAACTGGGGCTTCTGAAAGATAAAAAAGAATTTTTTGAAGAGGTGTTTGGAATCCGGCTTGTAATGAGACGGAAGGGAAGAAGATAACGGAGGAGGTTTTTGTATGAAATTTAAGGAATTTGACAAACCGGAATATTTTGTAAACAGAGAGCTGAGCTGGATCAAATTTGATGATCGTGTGCTCAGTGAAGCCAGAGACAAAAATCTACCTCTGTTTGAGAGACTGAAATTTTTGAGTATCACCTCATCCAATCTGGATGAATTTTATATGGTCCGTGTTGCATCCCTGAAGGATCAGGTTCATGCAGGGTACAAAAAAACAGATATTGCAGGAATGACAGCCAAGGAACAGCTGAAAGCCATCAGCCGGCAGACACATGATCTTGTTCACGTACAGTACAGTACATTAAACCGGTCTCTGGTCCCTGCACTTGAAAAAGCAGGACTTCATGTGATCTTTGAGCACGAGGCATTTTCCGAGAAGCAGAAAGAATTTGTGGATCAGTATTTTGAAGATAATGTATATCCGGTCCTGACACCAATGGCAATGGATTCTTCCAGACCGTTTCCTCTGATCCGTAATAAAACGTTAAATATTGGAGCACTTCTTTCCAAAAAAGATACCAAAAAAGGAAAAGAAGAGATTGATTTTGCCACTGTACAGGTGCCTTCTGTACTTCCGAGAGTAGTGATCATTCCATCTGAGAAAAAAGGCCATACAACCGTAACACTTCTGGAACAGATCATTGAGCGCAACATCGACAAGCTGTTCTTAAGCTATGATGTGATCTGTGCCCATCCGTACAGGATCATGCGTAATGCGGATCTTCCTATTGACGAGGATGAGGCAGAGGATCTTCTGGTTGAGATCCAGAAACAGCTGAAAAAGCGCCAGTGGGGAGAGGTGATCCGCCTGGAAGTGGAAGATAAGATGGATCCGCGGCTTCTGGATATTCTGAAAATGGAGTTTCAGGTTCATGGAGATGATATCTTTTTTATCAACGGACCGCTGGATCTGACCATGCTGATGAAGGTTTATGGCATTGACGGATACGATCAGTTCAAGGAACCGAAATACAAACCGGCAGCAGTGCCTGCATTTCAGAATGATAAAGATATTTTTCAGGTGATCAGGGAGGGTGATGTGTTCCTGCATCATCCGTATATGAGCTTTGATCCGGTGGTGAATTTCGTGCGTCAGGCGGCAAAGGACCCGGATGTACTGGCAATCAAGCAGACCCTGTATCGCGTCAGCGGCAATTCACCCATCATCGCGGCACTTGCTCAAGCCGCAGAAAACGGCAAGCAGGTTTCTGTTCTTGTAGAGCTGAAAGCGCGTTTTGATGAGGAAAACAATATCGTCTGGGCAAAAATGCTGGAAAAGGCAGGCTGTCATGTGATCTATGGTCTGGTGGGCCTGAAAACACACAGTAAGATCACTCTTGTTGTGAGAAGAGAAGAAAACGGGATCCGCAGATATGTGCATCTGGCAACCGGAAACTATAACGATTCCACAGCCAAGCTTTATACAGACTGTGGTATATTTACCTGTGACGAACGGTTTGGAGAGGATGCAACTGCTGTGTTCAACATGCTTTCCGGATATTCCGAGCCGAAGCGCTGGAATCGCCTGATCGTTGCACCGATCTGGATGAAGGACCGTTTTGTAAAAATGATCGAAAGAGAAGCGGAGCATGCGAAAAAGGGAGAAGAGGCTCACATTGCGGCAAAGATGAATTCTCTGTGCGACCCTGAGATCATTGCAGCGCTATATTATGCTTCTTCCTGTGGGGTCAGGATCGATCTTCTGATCCGCGGCATCTGCTGCCTGAAGGTGGGCATTCCGGGTATCAGCGAAAATATCCACGTGCGTTCGATCGTTGGTAATTTCCTGGAGCACAGCCGTATTTTCTATTTCCGCAATGGCGGTTCCGATGAAATTTATATGGGAAGTGCGGATTGGATGCCACGTAACCTTGACCGTCGTGTGGAGATTGTTTTCCCTGTGGAAGATGAGCGGATCAAGGAAGAGATCATGCATGTGCTGGATCTGGAATTCCGTGACAATGTAAAAGCACATATCCTGCAGCCCTCCGGTTTGTATGAGAAGCAGGACAAACGTGGCAAAACGCTGATAAATTCCCAGATGGAATTCTGCAGGGAGGCTACCGAGCGGGCCAAGGCAGCAAAAAAGGAGAAAAAAGAAAAGAAGAGAGTTTTCGTACCGGCTGAACCGGCGGAGGATATTATAAAATAGTAAAAGAAAAGGACAGCCTGTCATATCAATTTATGATACAGCTGTCCTTAAATAATGTTCTCAAAGATTATCCATATTATGTTAATACTGCATGATATTCAGAAAACCTGACAGCATGCGGGCGTTTCTAATAACACTTCTTGCAGGCTTTATACCCTGCAGCTTCAGCCTGGGAGCGTGTCATTTCTGTGGCATTATCCGGATTCATATTTCCACAGTTAGGGATCCGGTGGTACTTGCTTCCGGTAGCGGAGATCCAGACCATATCACCCACTGGCTCCGGATCGGCCTGCACTCCGGTCTGAGGATCTGCAGCAGCCGAATCAGAAGATCCATAGCCGGACGCACCGGAATCCTTATAAGCGGAGGAAGGCTGTGTGCCGGTATCCGATTCATCTCCAGCAGAATAATCATTACAGGGACTCTGGTTCCACTGGATATTGCTTCCGTCGCTGACTGCGATCACCGTACCCTGCTCATCAGTACGAAATACCTGTATTCCCATATCCGCAAGCTTATCCATGGTATCCTTATGAGGATGTCCGTAGGAATTACCGGCGCCGCAGCTGATCACTGCATATTCCGGAACAGTCTGCTGGAGCAGATCCCAGGTGGTGGCAGTGGCAGAACCGTGATGCCCCGGAACGATCACATCGCAGGAAAGATCAAGTCCCAGATTGCAGATCGCTTCCTCCCCGGCAGATTCTGCATCCCCAGTAAAAAGAAAATGGTTATTTCCGTTTTCCAGCCGGATCGCAACAGAATTGTCGTTATCGTTGCTGCTGATCGATTGAGGAGAAAGCACCGTAAATTTCCCGCTTCCGAAAGTAAAATCCGTTCCGGGCTCCGGATGCTGCACAGTTAATCCCTGAGCGGCAACACTGTTTTCAAAAGATTGATAGATCTTTGTATCCTGTACATAATCTGCACCGATCACATTTTTTACGGAAAAGCTGTCCAGGCATCCTACAAGACCAGCCACATGGTCCTCGTCATAATGGGAGGAGATCATATAGTCAATGATGGAAATATTCTGTTTCTGCAGATAGGAAACCACGAAACTGGAATGTCCTCGGTCACCGCCGTCATACAGGAGATTCTGCCCCTGTGACTGGACCAGGATTGAAAGCCCCTGCCCTACATCCAGAAAGTGTACAGCCATTGTTGTGTCAGCAGAAGCAGCCTCGGCTGTGTAAGCAGCAGAGGGAACTCCTGCGACTGTTAGCAGAACAAGCAGCAGAGAAAGAAAAAATGTCTGCAGCTTTCTGCGAAAAGAATGTTTGTGATGCATGAGAAGTCACCCCTTATCTTAAGTATTTTCAGGGGAAATTATAAAACAGAAGAGAAAGAAATGCAAAATAATATATGTGAAAATACAGAAAACAGATAAACAGGAAGAACGAAATTTTTATATGCAATGTTCAGAGCAACGTTTGATAGCGATAACAGGAAAAAGTGAAGTATAACAATCACAAAAAAGCAGTCAGAATAAAAATCCTAACTGCTTTCAGTTGATAGCCAGTACGGGAATCGAACCCGTGTTTCCGCCGTGAGAGGGCGGCGTCTTAACCCCTTGACCAACTGGCCATATTCATTTGTGTCGTTTGCTCTTGATTTCTGTTGTTTCCCGCAACCGACTTCGTTAGTATATAATACTTTCTTACAAAATGCAAGCACTTTTTTTCTTTTTTTGAAAAAAATTTTCACCCTGTTTTTTGACAATTTTTTTGACGGAAAAATCGATTGATGATATGATAGATACAAAACGAAATGGAATAAAAAAATATAAAGAGGAAGAGTATGGATTACAGAAAAAAGAAAAATTTGTAGTAAAAGATCTGGAAACTATGATCAGAAAAGGATGGTTTCTTCAGGGGCATCTGGATGAGCAGAAAGCGTGTCTGATGACCAGCAGGGAAGCATTTGAGCAGTATCAGGAACTGATGGCACAGGCAAGGCAGCAGAAAGCCAGAGAGCAGGAGACGAAAGAGAGACAAAAAGCAGACGCTGACAGAAGAGCAGGTCTGGATCCGAAAGTACAGGAAGTGATTGAAGCGGGAAATGCATATATCCGCAAGATCCGGGAATGTAATGATGCAATTCCGGGAGAAGTGGTATCAGAAAAGATGTCCCGAATGGAGCTTTTGACAAAACGGATCTTTGCGCGGGTAGAACAGAACCCGGAAGTGGTGACCGATATTCGCAGGCTGATGGAATATTATCTTCCGACGGCAGTCAAGCTTTTAGAGGCATATGAGGAGCTGGATGCACAGCCTGTGCAGGGGGAGAATATTCTTTCTTCGAAAAAGGAGATTGAGGATACACTGGATACATTGAATATCGCATTTGAAAAGCTTCTGGATGATCTGTTTCAGGAGACAGCGTGGGATGTGTCCTCTGATATTTCTGTGCTGAAGACAATGCTGGCGCAGGAAGGACTTACGAAAAATGACTTTTCAACAGGAGGAAAATGATGAGCGAAGAATTGAAAGATTTTCAGACAGCACCGACACTGACACTGAATCCATTTGCGGAGGAAGAAAAAGCACAGCCGGAAGTGAAAAAAGAAGAGCCTCTGATGGATGAAAATGTTCTGTCAGAAGAAGAGAGAAAGATGGCAGATCAGTTTGCAAATCAGATCGACCTGACCAATTCTGCCATGATCCTGCAGTATGGTGCGGGAACTCAGAGCAAGATGGCGGATTTTTCAGAGACTGCACTGGAAAATG
>OLGO01001778.1_pt1 | contig 12741 bp, 7 predicted proteins | sample 1605861 | NCBI WGS metagenome assembly OLGO01 (sample SAMN03283253) | human gut metagenome | biome: human-associated habitat; material: feces | host: Homo sapiens | place: USA | collected 2013
TTGGACAGGGCCTTGACTTCCTTCTCGACCAGCAGGCCTGCGGCGGCCGGCAGATCGGCGGCAACGTCGTAGTTGGAGCCCTGAGCGCGGTGGACCACGCCGAAGCCATCGGAAACGAAGGCCTCGCCGAGGGCGGCGATCTTCTTGGCGTAAGCGGCGCGTTCGTCGGCGTCCTTAGAGGTCTCCTCCGGGTTGAAACGAACGTTCTCAAGCAGCACAACGTCGCCATCGTTCATGGCGGCGACCTTGGCCTGAGCGTCCTCGCCGTAGGTGTCCTTGGCCAGCGGCACGTTGGTGCCGAGCAGCTCGCCGAGGCGGGCGGCAACCGGGGCCAGGCTCAGCTCAGGAACGACCTTGCCTTTCGGGCGGCCAAGGTGGGCCATGAGGATGACCTTGGCGCCTTCTTCGCGCAGGGTCTTGATGGTCGGCAGAGCAGCCTTGATTCGACCGTCATCGGTGATGGTGGTGCCGTCCAGCGGAACATTGAAATCAGCGCGAACCAGAACGCGCTTGCCCTTGAGATCTCCAAGGTCCTTGAGTGTCTTCATGAATATCCTTTCCTTGACGAATCGCACGTCAAAGTGGCCAATTTTGCCACTTTGCATATTACAGGCATTCCGGAACAAAACACCGCATTCGTCTACTGACTGAATGCGGTGTTTTGTCACATCGTTGTCGCGTTTTGCCGAATAGGCACGGCAAATCGGATTGTCGGGTTACTTGCCTTCGGCTGCGCGAGCCTTCTCCGTCTTCTCGGCAAGTTGAAGCAGTCGGCGAATTCGGCCGGCAATCGCATCCTTGGTGATTTGCGGTTCGGCGATCTTGCCGAGCTCCTCGAGGCTCTTGTCCACGTGATCGATGCGCAGCTGGCCGGCCTGACGGAGGTTGTCCGGAATGTTATCGCCGAGTACTTCGAAAGCATGCTGCACTTTTTCGCTGGCTTCGGCGGCGGCCTTGGCGGAACGGCGCATATTGGCGTCATCGAAGTTGGCCAGACGGTTGGCCTTGCCGCGGGCCTCGCCGTCGGAGCGCTTGCCGGTCCATTCGCGGGCCGAACGGGTGGCGCCCATGAGCTTGAGCATGCGTTCGATGGCGTCGGGATCCTTGAGTGTCACGCGCTCGGAGCTACGCAGCGTGCGATGCTTGGCCTGGATGCCTAGACGACGGGCCACGCCACACAGGGCCATGGCGGCCTCTTCCGTGGGGCAAGCGATTTCCAGGAAGCTGGCCTTACCGGGATCGGACAGGAAGCCACGGGCCATGAAGGCGCCGCGCCATGCCGCTTTGATTTGGGCGATGGATCCGTTGACCACTTCAGACGGCAGTCCACGGACCTGCTGCTTGCGGCGGTCGACCAGTCCGGTCTGCAAAGCCAAGGCCACTACGTTGCGGGTGACGAGCACCACATAGGTCTCGACAGGGCCGTTCGGGGTCTGACGTGTGAGGTGATTGACCTCGGCTTCGTGCCCGAACGTGTTCCTCAACGTGTTCTTCAGCCATTCTGCAACGTCAAGCGAGGTGAATACGGCTTGGATAACGTATGTATTCTGTACCGGTCGAAGACCGCCGCCAAAACGGATCATGGCCGCAGCTTGGGCCTTGATCGCGGCTGGCGAATCGCCTTCAAAGGCTGCCAACTCGCTTTTGACATCGTCCAGAAGAGCCAAGATCTACCTCCTACAGTCCCGTTCTTCTCAATGCTTCAGGCGCTTCGTGCCGTTATCTGCTGTCACACGGTCGGAAGCCATCGGCTTTCTGTGATACCTAATCTGGTGGACAAGCGAACCCGTTTGATACGTATTATGGGCTCTGCTTTCTCGCAGTGTGGTCACCGAACGCTTGCCCGATGACCGCTCGACGCCTGCTTACGATGAGTGACGCTTGTGCTGTTCTCTCGCGGAAACGGTTACGTTGAGCCCATGTGCGCGTAAGCGGCGAGCCAGCTCTTCGCTCATCGCCACCGACCGGTGCTGACCACCGGTGCAGCCGACGGCGATGGTTACGTAGTGCTTGTCTTCCTGGGCGTATCCTTCCAACGCAATCTCGATAGCTTTCTCATAAGCGTCGAGAAATTCCTTGGCTCCCTTGCTGGAAAGCACGTAGTCGGCGACCGGCTTGTCGTGCCCGGTAAGCTCGCGCAGGCTGGGCACCCAGAACGGGTTGGGCAGAAAACGCACGTCGGCCACGAAATCGGCGTCGATGGGCATACCGTATTTGAAGCCGAAGCTGAAGATGTGTACTGCCACGGTGGTGGGGCCGGAGCCGAGCATCGCCTCGTAGAGTTTGGTGGACAGCTGGTGGATGCTCAGGGAGCTGGTGTCGATGACCCAGTCGGCTCGTTCCTTGAGGTCTTCCAGCAGGTGACGTTCCTCAAGGATGCCGTCGATCAGTCGGTTGCCGTGCTGCAGCGGGTGCGGGCGGCGCACGGATTCATAGCGCTTGATGAGCACTTCGTTGCTGGCGTCGAGGAACAGAATACGGGTTTTGACGCCGAGATCATCCAGATGGCCGAGCACGGCGGCCAGCTCGTCGAAATAGCTGGAGCGCACGTCGATGACGGCGGCAAGCTTGTGGACGCCTGACTCCGATCCGGAACCGGAGGTGGTCATCATGTCGACAAGCGGGATAAGCAGTTTGGGAGGCAGGTTGTCGACCACATACCATCCCATGTCTTCCACGCAGTCAGCGGCATGAGAGCGGCCTGCGCCGGACATACCGGTGATGAGCAGCACTTCGAAGGCATCAAGCGGGGTCGGCTGGTTGTCCGGAGTCGATGTGGATGTCGCGGAATTCGCCGGCGCATTCGTGGCGGCCGCCTCGCCGGTATCGCGGTTCGTTGTCTGTTGATTCATTACAGCGCCTCCTCAAGAGCTTTGCGCATCGCGATCTCCAGCTGGTCGTCTTCGGTGGTGGTGTCCTGCAGACGCTGGTCGGCATCGCTGGGCGGGTCGTCATCCCAGATACCGGTCATCAGCAATACCTGTACGAGAGCTTGGTACAGCAGCATTTCTTCGCCGCCGATGGCGTGACCGCCATGAGCGCGCCAGGCTTCCATGAGCTTGGTGGGGCGTGGATCGTAGATCACGTCCAACAGCAGTCCGGAGAATGGCTCGGTTCCGGCATCGGCGAGGGCATCCGCGACGTTGTCGGCCGCGTGTCCGGGAATCGTGTTGATGACATAGGTGGCGTTGCGGGCTGCCTCGAGCAGGGCCTGATCGTCGCCTAATTCGATTTCGTTGTACGGGTTATGCACGTTGACGAACTTTTCGGCCACTGGTTTAAGCCCGGTGTTTTTTCCGGGGTGGCGGGCGGCGACGACGATATGGCCGATTTCGGGCATCATGCAGCATGCGGCCAACGCCGAAGTGGCGGTGTTGCCATTGCCGATGATCAGCGCGGTGCCGCTTCTCGACGCGGTGTGGTGTTCGCCGAGTTCGCGATTGGCATGGTCGAAGGCGAGTTGGATGCCGATGACATCGGTGTTGTATAGCTTGATGCCCGGCTTGCCGTTCGGCCAAGCGGGATCATCGGCAGCCACGCTCCAGTCGAATACCGCGGTATTCGCCACCTTCAGTTCCTTGGCCCACAAATTTTCCGGAACACCGTACGGTTGGATGGTCTTCTTCAACGGCATGGTCAGGCTCAGGCCAGCCCACGTCGAGTCAAGGCCTTTGAGGAAAGCGTCGAGGTCGTCTTCCCCCACCTCGTGCTTGTCGTACAGCCAATCGTCGAGTTTCAGCGAACGGTAGGCCGCGTTGTGAAGCACGGGTGACAATGAGTGTGCGACGGGTTTGCCGAGTACAGCGCAACGATGATTGGCCATATCCCCTCCTTGATGTCTGTTCCCATGCTAGCCGACACTTTGCTTCGAATATGTCAACCACAGGCCCCGCAACCGAAAATTTACTCTGGGCTGCTGGACCGGGCCGGCTCACTGCTCGTGCAGCGCGTTGTACAGCGCTTCGGCTTTGGCGTGGCCGATGCCTTTGACCTTCTCGAAGTCCTCGACACTGGCTTCGTGCATGGCTTTGACCGAGCCGAAGTGGTTGAGCAGCCGCTTCTGGTAGCTTTCGCCGATGCCGGGAATCTCGTCGAGCGCGCTGCGCAGGGCGCCTTTGCGCCGCTGCTGGCGGTGGTAGGTGATGGCGAAGCGGTGGGATTCGTCGCGTACACGCTGCAGCAGATACATGCCTTCGGACTGGCGTTTGAGGATGATCGGATAGTCGTCGTCCGGCACCCACACCTCTTCCAAGCGTTTGGCCAGTCCGCAGACGGCCACGTCGTTCACGTCACAGTCCTCAAGCGCCTTGGCGGCGGCCATGACCTGCGGCTTGCCGCCATCGACCACCACCAGGTTCGGCTTGTAGGCAAAGTGATGCCGGTTTGTGTTCTGCTGGACGATGTCGGGCGGGGACTCCCGCGCATCGTTCTGCACTCCGACCGGCACCGCGTGCCCCTTGCCACTGATGTCGGAACCGCCCTCACCATTGTCGTTACCGTTCGCAGCGATTGTCTCCGCCGCCACGGCAGTGGTCATCTTGCCGGCGGCCGAGGCCACACGCTGTTCCGCGTCGATGCTTTCGCCGGAGTCGCCGGCGATGTTGCCGTGCTTGAAGCGGCGGGTGAGCGTCTCGTAAAGCGCGGACAGATCATCCACCGCGCCTTTGCCGTCCTTGCCTCGGATGGCGAAGCGTCGGTATTCGGATTTCTTGGCGATCGCGTCTTCGAACACCACCATGGAGGCCACCTGGAAGGCACCGCCCACAGTGTTCGAAATGTCGTAGCATTCGATGCGCAGCGGGGCTTCCGCGAGTCCCAATGCCTTGGCCACATCGTTCATGGCCTGGGTGCGTGCGCCCATGTCGGAGATGCGGCTCATCTTGCTGCGTTGCAGTGCTTGGCTGGCGTTCTCGTTGGCGCGGTCCATAAGCTGCTTCTTGTCGCCTCGCGAGGCCACACGGATGGTCACCGCTCCCCCGCGCAGATTGGTCAGCCAGCCTTCGAGTTCCTCACGGCGGGCCGGTTCGACGGGCACGATGATTTCGCGCGGTACCGGTGCGATGGGTGCCAGCAGGTCCGCGCGCCCGGTGGTCTCCTGACGGGTGTTGCGTTCTCGGGTGGCCTGGGCGCGTGCCACAGCGTCCGTGGCCGTGATGGTTTGCGTGGAGCCGATGGCCTCGCGATTAGTGGAGATGGTCGCGGCCGACTGGGGGTGATTGTCCCCGGCGGCGTCCGAATACACCTGCACCAGAAGGTCGGCCATCAAGTCGGCGTCATCGATGTCCTCAACTCGTTCGACGCTCCAGTTGCGTTCGCCGCGAATCGAGCCGGCGCGCACATAAAAAGCGTGCACGGAGGCTTCGAGCTCGTCGCTGGCGAAGCCGAACACGTCCGCGTCCACATCCTGGTCGAAGACGACGGCGTTCTGTTGCACCACGGTTTCCAGCATTTGGATCTGGTCGCGCAGTCGGGCGGCTTTCTCGAATTCGAGTTCGGCGCTGGCCTCTTTCATGTCGCGGGTCAACTGGGCGATGTATGGCCGTCCGAGTCGTCCGGTCATCACGCCGACCAGCTGTTCGCACAGCCTCCGGTGTTCGTCCGCTTCAATGCGGTTCACGCAGGGTGCGGAGCATTTGCCGATGGAAGCGAACAGGCATGGCCGTCCGGTCAGTTGCGCCTTATGGAACACGTTGGTGGTGCAGGTGCGTACCGGGAACGTGCGCAGCAACCGGTCAAGACTGTGCCGCAATTCCCACACTTTGGCATAGGGGCCGAAATACCGGGTATCCCGCCGTTTGCGCGACCGCGTGACCCACACGCGCGGAATTCGCTCCCCCGTGCTGACCGCGAGATACGGATAGGTCTTGTCGTCGCGGAACTGCACGTTGAACCGTGGGTCGAATTCCTTGATCCACGTGTATTCCAACGTCAGTGATTCCAGTTCGGTGGCGACGACCGTCCACTCCAGGCTGCGTGCGGTCAGCACCATGGTCTGCGTGCGCGGATGCAGCAGATACAGCGGCTGGAAATAATTGGTGAGCCTGTTGCGCAGGTTCTTTGCCTTGCCCACATAAATGACGCGCCCTTCCCCGTCGCGCCATTTGTACACACCGGGTTTGGCGGGAATATCCGAGGTCTTGGGTCGGAACAGGTCGCGAGAATCCCCCAGCAAAGGTGCCCCATTCGCATTCACCTTCGCCGTCGTTTCCCCGGCACCCACAGCTATGCTTTCCGACATTAACGCCGCCGCAGTCTTCCGCCACTCATCCGGACTATGCCGCTCAATATCGTTCGTCATAATCCTCCTCGCTATTAAGCAAAACCAATCATCAGGGATTGGGTGGGTTGGGGTGTGTTGCTGGACCGTAAAGACTTGACCTGAGCGGCCCGGAGCATGTCCAGCAACAAACACCCCAACCCACCCGAGGTCAGCTGCAATGGAAGGCTAAAGCATGGGTTTCAGGAACTTGCCGGTCCATGAGGCTTCGCATTCGGCAACCTGTTCGGGCGTGCCCTGCGTGACGATGGTGCCGCCTCCGTCGCCGCCCTCCGGACCGAGATCGATCAGCCAGTCGGCCTCCTTGATCACATCCAGATTATGTTCGATGACGATGACCGTATTGCCCTTGTCCACCAGGGACTGCAGCACCTTGAGCAGCTTGTTCACGTCTTCGAAGTGCAGGCCGGTGGTCGGCTCGTCGAGGATGTACACGGTTTTGCCGTCGGATCGGCGCTGCAGCTCGGTGGCAAGCTTGACGCGCTGCGATTCACCGCCGGACAGGGTGGGTGCGGGCTGGCCGAGTCGGATGTAGCCGAGGCCGACGTCCACGAGGGTCTTCAGGTATCGGGAGATGCCGGTGTACGCCTTGAAGAAGTCGGCGGCCTCCTCGATGGGCATGTTGAGGATGTCGGCCACGGTCTTGCCGTTGTACGTGACTTCGAGGGTCTCGCGGTTGTATCGTTTGCCGTGGCAGACCTCGCAGTCCACGTAGACGTCGGGCAGGAAGTTCATTTCGATCTTCAGCGTGCCGTCACCGTGGCAGGCCTCACATCGGCCGCCTTTGACGTTGAAACTGAAGCGGCCGGGACCGTAGCCGCGCACCTGGGCTTCGGGAGTCTTGGCGAACAGGGTGCGGATCTTGTCCCACACACCGGTGTAGGTGGCGGGGTTGGATCGCGGCGTGCGGCCGATCGGGTTCTGGTCGACGTGGATCACCTTGCGCACCTGGTCCACGCCTTCCACGCGCGTGTGGCGGCCGGGTACGATGCGTGCACCGTTGAGCTTGTCGGCGAGCACCGGGTAGAGGATCGTGTTGACCAGCGAGGATTTGCCGGAGCCGGAGACGCCGGTGACCACGGTGAGCACGCCGAGCGGGAAGCTCACGTCGATGTTCTTGAGGTTGTTCTCGCGGGCACCCACGACTTTGAGCACCTGGGTCTTGTGGATCTTGCGGCGCTTGGCGGGCACGGCGATCTCTCGCCGGTGGGCGATGTAGTCGCCGGTGATGGAGCGCTTGGCTTCTATGAGGTGCTTGGCGGGGCCGGAGTAGATGACTTCGCCGCCGTGTTCGCCGGCGCCGGGGCCGATGTCGACCACCCAGTCGGCGCGGCGTATCGTGTCCTCGTCGTGTTCGACGACAATCAGCGTGTTGCCGAGATCGCGCAGGTGGTGCAGGGTTTCGATGAGGCGTTCGTTGTCACGCTGGTGCAGGCCGATGGACGGCTCGTCGAGCACGTACATGACGCCGACCAGACCGGAGCCGATCTGCGTGGCGAGTCGGATGCGCTGCGCTTCTCCGCCGGACAGGGTGGCGGCCGCGCGCGAGAGGGTCAGGTAGTCGAGGCCGACGTCGTTCAGGAAGCCGAGTCGGGCCTTGATCTCCTTGAGCACTTCGCCGGCGATCAGCTGTGCCGAGCCTTCGAGTTCCAGGCCGTTGATCCAGGCGAGTTCGCGTACGACGGGCATGTCGCACACGTCGAAGATGGATTTTCCGTCCACAGTGACAGCGAGCACTTCGGGCTTCAGACGGCGTCCGTGGCAGACCTGGCAGGGCACTTCGCGCATGTACGACTCGTAGTATTCGCGCATGGACTGCGAATCGGTTTCGTCGTGGCGTCGCATGAGCGTGCGGATCACGCCTTCGAAGCCGGTGGAGTATTCGCGCAGGCGTCCCCAGCGATTGCGGTAGGAGACGTTGACCTTGAAGTCGTGGCCGTAGAGGATGTCGTGCTTGACGTCGTCCGGCAGGCCCTTCCAAGGGGTCTTCATGGAGAAGCCCATTTCCTTGGCCAGACCTTCGAGGATGTGGCCGTAGTACTGGGAGGTCATCTTGGTGCCGCTCCACGGTTCGATGACGCCGTCGGCCAGTGACCTGTCCGGGTCGGAGATGATGAGGTCCGGGTCGATTTCCAGTTTGAAGCCGAGACCGGTGCAGGCGGGGCAGGCACCGTAGGGGGCGTTGAAGGAGAAGGTGCGCGGCTCGACCTCGTCGAGTTCGAGCGTGTGCCCGTTCGGGCAGCTGCGGTGTTCGGAGAACGGCTGGCGGCGGGCCGGGCTGCCTTCCTCTTCGTCCACGAAGTCGATGACGATGCTGCCGTTGGCGAGCTTGAGGGCGGTTTCCACCGAGTCGGTCAGGCGTTGGCGGATGCCGTCCTTGACCACGAGTCGGTCGACCACGACCTCGATGGTGTGCTTCTTCTGCTTGGTGAGTTTGATGTCGTCGGACAGCTGCGTCATCTCGCCGTCGATGAGCGCGCGGGCGTAGCCGTCGGAGCGCAGCAGCTCGATCATATCCACGAACTCGCCCTTGCGGCCCTTGACCACGGGCGCGAGAATCTGGAATCGCGTGCGCTCCGGGTAGCCGAGCAGCGTGTCGACGATCTGCTGCGGGGTCTGGGAGGCGACGGGCTCGCCGCATTCAGGGCAGTGAGGGATGCCGGTGCGGGCGAAGAGCAGTCGCAGGTAATCGTAGATTTCGGTGATGGTGCCGACGGTAGAACGCGGGTTGCGGTTGGTGGTCTTCTGGTCGATGGAGACGGCCGGGCTCAGGCCCTCGATGAAGTCAACGTCGGGCTTGTCCATCTGACCCAGGAACTGGCGGGCGTAGGCGGATAGGGATTCGACGTAGCGTCGCTGGCCTTCGGCGAACAGGGTGTCAAACGCGAGCGAGGATTTGCCCGAACCGGACAGGCCTGTGAACACGACCATGCGATTGCGCGGAATCGCCAGGTCGACGTTCTTGAGGTTGTGTTCGCGCGCACCCTGAATCGTGATCTTGAGATCGTTCGGGATGTGCGAGATATCAGCTACCAGCGAACCATCGTGTTCAATCAGCGGCGCCTTTTTGATCTCCCGGCTCAGGAAGGAGTCGCTGGTCATCACCTTTTCGACGATGACCTCACCGTTCTTGCCCTTGCCGGTTTTCGCGCCCGTTGCGCTTGTTGCGCGCCTTGCGCCAGTCTGCATTGCCGCCACAGCCACACCCCACCTTCCATCTCACCGTTCCCGCGCGCACGGTCATGCGCGCGCCAAATCTGTCCCAAGGATACCCGAACACACGACCAAATTCGAACGCTTGTTCGATGGCGTGTCAGGCCGGAAAACCGAACCATAGTATGCAAAATTCCGGACCATCAGTGGACCGAAACGCAAGAGCCGGCCCCCAAGATACTCGGGGCGTCCGGCTCTCACTTCCATTTCCCCAGCGGGGTTGGCTTACCATGAAGTATACACGGTTTTAGGACATCAATCACTGTCGATGAACACTGTTCGAACATGGCCGAGGAATTCATCGTATCTTCCAGTACCGGCCTGGGCATCACCGTACGCTCCTAGCAGCTGATCAGGGAGCCATAGCCTTGCATCAGTCTCCCCTGCACAGAGTTCGACACGAATTGGCCCGATAAATCTGCGGCTTCTCAATCCATCGATGAAACGGATATCGTTCCTGTCCTGTGAAATCTCGCGCCGTTCAAGCACAAGCGTGTCCACGTTGTATTCTGTTTCCAGCAGAGGCAGAAGACGTTCCAAACATTTACGGCGAGCGCGTTCGGCGGTATTCCACTGGCTCATTGGTACCGCAGCCACAATGACATGATCAATGTCCATTGCAGCCATGGCATCAACGACTTTGCCACGCAATGATGGCCGCATGTCTCGCCAGTGCAATTTCCTTGCTCCTTTGGGCTTAAGCAACGCCAATCTTTGCCTTGTTTCGGTTTCCGTATCATCACATACGCATGCGCCCATCAAGTACATAGGCGAGGGAACTCCGGTTTTCCGCACACTCTCGTCACCCCAAGCGGTTGCCATGTTTGTCCCTTCTCGCGCAACGCAAAACAACAGTTCGATAGTATCGGATAGCAGTGCCGGACCTTGCAGCTATGCAATGCCGTTGCATTATTAATCGGAAGGCATAATGTGAGACGAGAAAAAGCTAAGCCGTTCTAGCTCTTGGCAACATCCCCAATCACTCAGCCTAAATCGGCAAATCCTGATTTTCAATGGACTCCACGGGGATGCCAAGCTTGCGTAATTCGTCAACTGCATCACGCATGGGAATGCGTTCCTGTTCGATACGCCGATAAGCGATTGTTTTGTCAGCACACAGTCGTTCATAAAGACGTCGCTCCGCCGATTGAAGGCCGGGCGTCGGCTTAGGCTCCCGCATAGCAATCTTCGCGCTGCGTTCAGTACGATCGGTACCAAATCTGTGGTACCGATCGTATGCATCGCAATCCATCAGGATGGAGTCGCATTCGATACCTGATTCACGTAATGTCGAAAGTATTTCCAGTCCATCCGCATCCATATCACCCCAATACACGATACGCATGTCACGCAGTGCAGGAACCGCAGGTACAGCATCGCTTACAGCGCGACCAGAACCCCATATGCAGATGCCCTGCGCAATCGGCGGCATAGTCTGATACGTGTCTTTGTTCTCAACGATGACAGCATATTTAATGCCGGATAACGCTTCGCCTTCCCACGGACACCATATGATGCGTTCGAGCTCAGCATCGTCGCGGACCGGATCGAGATAACGGAACCGCAGTTCGGTCGGCCGTTTTGACAGACCCAACGTTTCGACACCGAGCAGTCGGCAAATGGCCTTACGACGATTGGTTTTTGACTCATTCAGCCATTTGCCGCTGAATCCTGTCAGTGGAATCTGTCGCGGCGTCATACCGGTCACGTCATGATGCCTGAAATATCGAACTGCGCTGACAAGCAGATCGAAGTCGTCAGGCTGTTCATGGCCTGTCATGCGAGCGGCCGATTCGATTGTTTCCGGAGCAACGTCACAAGCAGCAACCAGACATGCTATGCGGCGGCGCGCTTCGCGACATTCCGCCGCCAGCGTACGACCAACCACACGCATGGCTATTGATTCGTCAGGAACGACGACTTTGGAGATCAGCTCGACAGAGGTGCCTATGGTGCGATGCTTGGTTATGATTTCGCAACCATTCTTGCTTGCCCATTGCCGTATCTCATTGTTGTTGTCATGCACCGCAATCGCATTGGTTTCCAAAAATGCTTGGTCCGGCAATCCCACCGGCACGGGAAATGGCCATGCCGGTTCGATGTCGTACATATGTGAACGCATATGTTTCTTCACGCATGTGGTGATCGCAGCGATGTCTTTCATGCCGGCCATAGTTCCCATCACCTGCTTTCGAACATCGTCGAGTCGAACCGAATCGTCTTAATACCGGCGACGCCAGGACTGCTCATTCGGCAACCCCGTCATCCTTCAATATATCCGACGATGATTCATCGTCCATGTCATTCTGATGCAGCACGGCCTCGCGCAGGGAGGTGAGGCCGGTGTCGGGGTCCTTGTAGGTCACGTAGGCCTTGGTGGAGACCTCGAGGATTTCGCCGGTCTTGCTTTCCGGGGCGGAGACGATGACCTGGAATCCGAGGCGCGGCAGCACCGTGAGGGCGCGCTGCGTGTAACGGCCGTCGGCCTTGATGAGCGCCTCGTCGAGGAACAGCGTGGTGTACGAGGGCTCGCTGGTCAGGCCGCCGCCGAGCAGGTAGATGAGCGCCGCGCCGTATACGAATGAGGTGAGCTCCTGCAAGGCGCCGCCCGAACGGCCGCCGGTGGAGGTGATGCGTTCATCCGGGCCGTCGGCATGATGCACGATGGCGTAGAAGGACGAGCGGCAACGCGGGTCGAGGTTGCGGGCGCCGTAGCTTTTCACGCCGTTCGCGTCCTTGACCTGCGCGAGTTCGGCGCGCAGCAGCCCGACCATCGGCGCACAGGCCGCGAAGGCCTTGCGCGAGGCGTCGGAATCGTTGACGTCGGCGGATTTCCAATCGTTCAGGGTGCCGATGACGCGGATGAGCTGCGTCCAGAAGGCGCGCTCGGGACGGCGCACGTCCGCGTGCAGGGACAGGCTGCCGTGCTTGGGACCGAACTGTTGGCCTTTGAGCATGGCGTTGATGCGGTCAAGCTGGTCGTGGATGTCACTGGCATCCGTGTCGATGGCGCGTTTGATGGTCAGGAAGCTCCTGAGCAGCTGTTCGAGGCAGCGCCGGTATTCGGCGTCGGTGGCGGCAACCGCGGCCAGCTGGGTGAGGCTGGCGAGTTCGTCGAGATAGTACCGGTAGTCCTCCACGCTGGCGGTCAGCGAGTCGTCGTCGGCCGCGTAGAGCGCGATGTAGGTGCTCATTTTCGATTCGACGCCGGTGCGCGCGGCGTCGGCCTGGCCGTTCAGCAGATTGATGCG
>OLGO01001804.1_pt1 | contig 12608 bp, 10 predicted proteins | sample 1605861 | NCBI WGS metagenome assembly OLGO01 (sample SAMN03283253) | human gut metagenome | biome: human-associated habitat; material: feces | host: Homo sapiens | place: USA | collected 2013
GATACACTTGTGAAGCAGTCAAAGCAAATACTTCCATAAAACACAGAAGTTCGTCTTAATCGGCGAGCTTTCTTTTTTTAAAATAAAAATAGCATAAAAATCTAGTTATCCGCATAAAAACTGGACTTATCACACTTTATCAAGGTCAAAACCACTCAATTTACTACTAATTTACTACTTATGAATGAGCTTTGATACGACGATTTATCCTTGAAAAGTGAAGATATAAAGATACTTCCAATAAAATTTGAATATTTAATAGGTAGACACTTCAAAAAATGAGGTGTCTATTTTTTTACCCGATTTTGAAAGGAAGTGAACTTATGAAAACAAAAAATCAAGAATCAAAAGGTCGTTCCCCACTCTTTAAGACCATCAAACATTCATTCAGCCAATAAAAAAGAAAGGATAGGTAAAAATATGGAACTTAAATTTGTGATTCCCAACATGGAAAAAACATTCGGCAATTTAGAATTTGCTGGCGAGGATAAAGTCGTTCAGCGAAGAATCAACGGACGGCTAACTGTCTTATCAAGAAGCTATAATCTCTATTCTGATGTTCAAAGAGCAGATGATATTGTGGTGGTGCTTCCTGCTGAAGCTGGCGAAAAACATTTCGGCTTTGAGGAACGTGTGAAGTTAGTCAATCCACGTATTACCGCAGAGGGCTACAAAATCGGCACTCGTGGTTTTACAAATTACCTTTTACATGCTGACGACATGATAAAAGAATAAAGAAAGAGAGGAAAAATGATGAGATTAGCAAATGGCATTGTATTAGATAAAGACACGACTTTTGGAGAATTGAAATTCTCTGCTCTACGTCGTGAAGTGAGAATCCAAAATGAAGACGGGTCGGTTTCAGATGAAATCAAGGAACGTACCTATGAACTGGACAAAGGAGTTCTGGTGGAATTGAAAGGTCGTGGGTGCAGACAATTTGAAAGCTATCTTCTGGCACAACAAAGAAGCTGGTATGAGTTCTTTATGGACGTTTTGGTGGCTGGCGGTGTGATGAAACGCCTTGACCTTGCCATTAACGATAAGACAGGGATTTTGAATATCCCTGTACTCACTGAAAAGTGCCAACAGGAAGAATGTATCTCCGTCTTCCGCAGTTTTAAAAGCTATCGCAGTGGCGAACTGGTACGCAAAGAGGAAAAGGAATGTATGGGAAACACCCTCTATATCGGTTCATTACAAAGTGAAGTTTATTTCTGTATCTATGAAAAGGACTACGAGCAGTACAAGAAAAATGATATTCCCATTGAAGACGCAGAAGTAAAAAACCGTTTTGAGATTCGATTGAAAAATGAGCGTGCCTATTATGCAGTCCGTGATTTACTCGTCTATGACAATCCAGAGCATACCGCCTTTAAAATTATCAATCGGTATATCCGTTTTGTAGATAAAGACGATTCCAAACCTCGTTCTGATTGGAAACTGAATGAAGAATGGGCTTGGTTTATTGGGAACAATCGTGAACGATTAAAACTAACCACAAAACCAGAGCCTTACTCCTTCCAAAGGACGCTGAACTGGCTATCTCATCAAGTTGCCCCGACCTTAAAGGTTGCGATTAAACTTGATGAAATCAACCAGACGCAGGTTGTAAAAGACATTCTCGACCATGCGAAACTGACAGACCGACACAAGCAGATTTTGAAGCAACAGTCAGTAAAAGAACAGGACGTGATAACAACAAAAAAATAACTCAAATACAAATTCATTGAATATAGAGAGGAGAACATTTTTATGAATTTTGGACAAAACCTTTATAACTGGTTTCTATCAAACGCTCAATCACTGGTGCTTTTAGCAATCGTTGTGATTGGCTTGTATCTTGGCTTCAAGCGTGAGTTTAGCAAACTGATTGGCTTTTTAATTATTGCGATTATTGCGGTTGGCTTAGTCTTCAACGCTGCTGGAGTAAAAGACATTTTACTAGAGCTATTCAATCGCATTATTGGTGCTTAAATAAAACCGTTCTTTTGTGGAATATAAGTGGTTTTCTTATGTTCCGCAAAGGAATGGTACACCAAACGAAGTGCGGTAGGGATTTTTGAATCTCTACAAAGAAAGGACGTGAATATATGGACGATATGCAAGTCTATATTGCGAATTTAGGCAAATACAATGAGGGCGAATTGGTCGGTGCGTGGTTTACCTTTCCCATTGACTTTGAGGAAGTCAAAGAGAAAATCGGCTTGAATGATGAATATGAGGAATACGCCATTCATGACTACGAGTTACCCTTTACGGTTGACGAATACACTTCCATTGGCGAACTCAATCGACTATGGGAAATGGTATCGGAATTACCCGAAGAATTACAATCGGAGCTATCTGCTCTGCTCACTCATTTTTCAAGCATTGAAGAACTAAGCGAACATCAAGAGGATATTATCATTCATTCCGATTGTGATGATATGTATGACGTGGCACGCTACTACATTGAAGAAACGGGTGCTTTAGGCGAAGTACCAGCTAGTCTTCAAAACTATATTGATTATCAAGCCTATGGTCGGGATTTAGACCTTTCAGGAACGTTTATCTCAACCAATCATGGGATTTTTGAAATCGTCTATTAAATCTGTCGGTACATTACTACTGGCAGATTTTCTATTTTACGGGGTGGCTCAATCAGCTACCCCTATTTTTTATGAAAGGATTGATTACATGAAGAAAATACGAAGCTATACCAGTATCTGGTCTGTGGAAAAGGTACTGTATTCTATCAATGATTTTAGACTTCCGTTTCCCATAACCTTTACGCAAATGACATGGTTTGTCGTGTCACTCTTTGCAGTGATGATACTTGGCAACTTGCCCCCTCTTTCCATGATAGAGGGAGCATTTCTCAAATACTTTGGGATTCCTGTGGCTTTCACATGGTTTATGTCTACAAAAACTTTTGATGGTAAAAAGCCTTATGGATTTTTGAAGTCTGTCATTGCTTATGCACTGCGACCAAAGCTGACCTATGCAGGAAAAAAAGTAACGCTTGGCAGAAACCAGCCACAAGAAGCCATTACAGCAGTTAGGAGTGAATTTTATGGCATATCCAATTAAATACATTGAAAACAATCTCGTCTGGAATAAAGACGGGGAATGTTATGCTTACTATGAGCTTGTTCCTTACAATTACTCATTTCTAAGTCCAGAACAGAAAATACAAGTGCATGATTCTTTCAGACAGCTTATCGCACAAAATCGTGATGGCAAAATTCATGCTTTACAAATCAGTACAGAATCCAGCATACGTTCTGCACAAGAGCGTTCCAAAAATGAAGTCACTGGCAAGCTCAAAGCGGTTGCCTATGACAAAATCGACCAACAGACAGACGCTTTAATATCCATGATTGGCGAAAATCAAGTGAACTACCGTTTCTTTATCGGCTTTAAGTTGCTTCTCAACGATCAGGAGTTTTCTATGAAAAGTCTTACCGTTGAAGCAAAAAATGCTTTGTCTGATTTTGTCTATGATGTGAACCATAAGCTGATGGGCGATTTTGTTAGTATGAGTAATGATGAAATCCTGCGTTTTCAGAAGATGGAAAAGCTCTTAGAAAATAAAATCTCTCGTCGTTTCAAAATCCGCAGGTTAGATAAGGACGACTTCGGCTATCTGATTGAACACCTTTACGGACAGACAGGCACTGCCTATGAAGAGTATGAGTACCATCTATCAAAGAAAAAGCTGGATAATGAAACGCTGATTAAATACTATGACTTGATTAAGCCTACTCGCTGTTTGGTGGAAGAAAAACAGCGATATTTGAAAATCCAGCAGGAAGATGAAACCGTCTATGTAGCTTACTTTACCATTAACAGCATTGTCGGAGAACTGGACTTCCCGTCCTCTGAAATCTTCTACTACCAGCAACAGCAATTTACATTCCCGATTGATACGTCAATGAATGTGGAAATTGTAGCGAATCGTAAAGCCCTATCTACTGTCCGCAATAAAAAGAAAGAACTGAAAGACTTGGATAACCACGCTTGGCAAAGTGATAATGAAACCAGCTCCAATGTGGCGGAAGCTCTGGAAAGTGTGAATGAGCTGGAAACCAATTTAGACCAAAGCAAGGAATCTATGTACAAGCTGTCTTATGTGGTAAGGGTATCAGCAAATGATCTTGACGAACTCAAACGTCGTTGTAATGAAGTGAAAGATTTTTATGACGATTTAAGCGTAAAACTGGTACGACCATTTGGGGATATGCTCGGCTTACATGAAGAATTTTTACCTGCCAGCAAGCGTTATATGAATGATTATATTCAATACGTGACCTCTGATTTCCTCGCTGGTTTAGGTTTTGGTGCTACTCAAATGCTGGGGGAAAATGAGGGGATTTATGTTGGCTACAGCTTAGATACTGGACGCAATGTCTATCTGAAACCTGCTCTTGCCAGTCAAGGGGTTAAGGGTTCAGTAACCAATGCGTTAGCGTCGGCTTTTGTTGGTTCGCTGGGTGGTGGTAAATCCTTTGCGAATAACCTTATCGTCTATTATGCGGTGCTTTATGGGGCACAAGCAGTGATTGTAGACCCAAAAGCAGAACGTGGCAGATGGAAAGAAACCTTGCCAGAGATTTCCCATGAAATCAATATCGTCACTCTGACTTCTGATGAGAAAAACAAAGGCTTACTTGACCCTTATGTGATTATGAAAAATCCCAAAGATTCTGAATCACTGGCTATTGATATTCTGACATTCCTTACGGGGATTTCCTCTCGTGATGGGGAACGCTTCCCAATCCTTAGAAAAGCCATTCGTGCAGTAACCAATAGTGAAGTACGAGGGTTGATGAAAGTGATTGAGGAATTACGGGTTGAGAATACGCCACTAAGTACCAGTATAGCCGACCATATCGAAAGTTTTACAGACTATGACTTTGCACATTTATTATTCAGTAATGGTTATGTGGAGCAGTCTATCAGCTTAGAAAAACAACTGAACATTATACAGGTTGCGGACTTGGTACTTCCCGACAAGGAAACTTCCTTTGAGGAATATACCACTATGGAGCTTTTATCCGTTGCTATGCTGATTGTCATTAGTACCTTTGCTTTAGACTTTATCCATACAGACCGAAGCATTTTCAAGATTGTAGATTTAGACGAAGCATGGAGCTTTTTACAGGTAGCACAAGGAAAAACACTATCTATGAAGCTGGTTCGGGCTGGTCGTGCTATGAACGCTGGGGTATATTTCGTGACCCAAAATACAGACGACCTCTTAGATGAAAAACTGAAAAATAACCTCGGCTTAAAATTTGCATTTCGTTCCACTGACCTTAACGAGATTAAAAAGACCTTAGCCTTTTTTGGTGTAGACCCAGAGGACGAAAACAATCAGAAGCGATTGCGTGATTTGGAAAACGGGCAATGCCTTATCAGTGATTTATATGGTCGTGTCGGTGTGATACAGTTCCACCCTGTATTTGAAGAACTGCTCCATGCCTTTGATACCAGACCACCTGTGCGAAAAGAGGTGTAAATGTGAAACCATCAATAGTAAACAGAATAAAATCAAACTGGACGCTGAAACGTCTAGGTAAAGTGGCAATGACAGTGGCTTTCACACTTGTGATTGCCATTTTTCTTTTAGCCATGCTGGGAACGGTGGTTCAAGCTGCGGGCTTGGTAGATGATACGGTCAATGTGGCAAATGAATACAGCCGATACCCACTTGAAAACTATCAACTGGATTTTTATGTGGATAATAGCTGGGGCTGGCTTCCGTGGAACTGGTCGGACGGGATTGGAAAACAGGTCATGTATGGACTATATGCCATTACCAATTTTATTTGGACAATCAGTTTGTATGTTTCCAATGCGACAGGTTACTTAGTACAGGAAGCCTATTCCTTAGACTTCATTTCCGCTACAGCAGATTCCATTGGTAAGAATATGCAGACCTTAGCTGGTGTGAGTGCAAACGGATTTTCAACAGAGGGTTTCTATGTTGGATTCCTCTTACTCTTGATTTTGGTTCTTGGGGTTTATGTTGCCTATACGGGACTGATAAAGAGAGAAACCACAAAGGCAATTCATGCCATTATGAATTTTGTGCTGGTGTTTATCCTATCGGCTTCCTTTATTGCCTACGCTCCCGACTACATTAAAAAAATCAATGACTTTTCATCAGACATCAGTAATGCCAGTTTATCACTTGGCACGAAGATTGTCATGCCCCATTCCGATAGTCAAGGCAAGGACAGCGTGGACTTAATCAGAGATAGCCTGTTTTCCATACAGGTTCAGCAACCGTGGCTACTGCTTCAATACAACAGTTCAGACATTGAAAGTATCGGTATTGACCGTGTGGAAAGCCTGCTCTCCACCAGCCCAGATTCCAACAATGGCGAAGACAGAGAAAAAATTGTTGCGGAAGAAATTGAAGACAGAAGCAATACCAATCTAACCATTACAAAGACCATTAACCGTTTAGGTACAGTCTTCTTCCTATTTGTCTTCAATATTGGGATTTCCATATTTGTATTCCTATTAACAGGAATCATGATTTTCTCGCAGGTACTTTTTATCATCTATGCTATGTTTCTGCCTGTGAGCTTTATTTTAAGCATGATTCCATCATTTGATGGTATGTCAAAACGAGCCATAACAAAGCTCTTTAATACCATTTTGACACGAGCTGGAATCACATTGATTATTACGACAGCATTTAGTATTTCAACCATGCTCTATACCTTATCGGCTGGTTATCCGTTCTTTTTGATTGCTTTTCTACAGATTGTGACCTTTGCAGGAATCTACTTCAAGCTGGGCGATTTAATGAGTATGTTTTCTCTACAGAGTAACGATTCTCAAAGTGTGGGAAGTCGTGTGATGAGAAAACCTCGTATGCTTATGCACGCTCACATGCACCGTCTACAGCGGAAACTTGGACGTTCCATGACTACTCTAGGGGCTGGGTCTGCCATTGTTACAGGTAAAAAAGGACAGTCGGGTTCGGGGAGTTCTGCAAGGACACAAGCAGATCACTCCCGACCAGACGGAAAGGAAAAATCAACACTTGGAAAACGTATCGGTCAAACCATCGGTACAGTAGCTGATACCAAAGACAGAATGGTAGACACTGCTAGTGGTTTGAAAGAACAGGTTAAAGATTTGCCGACCAATGCAAGATATGCAGTATATCAAGGAAAATCCAAAGTAAAAGAGAATGTCCGTGATTTAACCAGTAGTATTTCTCAAACCAAAGCGGACAGAGCCAGTGGACGCAAGGAACAGCAGGAACAAAGGCGAAAAACCATTGCGAAGCGTCGCTCTGAAATGGAACAGGTCAAACAGAAAAAACAGCCTGCTTCTTCTGTTCATGAAAGACCGACTACAAGACAAGAACAATATCATGATGAACAGACCTCAAAACAGTCTAATATTCAGACTTCATATAAGGAATCTCAACAAGCCAAACAAGAGCGTCCAGCAGTTAAGTCCGATTTTTCAAGTCCAAAAGTGGAACGCCAAGGCAATACCGTTCAAGAAAAAACCGTTCAAAAGCCAGCAACTTCAACCACTACAGCAGATAGAACTTCACAACGTCCAATCACAAAAGAACGTCCGTCTACTGTTCAAAGAGTACCACTACAAAATACAAGAAGTAGACCACCAATCAAAACCGCCACCATTAAGAAAGTCGGTAAGAAACCATGAAGTTGAAAACTTTAGTGATTGGTGGTTCTGGATTATTCTTGATGGTCTTCTCACTGCTTCTGTTTGTTGCCATTTTATTTTCAGATGAACAGGACAGCGGAATTTCCAATATTCATTATGGAGGTGTGAATGTTTCCGCAGAAGTGCTGGCTCATAAGCCTATGGTAGAAAAATATGCCAAAGAATATGGCGTTGAAGAATATGTCAACATACTTCTTGCGATTATACAGGTGGAATCGGGCGGTACTGCGGAAGATGTTATGCAGTCCTCGGAATCCCTCGGTCTTCCACCTAATTCATTGAGTACAGAAGAATCCATTAAGCAAGGTGTGAAGTATTTCAGTGAATTATTAGCCAGTAGCGAAAGGCTCAGTGTAGATTTAGAATCGGTTATCCAGTCCTACAATTATGGTGGTGGTTTCTTAGGGTATGTGGCTAATCGTGGAAATAAATATACCTTTGAACTGGCTCAAAGTTTCTCAAAAGAGTATTCAGGTGGCGAAAAAGTGTCTTACCCCAATCCCATAGCCATACCTATCAATGGGGGCTGGCGATACAACTATGGCAATATGTTTTATGTGCAACTGGTAACGCAGTATCTTGTCACAACAGAGTTTGATGATGATACGGTACAAGCCATCATGGACGAAGCACTGAAATATGAGGGCTGGCGATACGTTTACGGTGGAGCTTCCCCGACTACTTCTTTTGATTGTAGCGGACTGACACAATGGACGTATGGAAAAGCTGGAATTAACTTACCACGAACCGCACAACAGCAATATGATGTGACCCAGCATATCCCACTATCGGAAGCACAAGCTGGCGATTTGGTTTTCTTTCATTCTACCTATAACGCTGGCTCTTATATTACTCATGTTGGGATATACCTTGGCAATAACCGTATGTTTCATGCAGGCGACCCAATCGGTTATGCCGACTTAACAAGCCCCTACTGGCAACAGCATTTAGTGGGAGCAGGACGAATCAAACAATGAGAAAGGAAGATTTAATGATGAAATTTAGAAAAAATCAGAATAAAGAAAAACAGATACCAAAGGAAAAGAAACCTCGTGTCTATAAGGTCAATCCTCATAAAAAGGTTGTGATTGCCTTGTGGGTACTTTTAGGGCTTAGTTTCAGCTTTGCGATATTCAAGCACTTTACAGCTATAGATACTCATACTATTCACGAAACAACTATCATAGAAAAGGAATACGTTGATACTCATCATGTAGAAAATTTTGTAGAGAACTTTGCGAAAGTCTACTATTCATGGGAGCAATCCGATAAGTCCATTGATAATCGAATGGAAAGTCTAAAAGGCTATCTGACAGATGAACTTCAAGCTCTCAATGTTGATACAGTACGCAAAGATATTCCTGTATCGTCTTCTGTAAGAGGATTTCAGATATGGACGGTAGAGCCAACTGGCGACAATGAGTTTAATGTAACCTACAGTGTAGACCAGCTCATTACAGAGGGAGAAAATACAAAGACCGTCCACTCTGCTTATATAGTGAGTGTCTATGTAGATGGTTCTGGAAATATGGTACTGGTTAAGAATCCGACCATTACCAACATACCTAAGAAATCAAGTTATAAACCAAAAGCCATTGAAAGTGAGGGGACGGTTGATTCCATTACAACCAATGAAATCAATGAGTTTTTAACGACGTTCTTCAAGCTCTATCCTACAGCGACAGCCAGTGAACTTTCCTACTATGTGAATGACGGGATATTAAAACCAATCGGAAAAGAGTACATCTTTCAAGAACTGGTAAATCCTATTCACAATCGTAAGGATAATCAAGTCACGGTATCGCTGACAGTGGAGTATATCGACCAGCAGACCAAAGCAACGCAGGTATCTCAATTTGATTTGGTACTTGAAAAGAACGGGAGTAATTGGAAGATTATAGAATAACAAATATTGGTACATTATTACAGCTATTTTGTAATCACGTACTCTCTTTGATAAAAAATTGGAGATTCCTTGACAAATATGCTCTTACGTGCTATTATTTAAGTATCTATTTAAAAGGAGTTAATAAATATGCGGCAAGGTATTCTTAAATAAACTGTCAATTTGATAGTGGGAACAAATAATTGGATGTCCTTTTTTAGGAGGGCTTAGTTTTTTGTACCCAGTTTAAGAATACCTTTATCATGTGATTCTAAAGTATCCGGAGAATATCTGTATGCTTTGTATGCCTATGGTTATGCATAAAAATCCCAGTGATAAGAGTATTTATCACTGGGATTTTTATGCCCTTTTGGGCTTTTGAATGGAGGAAAATCACATGAAAATTATTAATATTGGAGTTTTAGCTCATGTTGATGCAGGAAAAACTACCTTAACAGAAAGCTTATTATATAACAGTGGAGCGATTACAGAATTAGGAAGCGTGGACAAAGGTACAACGAGGACGGATAATACGCTTTTAGAACGTCAGAGAGGAATTACAATTCAGACAGGAATAACCTCTTTTCAGTGGGAAAATACGAAGGTGAACATCATAGACACGCCAGGACATATGGATTTCTTAGCAGAAGTATATCGTTCATTATCAGTTTTAGATGGGGCAATTCTACTGATTTCTGCAAAAGATGGCGTACAAGCACAAACTCGTATATTGTTTCATGCACTTAGGAAAATAGGTATTCCCACAATCTTTTTTATCAATAAGATTGACCAAAATGGAATTGATTTATCAACGGTTTATCAGGATATTAAAGAGAAACTTTCTGCGGAAATTGTAATCAAACAGAAGGTAGAACTGCATCCTAATGTGTGTGTGACGAACTTTACCGAATCTGAACAATGGGATACGGTAATAGAGGGAAACGATGACCTTTTAGAGAAATATATGTCCGGTAAATCATTAGAAGCATTGGAACTCGAACAAGAGGAAAGCATAAGATTTCAGAATTGTTCCCTGTTCCCTGTTTATCACGGAAGTGCAAAAAACAATATAGGGATTGATAACCTTATAGAAGTGATTACGAATAAATTTTATTCATCAACACATCGAGGTCAGTCTGAACTTTGCGGAAAAGTTTTCAAAATTGAGTATTCGGAAAAAAGACAGCGTCTTGCATATATACGTCTTTATAGTGGCGTACTGCATTTGCGAGATTCGGTTAGAATATCGGAAAAGGAAAAAATAAAAATTACAGAAATGTATACTTCAATAAATGGTGAATTATGTAAAATCGATAAGGCTTATTCCGGGGAAATTGTTATTTTGCAGAATGAGTTTTTGAAGTTAAATAGTGTTCTTGGAGATACAAAACTATTGCCACAGAGAAAAAAGATTGAAAATCCGCACCCTCTACTACAAACAACTGTTGAACCGAGTAAACCTGAACAGAGAGAAATGTTGCTTGATGCCCTTTTGGAAATCTCAGATAGTGATCCGCTTCTACGATATTACGTGGATTCTACGACACATGAAATTATACTTTCTTTCTTAGGGAAAGTACAAATGGAAGTGATTAGTGCACTGTTGCAAGAAAAGTATCATGTGGAGATAGAACTAAAAGAGCCTACAGTCATTTATATGGAGAGACCGTTAAAAAATGCAGAATATACCATTCACATCGAAGTGCCGCCAAATCCTTTCTGGGCTTCCATTGGTCTATCTGTAGCACCGCTTCCGTTGGGAAGTGGAATGCAGTATGAGAGCTCGGTTTCTCTTGGATACTTAAATCAATCATTTCAAAATGCAGTTATGGAAGGGATACGCTATGGTTGTGAACAAGGATTGTATGGTTGGAATGTGACGGACTGTAAAATCTGTTTTAAGTATGGCTTATACTATAGCCCTGTTAGTACCCCAGCAGATTTTCGGATGCTTGCTCCTATTGTATTGGAACAAGTCTTAAAAAAAGCTGGAACAGAATTGTTAGAGCCATATCTTAGTTTTAAAATTTATGCGCCACAGGAATATCTTTCACGAGCATACAACGATGCTCCTAAATATTGTGCGAACATCGTAGACACTCAATTGAAAAATAATGAGGTCATTCTTAGTGGAGAAATCCCTGCTCGGTGTATTCAAGAATATCGTAGTGATTTAACTTTCTTTACAAATGGACGTAGTGTTTGTTTAACAGAGTTAAAAGGGTACCATGTTACTACCGGTGAACCTGTTTGCCAGCCCCGTCGTCCAAATAGTCGGATAGATAAAGTACGATATATGTTCAATAAAATAACTTAGTGTATTTTATGTTGTTATATAAATATGAATCATGAACTAAATTCCAGTTTGTAGAATTAAGAAAATCGGAAGTTTTAAAGGAGAAATACTATGGGATTATTTGGTAAAAGCAAAAAAGAACGAGAAAAAGAATACATGAACAAATTAGATGTTCCATCGTGTTTAAAAGAAAATTTTGAATTGATTATTGATGATGCATTTACAATTATGGGGGTTGGAACAGTTGCCACAGGAAACATATTAATAGGGATGTGCAGAGAAGGGGAAAATGCGTGTATTTATAAAGCAAATGGAGATATCTTAGAATCCAGAATTACTATTGTCGATGTACATACAAAAGAACGAAAAGCAAATGGTTGTGGATATAAAACAGAGCATGTTGGACTTGGGTTACGAGGTATTTCCAAGGAACAATTAGAAAAAGGCGATAAAGTAATTGTAAAAAATGCCAATATGTATGGAATGTAATTACAAATTCCAGTTGAACAAAGGAGGCGCTGCAACAGATGGACAATCATTCTTATGACGATATAATCAATCTGCCGAATCCGACATCAAAGAACCATCCTCGTATGTCACTTCACGACAGAGCAGCACAGTTTGCTCCTTTTGCAGCACTTACGGGACACGATGCAGCCATTAAGGAAACTGCAAGGCTAACAGATGAACGGTTAGAGTTAAGCGATGAAGTCATTATGAAAT
>OLGO01001827.1_pt1 | contig 12413 bp, 7 predicted proteins | sample 1605861 | NCBI WGS metagenome assembly OLGO01 (sample SAMN03283253) | human gut metagenome | biome: human-associated habitat; material: feces | host: Homo sapiens | place: USA | collected 2013
TGCTTGTAGTTCGGTTGATGTATTATTTTTTGTGAAGATATTGGCAAAAAAGACCGGGCAGCAGAATTTTATTTGGGGTATAATTGTTTTTATTTATATCTTTGACTAAAAATAGGGATTAAAAAACAATCTAAAAACGATATAATTATGACTAATGATTTTAGAAAATATGCGGTAAAACATTTGGGTATGAATGGACTTGCCCTTGATCAATATGCGCAGTTTACCAGTAGCTATCTTTCCCCTTCTATTATGGAGGAGCGCCAACTGAATGTAACCCAGATGGACGTGTTTTCGCGTTTAATGATGGACCGTATAATCTTTTTGGGAACTCCTATCGATGATTATACATCGAATGTTATAGAAGCACAGTTGCTTTATCTCGATTCTGCCGACCCGGGTAAAGATATATCTATTTATTTCAATACTCCCGGAGGGTCGGTATATGCCGGGTTGGGTATCTACGATACCATGCAGTTCATAAGCAGTGATATTTCTACGATCTGTACAGGTATGGCCGCCTCGATGGGCGCTGTATTGTTGGTTGCAGGGACAAAGGGAAAACGTTTTGCTTTGAAACATTCCCGGGTTATGATACATCAACCGATGGGAGGCGCACAAGGTCAGGCTTCGGATATAGAGATTACGGCAAGGGAGATACAGAAACTTAAAAAAGAACTCTATACCATTATAGCCGATCATTCGGGAAACTCGTATGAGCGTGTGGAGAAAGATTCCGATCGTGATTATTGGATGACTGCTCTTGAAGCCAAAGAATACGGTATGATTGACGACGTATTGGTAAAATCTATGAAATAATATTCTAGGAATGGCTAAGGGCGAAAAGTGTAGTTTTTGCGGAAGAGGAGAAAATGAGGTAAGATTATTAATGCCGGGGCGGGACGGTTGTATTTGCGACGAGTGTGCCGAGCAAGCCTATCTCCTTTCCGAAGAATATTTGCATAAAAAGAAAAAAGCGAGTTCCAAATGGACCGTATCCCGAGAGGATTTACCTAAACCGGAAGAGATAAAAACATTTCTCGATCAGTATGTTATCGGGCAGGACGATGCCAAGCGTTATTTGTCGGTTTCGGTCTATAACCATTATAAACGTGTTTTGCAGGTAGCCGATAATGATGATGTTGAGATTGAGAAATCGAATATTATTATGGTCGGCCCTACCGGAACCGGAAAGACCTTATTGGCGAAGACGATTGCTCGTTTATTGAAAGTTCCGTTTACGATTGTCGATGCTACTGTCTTGACCGAGGCCGGTTATGTGGGTGAGGATATCGAAAGCATTTTGACCCGTTTGCTGCAAGTTGCCGATTATGATGTCGAGGCGGCTGAGCGAGGTATTGTGTTTATCGACGAGATCGACAAAATTGCTCGTAAAAGCGATAATCCTTCGATTACCCGTGATGTCAGCGGTGAGGGCGTACAGCAAGGTTTGTTGAAATTATTGGAGGGTTCTATCGTAAATGTTCCGCCGCAAGGCGGGCGTAAACACCCCGAGCAGAAAATGATACCAGTGAATACAAAGAATATTTTGTATATTTGTGGCGGGGCTTTTGACGGAATAGAACGTAAAATCGCCATGAGGTTGAACACCCATGTCGTAGGTTATAATGGAGGTGGTAGCAATGGTCGTATAGATCGGGAAAATCTGTTACAGTATATTGCGCCCCAAGATTTGAAATCGTTTGGTCTTATTCCTGAAATTATAGGACGATTGCCCATTTTAACCTATTTGCAACCTTTGGACAAGGCCGCGCTACGGAGAATTCTGGTAGAGCCTAAGAATTCGATTATCAAACAATATATCAAACTTTTCGAAATGGACGGAGTGAAACTTTCGTTTGATGAGGATATGCTTGATTATGTTGTCGAAAAGGCCGTAGAGTTCAAGTTGGGAGCCCGAGGATTGCGCTCTATTGTCGAAACGATTATGATGGATGCTATGTATGAAACGCCTTCTTCGACAAAAAAGAAATTGCATATAACACGTAGCTATGCAGAAAAGAAGTTAGAAAAAGCAAAACTATTGGCAGTATAAGAAAAAACAGCAAGAAAAAATTTGGTAATTAAGAGGAGTTGTTTATAAATTTGTTTGACCGATAAAGGTCGGCGAATATACATAACGAGAAAGAGAGTAACCGTATGGCAAAAGAAGTAAATTTGACTGAGGAACTGAAAAGGAATTTCGGATTCGATACATTTAAGGGAAATCAGGAAGCGATTATCAGAAATTTGCTTGCCGGGAATGATACATTTGTATTGATGCCTACCGGAGGAGGGAAGTCGCTTTGTTATCAATTGCCGTCGTTGATTCTTGACGGTACTGCGATAGTTATTTCGCCTTTGATTGCATTGATGAAGAATCAGGTCGATGCTATGCGGAATTTCAGTGCCGAAGATGGTGTCGCTCATTTCATAAACTCCTCTTTGAACAAAACTGCGATAGACCAAGTAAAAACCGATATTTTATCGGGGAAAACCAAATTGTTATATGTTGCTCCTGAATCCTTGACGAAGGAAGAAAACATTGATTTTCTTAAACAGGTGAATGTGTCGTTTTATGCGGTAGATGAAGCCCATTGTATTTCGGAATGGGGACATGATTTCCGTCCTGAATATCGACGTATCCGACCTATTATTAATGAGATTGGCGTACGTCCTGTAATAGCTCTTACCGCGACTGCGACTCCGAAAGTCCAGCATGATATACAGAAGAATCTGGGCATGTTGGAAGCTACTGTATTTAAGTCGTCGTTTAATCGTCCTAATCTTTATTATGAGGTTCGCCCGAAAACAGCGAATATCGATAAAGACATTATTAAATATATAAAATCGCAGGAGGGTAAATCGGGTATAATCTATTGTTTGAGTCGAAAGAAAGTAGAAGAACTGGCAGAATTGTTACAGGTAAACGGAATTCGTGCGCTGCCATATCATGCCGGAATGGACTCTGCGACTAGGACTCAGAATCAAGATGCATTCTTGTTGGAGAAAATAGATGTTATCGTTGCCACGATAGCCTTTGGTATGGGGATTGATAAGCCCGATGTCAGGTATGTCATACATTACGATATACCCAAAAGGCTGGAAGGCTATTATCAAGAGACGGGACGAGCCGGTCGAGATGGAGGAGAAGGTCAGTGTATAACTTTTTATATCAATAAAGATTTACAGAAACTCGAAAAATTCATGCAGGGAAAACCCATTGCCGAGCAAGAGATTGGTAAACAGCTTTTGTTAGAAACTGCTGCTTATGCCGAATCTTCTCTTTGTCGTCGCAAGATTTTACTGCATTATTTTGGAGAAGAGTATGAGGAAGATAATTGTGGAAATTGTGATAATTGCCTAAATCCTAAAAAGCAAGTGGAAGCAAAAGATCAACTTTGTGCGGTTCTTGAAACTATTATTGCACTGAAAGAAAAATTTAAAGCCGAATATGTGATAGATGTCTTGTTAGGTAAAGAAACGAGCCAAATACTTTCGTATCAACATGAAGATTTAGAGGTGTTTGGAAGCGGACAGGGTGAAGATGAGCGCACGTGGAACGCCGTCATTCGACAAGCATTGATAGCCGGCTACATAGGTAAAGATATTGAGAATTATGGACTATTGAAGGTAACGAAGGCTGGGCATGCGTTTTTGAAGAATCCGGTTTCGTTTAAGATTGTCAAAGATGTCGATTTTGACGAGGTGGAGGAAGAAGTGCCCATGAAAGGTGGAGCTTCTTGTGCGGTCGATCCCGAGTTATATTCTATTTTGAAAGATTTGCGAAAGAAAATCGCTAAACGATTGGAACTTCCTCCGTATGTGATTTTTCAAGACCCTTCATTAGAAGCTATGGCGACAACCTATCCGATTACAATTGAGGAGTTACAAAATATTCCGGGGGTAGGAGCAGGTAAAGCGAAACGTTACGGAGAAGAATTCGTTAAAGTCATCAAAGCTCATGTGGAAGAAAATGAAATTGAGCGTCCCGAAGATTTAAGGGTGCGTACGGTTGCCAATAAGTCGAAATTGAAAGTATCCATTATTCAGGCCATCGACAGGAAAATTGCACTTGATGAATTGGCCGAGTCGAAGGGCCTTGAATTTGGAGAGTTGCTCGACGAGATAGAGGCGATTGTTTATTCGGGAACGAAAATCAATATCGACTATTTCCTGCACGAGATTATGGATGACGAGCATATCGACGATATTTTTGACTACTTCAAGGAGAGTGAAAGCGATAGTCTCGAAGATGCCATTGAGGAGTTTGGTATGGAGTATAGCGAAGAAGAAATTCGTTTGATACGTATCAAGTTCCTTTCAGAGATGGGAAATTAAAAGCCGAGAAATAATAGTGAAAAAGCGACATTCCGATAATCGGTTGTCGCTTTTTTATTTTAGCTTTTGGGGTGATAAATAATTTAAAAATCTTCATGTATAGATAATAGCTTGCCGAAAAATAATTATCTTTGCATGCAATAAAATTCTAATGAACCCCATTATGTCATTTGTTGCAGAAAAAGTGGTGATGGACGGATTAACTTTTGACGATGTTTTGTTAATCCCCGCTTACTCCGAAGTCCTTCCTCGTAATGTCGAGTTGTCGACGCAGTTTTCACGCAATATCCGATTAAATATTCCATTAGTTTCGGCAGCCATGGATACGGTAACCGAGGCGCAATTGGCTATTGCTATCGCTCGTGAAGGAGGAATTGGAGTCATTCATAAAAATATGAGTATCGAGGCTCAGGCCCGTCAAGTTCATGCTGTTAAACGAGCTGAGAATGGAATGATTTATGACCCTGTGACAATCAAGTGTGGGTCGACGGTGCGCGAAGCGTTGTCTATGATGAGTGAATACCATATAGGAGGGATTCCCGTAGTGGACGATAAAAATCTTTTGGTGGGTATTGTAACGAATCGGGACTTGCGTTTTGAACGCGATTTGGAAAGATTGGTAGACGAGGTAATGACCAAAGACAATTTAGTGACGACTTCACAATCCACCGATTTGCAACAGGCTGCGGATATTCTTCAAAGGCACAAGATAGAGAAGCTCCCGGTTGTCGATAAAGACGGCCATTTGGTAGGGTTGGTTACTTATAAGGATATAACGAAAGCCAAAGATAAACCGTTTGCTTGTAAAGATAAATTAGGTCGGCTGCGTGTGGCTGCGGGGGTCGGTGTTACGGCCGATTCGATGACTCGTGTGGATGCGTTGGTAGAAGCCGGAGTCGATGCTATCGTTATAGATACGGCGCATGGACATTCTAAGGGCGTAATCGGTGTATTGAAAGATATAAAAGCAAAATATCCAGATATCGATGTCGTTGTGGGAAATATTGCGACGGGTGAAGCCGCTAAATTTTTGGTGGAAGCCGGAGCCGACGGAGTGAAAGTAGGTATAGGCCCCGGTTCCATTTGTACGACCCGGGTGATTGCCGGTGTCGGGGTTCCTCAATTATCTGCCGTTTATGACGTGGCGAAAGCATTGAAAGGAACAGGCGTGCCATTGATTGCCGATGGTGGAATTCGTTATTCGGGTGATATTGTAAAAGCATTGGCTGCTGGGGCTTACTCGGTTATGTTGGGCGGTATGCTAGCTGGTGTTGAAGAATCGCCGGGAGAAACGATCATATTCAATGGACGTAAGTATAAGTCATATCGGGGTATGGGATCTCTCGAAGCGATGGAGAAAGGTTCGAAAGACCGTTATTTCCAAGCTAATGAGACTGATACTAAAAAATTGGTTCCCGAGGGAATTGCGGCTCGTGTTCCCTTTAAAGGATCTTTATATGAAGTAGTTTATCAGATGGTCGGCGGTTTGCGTGCCGGAATGGGATATTGTGGAGCTAAGGATATAGAGGCTTTACATGATGCTAAGTTTACTCGTATTACCAATGCTGGTGTAGCCGAAAGCCACCCTCATGATGTGTCGATAACCAGCGAGGCTCCGAATTATAGTAGAGGATAACTTTTCCGATAAGGAAGGTGGATTTTTATTTTTGGGAAGAATACACTATTTTAGTGATTACGATATAATTTTCTTATATTTGAAGCGTTAAAATAGTGTATTATTTTTGTTGATAACTCGGGACTATCAAGTCTCAATAAAATGTAGTGCATAACACAATGAAAAACAAATGGCTCTTAGCGGCTTTGCTTGCCGGAAATTCTTGGTTTGGAGGGGGGGCTACCGATGTCGACCCTGTTATTATGAGAGTGAATAATAAAGATATTCACAAATCGGAATTTGAGTATATCTATAATAAGAACAGCCAGCAACAAATCGATCATAAATCTCTCGATGAATACGTTACACTATTTAAGAACTACAAGTTGAAAGTCGCCGAGGCCGAAGCTATGGGGATTGATACGACTTCGGCATTTAAAAATGAATTGGCGGGGTATAGAGAAGAGTTGGCTAAACCCTATTTGATCGATGCTTCTGTTGATGACCGTTTGGCACATGAGGCTTATGACCGAATGAAAGAAGATGTGGAGGTAAGCCATATTCTCATAGGATTGAATGCTCGGACTCCTGAGGACCGAGCCGAGGCAAAGAAAAAAGCCGAATCGGTATTGGCTGAAATCAAGGCGGGTGAAGACTTTGGAATGTTGGCAGAGAAATTCAGTGAAGACGGATCGAGGCAGAATAAGGGATATTTAGGATTTATTAGAGGCGGACGTACGGTTTATCCTTTTGAAAAGGCTGCTTTCGCATTACAAGCGGGAGAAGTTTCCGATATAGTGGAAACCCAGTTCGGATATCACATTATAAAAGTACATAGTCGTCGTCCCAATCCGGGAGAGTTTCTATTTTCCCATATCATGATATTAGTGCCTCGTGGTGCTTCTGATGAAGTAAAAGCGCAGAAAGAATCCGAGATACGAGCCATTTATGAAGAATTGAAGTCGGGAGCCGATTTTGCTACGATGGCAAAGGAGCGGTCGGAAGATAAGGCTTCTGCCGTACGAGGTGGAGAATTACCGTGGGTGAGTAGTGGACAATTTGTAAAAGAGTTCGAGGATGCTGCATTTGCTCTTAAAAATAAAGGAGATATTACAGAGCCTGTATTATCTCCCTATGGCTGGCATATCATTAAGTTAATGGACCGGCGGGATATTAAGCCCTTTGAACAAATGCGCTCGGAGATTACGCGAATGATGGCACGAGACGAAAGAGGTAGCATGGCTCGTAATGCGATGGTGGCTAAATTGAAAAATGATTATGGTTTTTCTTTGGAAGAATCGCAGCGGGCGAAGTTGATGAAATTGGCTGGCGATTTAGGTAAAGTCGATTCTTCTTATATAGCGGCTATTCATAATGACCAAAGTGTTTTATTCTCATTTGAGAACCATTCATATACAGTGGCCGATTTTGCCTCGTTTTTGTCCAAAGGCCGAGATGTGACGGTCAATGCACCCGATTATATTTCGACTATGATTGGTTATATGGCCGATATGGAAATATTAGATTTCGAGAAGGCTCATTTGGAAGATAAGTATCCCGATTTTCGTAATTTGATGAATGAATATCGAGACGGCATGTTGCTGTTTGAAATTAGCAATAGGGAAGTTTGGGAAAAAGCATCGAAAGATACCGAGGGCTTGCAGAAGTTTTTCAAGAAAAATAGGAAAAAATACAAATGGGATAAACCTCATTATAAAGGATTTTTGATTCAATGCTGTGATGCGGCTACCGCCGATGGCATAAAGAACCGGATTAAAGAACTCGATGACGATTCTGTAATCGTCGTGTTGAATCGAGAGTTCAATACCGACTCTTTAACAAGAGTAAAAGTGGAACGAGGTTTGTTTGTTGAGGGAGATAATGAAAAAATTGACGAATTGGTATTTAAGGGAGCTCCGGTGAAAGCCGATGAGAAGTTGCCGATAGCTTTTGTGTTTGGTAAACTATTGAAGAAGATGCCGGAAGCGTATACCGATGTGAGAGGACAAGTAACGGCCGATTACCAAACTTACCTTGAAAAAGTTTGGGTGAAGAAACTCAATAAAAAATATCCGGTAGAAATCTATGAAGATGTCCTAAAAACAGTTAATAGGCCGTAGTTGCCATTATTTAGTCGTAATTTAGCGGATATTTATGTAGGTAATATAGATGTATAAAGTCTCGATAATAGTATTATGCGCAGCATTTTCGGCATGCCTTTTTTCGGCATGCCGAAGTGGGTTACAGAGCGATGAAAATTCATTGGTACAAGTGGGCGATGAAATACTATCGCGTCAAGAGCTTGCCGATGCCATGCCAGAGGGACTCTCTCGCGCTGATAGTACCGATTTTGCCGACAAGTATATCCGTCGATGGATTTGTGATGTATTACTATATCGAATGGCACAAAAGAATATTCCCGATATAGAACGTATTGATGCATTGGTTGAGAAATACCGACGAGATTTAGTCATATTCGAATATCGTAAGAGATTGGTTAATGAACGGGTGACGAAGTCTTTTGATGAACAAGAAATGCTGGATTATTATGAGCGAAACTCAGAAATGTTTCGTTTGCATGAAGCCATCTTGAAAGGGTTGTTTCTTAAAGTACCGGAGAATACGCCCAATCTTGGACAGTTGAAAAAATGGTATTGTTCTACAAATCCCGATGGAGTAGAAAAGATCGAGAAATATGCTTTGAAAAATGCGGTGATCTATGACTACTTTTATGACAAGTGGATACCGTTTGAAGAAATCGTCAATAATATTCCATACGAGTTTGGAGATGCTGAATCCTTTTTAAAGACACATCATAAGTTGGAATTTAATAAAAACGGATATTGGTATTTACTGAATATTACAGAATATCGTTTGCCGGGAGAAGAAATGCCTTATGATTTTGCTCGGGCTCAAATTCAGGAAATTTTGACAAATAGCAATCGGTTGAACTTTGATCGGGAGCTGGAAGAAAATCTGTATCGGGATGCCGAGAAGTCGGGTGATATAAAGTGGTTGTATAAAGGTGAGAAATCTATTGAAAAAGAGAGTATAAAATAATTGAATTATGTGTAAAGTTACTGATTGGCTTTTATTTTTCTTTATGGCGGTGTCTTTGCCGGCTTTTTCCGATGACAATGTTATCGATGAGGTTGTATGGATAATAGGAGATGAAGCTATTTATAAGTCTGAGGTTGAAGAGCAATATCGACAAATGCAATACGACGGACAACGTATTGATGGCGATCCTTATTGTGTAATACCCGAACAGCTTGCCGTGCAGAAACTTTTTCTGCATCAGGCGAAACTGGATACGATTACAGTTCCTGATGCTACTGTTTTTCAACAAGTAGAGGCTCGTATCAATTATCTGATCGCTAATATCGGGTCGAAGGAAAAAATGGAAGAATACTTTAAAAAGCCGGTAACCGAAATTCGTGAAGAGTTGGCGAATGTTATTCGTGATCAGGGAACCGTACAGGAAGTACAACGAAATTTGGTAAAAGATGTAAAAACCACACCGGCCGAGGTGCGTAAGTTTTATAATCAATTGCCGGCCGACAGTATTCCTTATATTCCCATGCAGGTAGAAGTCCAAATTATTACTTTGAATCCTAAGGTTCCGCAGCAGGAAATAGATAATGTGAAAGCTCGATTGCGTGATTTCAGCGAACAAGTAAATAAAGGCGAGCGAGATTTCTCTACTCTTGCGGTTCTTTATTCCGAAGATCGGGGATCTGCCATGATGGGGGGAGAAATGGGCTTCGTGAGCAAAAGCAATTTGGTGCCGGAGTTTGCCAATGTCGCGTTTAACTTGAATGACCCGAAGAAGGTTTCTAAAATTGTGGAGACCGAATATGGTTACCATATTATACAGTTGATAGAGAAGAGAGGCGACCGTATAAATGTTCGGCATATACTACTTCGTCCGCACGTTTCCGAGAAAGATATATCCGATGCTTTGGTTCGTCTCGATTCGTTGAGGGTAGATTTAATAGATAAGAAAATATCGTTCGATGAAATAACCCAATATGTTTCGCAAGACAAGGATACTCGCAATAACAAGGGACTTATGGTAAACCCTCAAACCGGAAATTCTAAGTTCGAAATGGGACAATTGCCCCAAGATGTGGCTAAGGTGGTTGCCGATTTGAAGGTGGGCGAAATTTCGAAACCGTTTGTCATGACCGACGAACGTAAAAATAAAGAGGTGGTTGCAATCGTAAAGCTGAAAAACAGAATAGATGGACATAAAGCCAATATGTCTGATGATTATCAAACCTTAAAAGCTATTGTAGAGGAAAAGAAGAAGACCGATATATTGAATGAGTGGTTGGCTAAGAAGCAAAGCGAGACATATATCCGCATAAAAGAAGGTTGGCGAAACTGCGAATTTAAGTATGACGGTTGGATAAAGAAATAAGATCGACGCCAATGGGGCATCAAAAAAGAATAAAAGATGAAAAGGGAAGGCATAAAATACTGGTCGGTATTTTATGCCTGCTTACTCTTGGTATGTGGGCGGCATCGGGCACTCCCGAAAAAAAACTTCCTAAACAGGACGATCCCGATAAAGTGTACTTGGTGAATAGTGACGAACTTACTTTCGATAAGGAGCAGAGTGCCGATTATCGAGTATTGAGGGGAAATGTTGTCTTTCGGAAAGATAGTATGTATATGTACTGCGACAGTGCATATTTTTATGAAAAAGACAACTCACTCGATGCATTTAGTAATGTTCGCATGGAGCAGGGCGATACTCTGTTTATTTATGGAGATGTGTTATATTATCGTGGAGATGAGCAGATAGCTCGACTGCGGAATAATGTGCGCATGGAAAACAGAGATGTAACTTTGTTTACCGATAGTTTGAATTATGAGATGATTCCGAATATCGGCTATTATTTCGATGGGGGCAAATTGGTTGATTCTCAGAATGAATTGACTTCTGTATATGGTCAATATTCCCCCGATACCAAACAGTCGGTCTTCAATTTCGATGTGCAGTTGGTGAATGAAAAATATACATTATATTCCGATACGCTCGAATATAATACGCAGACTAAGATTGCCGATATTGTGGGTCCTTCGACTATTGTGTCGGATAGTAATATCATTTATTCGTCGGCGGGTTGGTATAATACCGAAACTGATAAATCGATGCTTTTGGATCGTTCTTTGGTTACGTCGAAAGGACAGAGCCTTACGGGGGATACGATTTTTTACGATAGGCGATCGGGATTCGGAGAAGTGTTCGGTAATATGGTGCTCAACGACTCCATTCGTTCGTTGATTATGGAGGGACAATATGGTTTCTACAATGAAAGAACCGAGTATTCGTTTGCGACAGATTCGGCACGCTTATTGGAGTTTTCGCGAGGCGATACGTTGTATTTGCATGCCGATACTCTTAAATCTCACTTGGTATTGCCCGATTCCACCCGTCTTTTGCAGGCCTATCATGGTGTGAGATTTTTTAGGATAGATGCGCAGGGAGTTTGTGATTCTATGGAGTTTACGTCGGTAGATTCGCTTCTTCACATGTATAAACTCCCTATCATTTGGAATGAAAATTATCAGATAACCGGAGATACGATTCGTATACACATGAATGACAGTACGGTCGATTGGGCCTTGATTCCCGGGTCTGCTTTTGCTGCACAGCATAAAGATTCTGTTTTTTATGATCAAGTTTCCGGTAAGGAGTTGAAAGCATGGTTTGAGCAAGGGCAGTTGCGTCAAATAGATGTAAATGGCAATGCTCAAACGATTTTCTATCCTCAGGAACGGGATTCGACATTGACAGGGCTGAATAAAGCCGAAAGCGGATTTTTGAGAATGTACTTGAAAAATCAGCAGATGGAGAAGATAATTATTTGGCCTCAACCGCAGGGAAGCATGACTCCGTTGGACTTGATAAAGCCCGAGCAGCTATATTTACCGGCCTATAAATGGTATAGTGATTTGAGGCCGGTAAGCCCCGAAGACATATTTCGAAAACCAGAAGTGAAAATAGAAGTTGTTGAAGAGAAAAAACATCGCTTCAATCATTAAGATTTGGTCGAATTATGAGTGATATCATACATTTATTGCCCGATTCTGTGGCTAATCAAATTGCAGCTGGAGAAGTGATACAACGTCCGGCCTCGGTAATTAAAGAATTGGTGGAGAATGCTGTCGATGCGGGTGCTACGTCTATTCAGATTATTTTGAAAGATGCAGGACGTACTCTTATTCAGGTGATAGACGACGGCAAAGGAATGTCTCCGACCGATGCCCGGTTAGCCTTCGAACGTCATTCGACTTCTAAAATTCGTTCGGCCGACGATTTATTCTCGCTACGTACGATGGGGTTTCGAGGAGAAGCGTTGGCTTCTATCGCCGCTATTTCTCAGGTAGAGCTTCGTACGCGCAGAGTCGACGATGAGGTAGGCACTTGTATACGTATGTCGGCTTC
>OLGO01001830.1_pt1 | contig 12403 bp, 9 predicted proteins | sample 1605861 | NCBI WGS metagenome assembly OLGO01 (sample SAMN03283253) | human gut metagenome | biome: human-associated habitat; material: feces | host: Homo sapiens | place: USA | collected 2013
CGCGTCAAGACCATCGGCGATGCCGTGGCGCGCGTACACGAGGCCGCGCCCGAGGCACGCGTGGGTGTGGCACACGGCAAGATGAGCCCGCGCGAGGTCGAGGACGTGATGGTGCAGTTCGCCACCAAGAAGATCGACGTGCTCATCGCCACCACCATCGTGGAGAGCGGCATCGACAACGCGAGCGCCAACACGCTGATCATCGAGGACTCGCAGCGGTTGGGCCTGGCGCAGCTCTACCAGCTCAAGGGCCGTGTGGGGCGCTCCGCCACGCAGGCGTACGCGTACTTCATGTTCCCCGGCGAGCTGCCGTTGACGGAGGAGGCAACGGCGCGCCTGACCGCGCTCTCCGAATTCCAGGACTTGGGAAGCGGCATGCGCATCGCCATGCGCGACCTCGAGATCCGAGGCGCCGGCTCGCTGGTCGGCGCCGAGCAGCACGGCAACCTGTCGAGCGTGGGCTTCGATCTGTTTACGCAGATGCTGGGGCAGGCGGTCGCGGAGGCACGCGGCGAGGGCGCCGGCGACGTCGAGCAGGCGACCGTGGGCATCAACCTGCCTGCGGACTTCTTCCTGTCCGAGGAATACGTCCCGGCGGTCGACCGTCGCGTTCTGGTGTACCGCAAGCTCGCGGCTGCGGACATGCTCGAGCAGGTCGACGAGCTCCAGGAGGAGTGCGAGGAGACGTTCGGTGCCCTGCCCGAGGCGGCGCAGAACCTGTTCGACCGCACGCGCATCCGCATCCGCGCCGACAGGCTTGGTCTCGAGAGCGTTGCGCTCATCGCGGGGAAGCTCACCTACCAGGGCGTTGACGTGCCCAAGGGCGTGGCGTTCGATCTGCGCACGAAGCTCGGCGCGATCGCCTTTCCCAAGACGCGAAAGTTCACGGTCCCCTACAAGGCGGGGGCGGGCAGCGGCAGCGGCGTCGGTCGCGGCATCAACGCCGATGTGGCCGCCGGCGGCATGGGCCCCGTGCAGGCGGCCTTGGGGATTCTGGCTCAGCTCGGTCCGAGCGGCGACGACGACTAGGTGCCTATGAAAAGAAGAGGCTACGAGCGCGAGTTTGAGCTGCACTCGTAGCCTCTTCATTTCGATAAATATCTGGAGCGCTGGGCGGTATAAAGGTTTAGCTCACTCGATCATTTCCGGCCAAGAAACCGTTGGACCGAAGAGGGGGTTTCCCGGCGTTTTATATTTCGTGATGTAGCGGGAAGAAAGAAGGTCAAACAGGTACGTGATGGCGTACTTCGAGTAAACCCCTAGCTCATCGATGCCGTCTCCTCGCCCGCTCAGGTAGTACGCCTTATCAAAACGCGAAGCGGTGTCTTTGCTGGAAAACGCCGTGATGAGCACCTTCTTCGCCGTTCGTCCCCACATGCGTTCGTCAAGTTCGCGTGCGAACATGCCCGAGACCGAAACCACGATGACCAGGGAATCGTGGTAGGTCTCGACGCGCATCGGCGGCTTACCGTTGTCTTGAGTGTTGAGGCGCACGATCTTTCCTGCAAAGAACATCTCTTGTTGGAAGCGCATGAGATTTCCGCTCACATTGTTGGTGCAGAGCAGCTCGACATTGCGATGTTGGGCTATCTCGTATGCGAGTTCGTCGAGAAGGGCATCGGATATTCTGCTCTCCACTTCCGCATACATCTCCATCATGCGAATATCGAGCTCAGCACGATATTCGTTAAAGCTGAGATTAGGGTCGCGGTGCCTGAAGTCCGAGGGGAAGACCAGTTGAGAAAAAGAGTTCTTGAGTTCGCTCAGGCTCTGGTACCCAAGGCGGTTGCAGAAACGGCGAACAGCCGATCTCGTCACGTGCGCGCGCTCTGTTATGGCGCTCACGTTGATGGCCTCGGAATTGCGGAGGTTGGAAATAAGGTAGCGCGCAATGGCGACATCGTTGCCGTCGCGCTCCTCGTTGATTATTGAACTGATGATGTTTAGCAGGCCAAAGCCGTGATTGCTCAAGATGACCCCTCGCGAACGGTCTCCAAACAGTGGTTCATTTTATGAATCATAGCAGGCAAATTCCTTTTCTATACTTCAAATCAGATGGCGCCATGTTCGAAAAAGGGCGGGAAAACCGCCTGCGTAAAAGGAGGGGAGGATGGTCGCATGAATGTTCAGGGACACGCGAATCTGCAGTTACCGGACTTCTTGTGGGGTTCTGCCACGGCGGCATATCAGTGCGAAGGTGCTTGGGACGAGGATGGCAAGGGGCTTGGCGAGTGGGATTATTTCAACCACACGAGCGCCAAGAACATCAATAACGTCGACGGCGACGTCTCGTGCGATTTCTATCATCGTTACGAGGAGGATATTCGGCTGTTGGCAGAGGGCGGCCAGAACACTTATCGATTCTCTATCGCGTGGAGCCGCATTTTGCCCGATGGGGTCGGTGAGGTCAACGAGGATGGCGTCGCGTTCTACAATCGCGTGATCGATTGTTGCGTCAAGTACGGTGTCGTCCCGAATGCCACGCTGTTCCACTATGACCTTCCCTATGCCCTGGCCTGCAAGGGCGGCTGGCTCAATGCGGATGTCGCCAAGTGGTTTTGCGACTACGCCAAGATCTGCTTTGAGCGCTTTGGCGACCGCGTGAAGGTGTGGGCAACCATCAATGAGCCCCATTTCTATAGCTACTGCGCGAATATGCTGGGCAACTACCCGCCCAACAGATCCCTCGACATGCAGTCCTTTATGCAGTATCAGTACCACCTGATGCTTGCCAGCTCCATGGCCGTACGCGCATATCGGGAGATGGGCGGCGACGGCATCATCGGCGTCGTGCACGACGGCGGTGTGGTCGAGGTCGATCCGGCTGCGGAGCATCCCGAGGAGGTGTTCCGCGGTGCCGACTTCATGGCGAATCGCATGATTCTCGCTCCATGTTTGCAGGGCAGGCTTCCCGAGGAAATGGACGAGATGCTCCAAAAGCTCGACGTCTTGCTGTATCGCGTGCCGGGCGACGAGGAGATCTTTGCCCAAGGCGTTGGCGACTACATCGGCTTGAACGTCTATTGCCGCGAGTACGCAACGGACTGGCGCGGTGGAGCGACCCAGGTTTCCGCCAACAACAAGGGCGGAGCGAGCAAGAAGCTCGAGGGGAAGGTGATCGCACCGCTGTATCAGACCACGTGCGATCCGAATGTTCCCCGCAACAAGTGGGGACGCGAGATTCTTCCGCGTGTCATGTACAGCACGATCATGGACATCGCGGAGCGCTACGGCAACCCGCTGATGTTCATCACGGAAAACGGCCACGGTGCCTACGAGGATCCCGACGCCGAGGGCATGGTTCACGACGACGAGCGCATCGAGGTACTGGATCAGTTTATCGAGCACATGATGCGCGCTCGCGCGGAGGGTGCAAACGTCCACGGGTATTACGTATGGTCAACGATGGATTTGTACAGCTGGATCAACGGTTACCAGAAGCGCTACGGATTGGTTCGAGTCGATTTCGACAATGATCTGAAGCGTGTTCCCAAAAAGAGCTGGTATTGGTATCGCGATCTGATCAACGGCTATCTAAATCAAAGCGAATAGGAGGCGTGAAATGAAATACGAGAAGATGTCGCACTCTATTCTTGCCGCGATTGGCGGTGTGGAGAACATCTCGTCCGTCACGCATTGCGCGACCCGCTTGAGGATTGATGTAAAGAAGCTCGATGCAATCGACCTCGATGCGGTCAAGAAGGCGGAATATGCGCTTGGAGCCGTGGTGAGCGGCGGCCAGCTGCAGGTCATCATCGGTCCGAACGTGACTGAGGCATACAACGATTTCCTCGAGGTCGCGGGCATCGATTTCGGTGCAGGTGTCGTCGCAGACGATGAGGGCACGATCGCCGACATGGCCGCCTCGGTGAAGAGCAACGGTGCGGTCGGCATTGTCGAGAAATTCGGCAACATCACCGCCCAGATCTTCATGCCCATCGTCCCGGCGCTTATCGTCGGCGGTCTGATCCTTGCCATTAAGAACCTCCTGGTCAATTACTGCGGGTTTAGCACCGATAGCGGCACGGCGCAGGTGCTGCTGGCGATCTTCGACGCGGCCTTCACGTTCCTACCCGTCTGGATTGGCTATCAGCTTGCCTCCATTCTCAAGATGCAGCCGATCATGGGCGCGCTTCTCGGCGCGATCATGGTGAGCCCGTCGATCAGCGGCGTTGAGGGCCTCGATTTTCTCGGGATGCCTATTCCGGCGATCGGCTACGGTGGAACTGTCGTGCCCATCGTGCTCGGCGTCGTGTTCATGTTCGCGGTTGACCGCTTGCTGCAGAAGGTCATCCCCGATGTTGTGAAGTTGTTCGTCAAGCCGCTGCTCACCATGTTCATCATTGTCCCCGTGACGCTTCTGGCTCTCGGTCCTGTCGGTTCCATGATGGGTTACGCGCTGAGCGACGCCGTTACGTGGCTTATGGGGCATGTCGCGGTGATCGCCACTCCGATATTTGCCGCGATCAACCCGTACCTCGTCATGCTTGGTCTCGATAAGGCCTTTATCGCAATCGAAGTGAATAGCCTTGCCCAGCTTGGATACGCGCCTATTATCTTCGGCTTCATTTCGAACCTGTGCATCGGAGCTACCTGCCTGGCGCTTGCGAGCACCATCAAGGGAGATTCTGCTCGTAAGGGCATGGTGACCACCTTTGGCATCACCGCGCTGTGCGGCGTTACCGAGCCGGGATTCTACGGCGCGCTCATCGAGCGTCCCCGTCTGCTTCTTGGCACTGCTATCGGCGCCCTGTCTGGTGGTCTCATCGCCGGCATTTTCGGGCTCGTTGAGTACGTTGCCGGCGCCTGTCCCGGTCTGCTCTCGGCGTTGATCTTCATCGCCCCGGACGGCGGTATGGATAATTTCTTCCTCGCCTGTGTGGTCGCCGCGGTGAGCATCACGGTGTCTTTCATCGCGACGCGGGTGATCATAGCCAAGTTTGAGAAGTAACTTACCTGAGGAACAGTTCGCTTGGGTTCCCGTTTGGCTGGTTGATCGGCCGGCCCGCTCACGTGGCGTGACCGTTTGATTTTGTTGATGGCGGTCCGCTTGAGAGAGCTCTGCCTGCACTTCGCCGGCTGAAGATCGGGGCATATGCTCCGTCCTCGATGCGTGCGTCGAGGACGGAGCTTTTATATGGCGAAGCCTCTGCATGCGAACCATGGAGGTTGTGGATGCAAGTTCGTTTTGGATATTTTCTTGTCCTGCTTGGCGCCCTGCTGTGGGGGAGTGTAGGCGTCTTTTCGCGTGCGCTGGGTCAAATGGGCTTGACTGCGATGGAGGTCGCGGCGCTCAGAATGTTCGTCGCCAGCATATTTCTCGTCCCGATTCTCTTGGCGATGGGGGCGGGCAAGGATTTCGAGAAGGCAGGAAGACGGGGGCTCCTCCGGTTTTTCCTGATCTCACCTCGAGGGCTGTTTTGGAGCGCGCTTGTTGGTGTTTTTGGCCTCGCCCTGTCCAGCGCAACCTACTATATATCTATAGAGCATATTGGCATGTCAACCTCTTCGGTGCTCATGTGCACGTCTCCTATGTTTGGCATCGTGCTCGGTCGCATACTATACGGCGAGGGGATAACCAATCAAAAAATCGTCTCACTTGTTTTCAACGTCGCGGGTTGCACACTTGCCGTCACGGGCGGCGCGCTCGAGATCGAGTCGATATCCCCAATTGGAGTTGGAACGGGCGTTTGCTCTGGCTTGATGGGATGCCTGCTCACAATGTTCAGCAAGGCGGCAACACGTTACGCCCAGCCGCTCACTGTCGTATTTTATGGCTTTGTGGCCGGTGGCGCCCTTTTGTCCGCCTTCGCGAACCCGTTTGCGAAGATAGCTGGGGGCATGCCATCCGGGTTCTACTGGGTCGCAGCCGCTTTCGGCTTGTTCCCAACGGTCCTCGCGTACTTTTTTATATGACTGGGCTCTCAAAGGGGCTTGAGGCATCCAAGGTCCCCGTGATCGCCACGTTCGAAACGGTGACGGCCGTGATACTCGGCGTTGCCATATTCAGAGAGCCGTTTGGCATGGGAAAGCTGATCGGCGTCTGTTTGGTCCTGGCTTCCATCGGTATAATGAGCATCGATGTGGCGGCTCAGCGCAGAAAGCTTCTGGAAAGGGTCCGTTCCGTGTAGTGCGCCGTAGGTGCGAGGGAAGGGTTCGGTTGCGATCGGTTTCGCTTCTGAGCTGCGAGATGATCGGTTAAAGCCAAGGCCCGACCCCTTGCGGGGTCGGGCCTTGGTCATGCGAGGCGATGATGACAGGCCTGTACTAGTCTTCGGCGATCTCAGTGATGGCACCGGCGGGGCAGGCGTCCTGGCAGGCGCCGCAGGCGACGCAGGAATCCTCGTCGGCGACGGTGGCGACGTCGTTCAGCTCGAGAACGCCGGCAGGGCAAGCGTCAACGCAGACGCCGCAGGCGATGCACTCGTCAGCATCAATAATCGGATGAGCCATGATAAACCTCCTCTGTTGCGCCCGGTGCCACAGGCGAAGAGGCAACGGGTCTTTCTCAAAAGAAAGATACCACGCGGCTCCTTCAATGCAAGTCTTCGCAAGGTCCAATCGCGACCGTTCACCGAGTCAGCCAAGGCTGACTGTTGTGGATGCTGCATGGGTTGCACGCGGAAAGTATTGATCATTTACCACTCCCGCATTTCACTCGCCCTTCCCACGCTGCCGGCCGAACTTCCGCGCACGTGCCTCCTGATTTTCCTCAGTGTGTGTCCGATAATACGCAAATGCGGGGATAAAATTCGAATCGGGGAGTATCGTTCCGTTTTGGTTTATAAAACCTGCAGGTACAGGCTTTGGTCGTTATATCGCTACTTGCCCATGCCGAATATTAACCCCGCATTTGCGTATTTTTATCTTTCCCACTGCCGTTGGTGGCCTTTTTTCGCTTGGTGAAGTGCCCCGGTTTGCGTCGGGCCTTGTTGTCGAGCCTACGTTTCTTGAGTTCTTGTGCGGTCGGCTCCCTTGTGAGGCCGAGCCAGTCACCAAAAATGTCTGCACGTAGGTTGTTCTCGGCAATGAGTTGCCTTGAGGTCTTGTTTGGCCATACGATCCCGAGTTTCTCTGACAGCAACATGAGCAAAACTGCGAACTTATGCTGGTCACGAAGCTGGTCGCTCGTGATCAGGGTCACCCCGTGCCCCATTGCTTGCAGGGCAGTAGCCCGAAGCGCATCTTTCGTGCCCGCGCCGACTCTGTCGTGGACAATCTTGCCCTGGCATTCGAGCATCCACTCCCTTGTGCCGGCTGGAGACACCACGCGTAGGTCAATCTCGGCGCCAGGTTTTCCCGTGAGGATTCCTGCGCCATGTGAGTATTTGACCAGATAGTTGTTCTCGAAGTGCTGATAACCTTGCCCTCCAAGCGCAGGATCCATCCATAGCAACATGGAAATCTGAGCCTCTAGCGGGGAGGCGGTCATGCCGCTCACGCAATCGAGGGCTCGCTCGAACAGCTTGTGTCCTCGAACCCCCTTGATTCTTGCGGCAAAATCTCGAAGAGTTGACAGGTTTGTCAAGGGTGGCCGCGTCCACAGCTTCGAAGGCTTACCGTCTTCCGATGAAACGCACGACCAGCCGTCATGCACGTCGGTTGCGTGGCGAATGAACAGTTCGTTTGAGAGCGCCTCGCTTGGCTCGTACAGGGTGAATCTCCCACACATTTCGTACATTGCCATAACAAGCTGATTGAAGGTCAAGGTTCGTGAGAGCGTGAAGAGCGTGAGCTCGGGCGATGCGACGTGGAAGCCGTGCAAGGTTTCTCTAATGCAACCGCGGAGAAGTTCACGGTCGATCACATGGAACCGAAGCGTCACACCATGCGAGCGTTTCTGCGCGCTGTCCGTAATCACATGTAGGGGTGTGCCTAGGACTTCCGTTACGAGAGGCTCTTTGCGCAGGGTATAGTAGCGTGGATCGCGGCTATATAAATGCAGTGGGGGACACGCCTCGAGGAAGCGGGGCGGTGTGCGGTAGTACTTATAGGCGGTCTTATCGCAAATGATGCTTTCCTCGGTAAAGATGTCGATTGCCATGAGGGCCTCCCAGGGACCTGAGCGGAATGAGGACGTGTATTGGAGCTGAGGCGACCTGATGTGCTTGATTGATGTGCTTGCGAGATGCTTAAAATACGCAAATGCGGGGTTAGTTTCGGCAACGCTAGATACGCGAGAAAAATGACATGCTATCTACCTGCGGATACGCTGAATAGTAGAACCTTTATACCCGCAGGGCCTCGAAAACATCCCCGCATTTGCATATTTAGCGATTGAGGTGGGGGCGGACGCACCCGAATTAGACGAAAACTCTCCATGAGCGCACGGGACTCGGAGCTCATGCTGTGCTTGCGGGCACGCTTCCCGCGCGATGCATTGCCTTATGCCTTGGGTTGAGTTGTGGAGGATAAGAAATCTTATATGAATTGACTTAGATTTTGTATAACTCGGTGCATAAGGGGATACACTATGCCATGAGCAAAACGCAGAAGCGCCGTGAGCATCCGCAAATGTGCGCCACGCAACCCAAGGAAGGGAAGTAACTATGAGCAAGATTCTCGGTATCGACCTGGGCACCACCAACTCCGCCATGGCCGTTCTCGAGGGTGGCAGCCCCACCACGATCGTGAATGCCGAGGGCGACCGCACCACCCCGTCCGTCGTTGGTTTCCGCGCCGAGGGCGACCGCATCGTGGGCAAGGCTGCTAAGAACCAGGCCGTCACTAACCCCAAGAACACCGTCTTCTCCATCAAACGCTTCATGGGCCGCAAGTTCTCCGAGGTCCAGGACGAGCTCAAGACCGTGCCCTACGAGGTCAAGGAGGGCAGTAACGGCCGTTGTGTCGTCATAATCGACGGCGAGGAGTTCACGCCCGAGCAGATCAGCGCTATGACGCTCGCCAAGATGAAGGCCGACGCCGAGAAGTATCTTGGCGAGCCCATCACCGAGGCCGTCATCACCGTCCCCGCGTACTTCAACGACGCCCAGCGTCAGGCCACCAAGGACGCCGGCCGCATCGCCGGCCTCGACGTCAAGCGAATCGTCAACGAGCCCACGGCCTCCGCGCTCGCCTACGGCCTCGACAAGCAGGACAAGGAGCAGAAGGTCCTCGTCTTCGACCTCGGTGGCGGCACCTTCGACGTTTCCCTGCTCGATCTTGCCGACGGCGTGTTCGAGGTCCTCGCCACCAACGGCGACAACCACCTGGGCGGCGACGACTGGGATCAGCGCGTCATCGACTGGATGGCCGACAAGTTCCAGCAGGAGAACGGTGTCGACCTGCGTCAGGACCCCATGGCCCTGCAGCGTCTGAAGGAGGCCGCCGAGAACGCCAAGAAGGAGCTCTCCGCCGCCCAGCAGGCCGTCATCAACCTGCCCTTCATCACCATGAACCAGTCCGGCCCGCTGCACCTCAACTACACGCTCACCCGTGCCGAGTTTGAGAAGATCACTCGTGACCTGCTCGAGCGCTGCAAGGCGCCGGTCACCAAGGCGCTGAACGACGCCGGCGTCTCCCTCTCCGAGGTCGACGAGGTCATCCTCGTTGGCGGCTCCACCCGTATGCCCGCCGTGCAGGAGCTCGTCAAGAACATGACCGGTAAGCAGCCGAACATGTCCGTGAACCCCGATGAGGTCGTCGCCAACGGCGCGGCTGTCCAGGGCGGTGTGCTCACCGGCGACGTCGAGGGCATCCTGCTGCTCGACGTGACCCCGCTGTCCCTCGGTGTCGAGACCATGGGCGGCATCATGACCAAGATGATCGACCGCAACACCACGATCCCGACCTCCAAGACCGAGATCTACTCCACTGCTGCCGACAACCAGACCTCCGTCGAGATTAACGTGCTCCAGGGCGAGCGCGAGCTTGCCCGCGACAACAAGTCCCTCGGCAAGTTCCAGCTCTCCGGCATCCCGGCGGCTCGCCGCGGCGTCCCGCAGATCGAGGTCACCTTCGACATCGACGCCAACGGCATCGTGAAGGTCTCCGCCAAGGACAAGGGCACCGGCAAGGAACAGTCCATCACGATCTCCGGCTCCACGGCGCTTTCCGATGAGGAAGTCGATCGCATGGTGAAGGACGCCGAGTCCCACGCCGAGGAGGACAAGAAGCAGAAAGAGGAGGTCGAGGCCCGCAACCAGACCGACTCCCTGTGCTACTCCACCGAGCAGACCCTGAATGAGCTGGGCGACAAGGTTTCCGGCGATCTCAAGTCCAAGGCCGAGTCCGCCATCGCCGACGCCAAGAAGGCGCTCGAGGGCTCTGACATCGAGGCCATCAAGGCGTCCGGCGAGGCTCTGCAATCCGTCGCCTACGAGCTCGCTCAGATGGTGTACGCCGATGCCCAGGCCGCTGGCGCGGGCACTGACGGCGCCGCCGCCTCCGACGACGTGGTCGATGCCGACTACGAGGTCGTTGACGACGAGGAGTAAGCTCCCCGCCCGCGGGTCCAAAACCCGCGGCGAATATGGATGAAAGGGGCGGCCGGCCTGCCAGCTGGCGAGTCGGCCGCCCAGGCTGTAAGGAGACGGACGTGAAGATACCCGTGAAGGATGCCGTAGAGGCGTCCGATCAGGCACCTGAGCCCGCCGAACTGGTTGTTGAGAAGGAGGAGGCCGATATGGCCGAGGAACCTGCTGAGATGACCGAGGAAGAGATGGTCGAAGCTGCTATTCGCGCTGGTGAGGAGGCTGCTGACAACGACTTCAAGCTCAAGTACGAGAAGGTCGAGGCAGAGCTTGCCGAGCTCCGCGAGCAACTTACCGCTGCCGAGGACTCAAAAGCGGCAGCCGAAGCCAAGGCCGCCGACGCTGTGAGCCGTCACGCGCGCCTGCAGGCCGACTGGGAGAACTACCGCCGCCGCACCGCACAAGAGCGCTTGGATGAGCGCGCCCGTGCAACCGAGAAGCTGGTCGAGGCTTTGTTGCCAGTTGTTGACGATATGGAGCGCGCACTCGATCACGCGCGTAGCCAGGAGATGGCCGAGGACTTCAAGCAGTTCGTCGACGGCGTCGATGCCGTGCGTTCAAAGCTACTCGGTGTGTTCGACCGCGAGGGCGTCGAGCCAATCGACCCCAAGGGCGAGGCGTTTGATTGCAATATCCACCAAGCGGTGGGTCGCGTTGAGGACGCGTCGCAGTACGATGAGACCGTAAACGACGTGTATCAGAAGGGCTATCGCATGGGCGGCAAGGTGCTGCGTCCCGCCATGGTCACCGTGACCTATGGCGGCGACAAGCGCCCCGCGCCGGAGCCCGAGGCAGACGCCGCGGAAGATCAGGCAGAGGAATCGGCCGAGTAGCATTTGACTTGCTTGTTCCGCCGGCCTTCAAGGTGCGCCGTGCGGCACGCGTTTTCGATTGATCAGGCGGGGCCCTGGGATGATAGCCCGGGGCCCTTTTTAGGAAGGGAGGGTTCACATGCCTTCATCTAAGAGTTTTTACGATGTCCTTGGCGTATCGAAGAACGCCTCCGACAAGGACATCAAGTCGGCCTTCCGCAAGCTCGCTCAGAAGTACCATCCCGACCGCGGAGGCGACGAGGCCAAGTTCAAGGAGATCTCCGAGGCGTACGAGACGCTCTCGAACCCCGAGAAGCGCAAAGAGTACGACATGATGCTGCAGTTCGGCGGCATTCCCGGTCAGGGTGGCTATACCTATGCAGGCGGCGCGGGCGGCCCCTCGATGGCGGACATCTTTGGCAGCATGTTCCGAGGCGAAGGGGTGAGCGGCGCGTACGGCACCGACCCCACCGGTTTCGACTTTGGCGACATGTTCGGTGGGGGCGCGCGTCGGGCGCGTAAGGGTAGCGACCTCAAGGCCGTTATCGATGTGACCTTCGACGAGGCGCTGCACGGTGCCCGTCGGAGCGTGACGCACCGCATTCCGTCGACGGGCGAGAGCGACACCATCGAGGTGACGATTCCCGCTGGCTGCTATGACGGCATGAAGGTCCGCTACAAGAACCATGGCGAGTACGGCGTGTACGGCGGCCCGCGCGGCAACATGCTTATCGAATTCCATGTTGCCGAGCATCCGGTGTTCAAGCGGCGGGGCAAGACCGCCGATGTGTCGGTCGAGGTTCCCATCTCGATGTACGAGGCCGCGCTCGGCTGCACGGTCGACATTCCCACGCCCGAGGGTAGGAAGCTGCGCCTCAAGGTGCCCGCGGGCACGCAAACGGGCAAGAGCTTCCGCTTTAAGGAGATGGGCATGCCCGACGCTAAGCGTCGTGGCCACATGGGCGCCCTGCTGGCGAACGTGACCGTGCAGATCCCGACGAGCTTGACCGACAAAGAGCGCGCCGCTTTGGAAAAGCTACGCGATTCCGACGAGCGCGACTATCGCCCTAAACTCTAAGGTGTAATTTGGGGACGGGTACGTTTTTACACATCTGCGCG
>OLGO01001833.1_pt1 | contig 12383 bp, 7 predicted proteins | sample 1605861 | NCBI WGS metagenome assembly OLGO01 (sample SAMN03283253) | human gut metagenome | biome: human-associated habitat; material: feces | host: Homo sapiens | place: USA | collected 2013
ACCGGCGTTCTCCATAGCCACACCGTAAGCTGTGGTGCCGTAGCGGAAGACAGATTCTCCCGCCTTGTCAGGAGCTGCGGAAGGGCCGCAGCCGTTGAGCAGTAAAGCGGTAAGCAGCAGACCGCTGCCCAGTAAAGAAAGTTTCATCATAATAGCAATACCCCTCGCATAAAATTATTTAGGATTGAATTTAGGGTCAAGCTGATCACGTAAGCTGTCACCTAAAAGATTGAACAGACTGACCGTCACAAAAATCGCCGCGCCGGGTGCCAGGATCACCCACGGCGCCGTCTGCAGCATACTGCGGCTGCTGCTCATCATCGAACCCCACTCGGCTGCCGGCGGCTGGGCCCCCAGACCCAGAAAAGACAGGCCGGCAAGTTCCATCAGCATCGTGCCAAGATCAAGTGCCGACATTACCAGCAGCGGACTTAAAATAGAAGGGAGGAGATGCCGGAAAATTATTTCCGTGTCGCTGCAGCCGCTCAAACGTGCCGCCTCGATATATGGCTGCTGCCGGACAGTCAGCGCCTGACTGCGGGCCAGGCGTGCATATTTGGGCCACGAGATGACGGCCAGCGCCAAAACAGCGTTTGTCATACCGCCGCCCAGGATACTGGCAACAGCAATTGCAAAAACAAGGCCGGGAAACGCTAAAAAAATATCGGACAGACGCATGATAAAATTATCCAGCTTCCCGCCATAGTAACCGCTCCAGAGCCCGGCGGCAGTACCGGTAGTAAAAATGATCCCCACTAAAGCCAGCGCAGAAAAAATGGAGCTTTGCCCGCCGACCAGCACACGCGAAAAAACGCAGCGTCCGTAACGGTCAGTCCCAAAGGGATATTCGGCGCTGGGAGCCTGCAAAGCCAGGTCAAGGTTTTGCAGATAAGGATCGTGAGGTACCCAGTAAGGCGCGCTGAGCGTGACCAGAAACAGCAGCACTGTCAGCAGAAGCAGCCAGCAGGTCTTATGCAGGCCATGCGGCAGTATGTTTTTTGGCATCACCATCCACCGCCTTTAGTAAATTGCCGTGCCTGCGGCTCCAGCTGATGCAGCAGCAGATCGGTGACAAGATTGACACAGGTAAAAATGAGCGCGGTCCAGACCACGTAAGCCTGCACGACCGGGTAATCGCGCATCAAAATAGCGTCCATTGCCATTTTGCCGATCCCGTCGATCATAAAAATCATTTCAATAATTGCAGTTCCGCCTAACAGTGAGCCTACCGACAAGGAGAATAAAGTAATGAGCGTACTGCCAAGAGAACGCAGGATGAACCTGCGAAAAACAGTTGCTTTGGGAATGCCGCGTACAAGAGCGCCGGCAACATAATCCCTGTTGATCTCCTCCAGGATATTACTGCGGATATGCCGGATATACTTGGCAGACATGGGAATTGCCAGCGCCAGCGCCGGCAGCAGCAGACCGCCGAACCCTGAGCCGCCGAGGACGGTAAAAAAGTTCAGTTTTAATGCAAAGCAGTAAAGCAGCAGCAAAGCGATAAAAAATCCCGGCAGTGAATTGCCCAGAAACGCGCAGCAGCGAATCAGATGATCGCAGCAGCGGTTATGCCTCAGCGCTGCCGCGATACCCAGCGGCACAGAAATGCAGGCGGTAAGCAGCAGGGCCAGTGCCGTCAAATAAAGCGTAGGCTGCAGCTTAGCTACAAAAAGCGCTGTTACAGGCGTGCCTGAAATATACGAACGTCCCATATCGCCGCTGCAGACAGCCAGCAGCCAGTCCAGATAACGTACCAGCAGCGGACGGTCGAGTCCCAGCTCGGCACGGGCCGCTGCTTTGACCGTTTCCGATACCGCCCCGGAGGCCTTATACATCATATCGACCGTATCGTCTGCCGGCAGCTGCATCAGCACAAACGTAAAAAAAGTGATGCCCAGCAGCACCGGCAGCAAAAGCAGAAAACGGTGTTTGATATAAACATTCATCGTGTCAGGCATCCTTTCTGAAAATAAAAACAGCTATGCAAAGTAAACCGCCCTTTCAGGAGCAGCTTAAGCCTTCATAGCTGTATCAATAATACTGTTGTTCAAATAAGAATGAGGGCAGCTTCAACTGCCGGCGGCTGCTTCAGCAGCCTGATATTATTTTATCATATTTTAATACTTTAAGTTAACTTCAAGTCAAGCTTTCAAAGAAAAAATTTACAAAAAAGTTTTTTCTTTGTGAGATTTTTGTAGAATCACAAAACTTTCCTTGAAGCTATACCAAGGTAGATGTATAATAGTAAAGAATCAAATTGACCCTAATATTCAAAGAGAGCCGGAGGTAATTATTAATGAAAAAAATTCTTTTAATGCTGACAATGGTCTTAGTGCTTGGTTTCAGTGCTATCTGCAGTGCCAGCAACGGTAAAGTGCTTGACGCTGAAGAAGCCATGGTCAACAAGTTTTTGGCAGCTTCCAATTATTCTGCCGTAACTTCCATGATGACTGACGGTATGAAAAAAGACTTTACAGAAGAAGTTTTTAAAAATTTCAAAGAGCAGATGGATAAAAACTTTGGCGCTGTCAGTGAAAAACGTTTAGTAGTGATAGAAAAAGGCGCCGATGCTGATATTTTAAGATACAGCATGAAATTTGCCAAACAGCCCGAAGCAATGATGAGCTTCCTGTTTGCAGTCAAAAACGAAAAACCTTTATTAGGTGATTTCGGTATTGCTCTGCCGCAAAAAGAAGAAAATAAAGAAGCCGCTAAATAAAACGGCGTAAAAAAAGGACTGCCAAACGGCAGTCCTTTTGTATTTTTATAGCAGCCCGCGCAGTTTGTCCAGTGCTTTTAATCGGTGCTTGGTGACATTGCGCACACTGCAGCCTAAACGTTTTGCTGCTTCGGAAGGTTTCAGTTCCTGTGCGAACAGCAGCATCATCACCTGCCGCTGGGCGGGGTTCAGCTGACGCAGAGCTTCCTGCAGATCCAGCGACAGTAAAAGCCGGGCCAGCTCGTCCAGGCTGCCGTCAGCATCACGGCAGGCCTCCAGCAGTTCGGTCCCGGCGGCGCTTTCAGTATCTACCTGCGCTTCGTTTTCCCAGATCTGACCCTGCTTCTGCATGGCGTCAAAAAGGGCAAAATGCACCTTACAGCGCGCCAGCCCAGGCCAGTTGGCAAAATCGGCGCCGTCATATTTCAAAATCAGTTCGATCAGGGCCAGCACGGCGATACCTTCGGCATCTTTACCCAGCGACCGGTAAAACATTTCGCGGTGGGCCTCGCTTTTTAAAAGCGGACTGAAATCTTCGCATAGCTGCAGCAGTGCCTGTCTGTCGCCGCTTTGCGCGGCGGTTATCAGCAGCTGCAGGCGGCTGGGAGGTGTCTGGTCGTTTGTATTGTTTGGAGTGTTAATATTTTTTATGATGATCAAATCCCTTGGTTTTATGATGGCTGGCCATACTGTAAAGCGTTATGCATAACAGTTGCTAGTGTACGCCTGTTTTTTAAAAAAGTAAATAGCAAAATCTCCCTTCCAGCCTGTTAGCCCCTATCTCTAAGATAGGGGCTAAATTTTTTTGCGGCTGGCCGTTGGGGTGCAGGATAAGCAGGAAAAAATTAGATACCGGGTCTTAGCAGAAAGAGCTTTTGCTGCGTTTGGTAAAACAGCAAAAGTAAGATACCGTCTTTAAGGGTCGTAAAGCAGAAACCTGAAAAATTTAAAAAAATTTTTCCATCGCTTGGCCAGCCTTTGAAACCAAGCCGCCAAGCCGTTTACATAGGCCGGCGGCGCCAAGTGTATCGCGGCGCGGGAGTAAATTGTGCAAAATATCCCTCGCGCGTCTTGTGGGGGGGTACACAAGTGCTATAATAACAAAAAGATATAGCTACAAAAAATAAATTTAGTTAAATACCTCAAAAACAATGAATATAGTTTAGTAAAATTTGTAAAAATTAAAAAATATTGTCGTGGAGGTGAACGATGTACTCGGAAGTCGATTTTACTAAAATCGGTATCGCCATTAAAATGCTGCGGGCCCGTAAACATATCTCGCAGAGATATCTGGCCGAACTGATCGGCATCAGCCAGACACATATGAGTAATATCGAAAGCGGGCGTGTGCAGGTCAATCTGCGCCTGATGGCAAAAATGGCTGATGTTTTTGAATGCCTGCTGGATGATTTTTTTCGCCCTCCCGAGCATTTGCGCGGGCAGGGAGGCGATTTGCCCTACAGCGAAGAAGATTTGGTGCTGATCATAAAATTGCTGCAGCTGCTGGGTAAAAAAAAGTAAAGGCAAAACAGGACTGATGGGAAAGCAAGGGAGATGGACGAAGTGAGTAAAAGGGAGATACGTGCCAAAAGACTGGTGGCGGCAGTACTGCTGGCGATCAGTGTGCAGATGTGGTCTGCGCCGCCGCTGTGGGCGGCGGAAGCGTCAGTGCAGGCGGAAACGTCGGCGGCCGGGGAAGCAAAAGAAACAAAGGAAACAAAGAACGCAAAAGCAGCGGACAGTGAAACCGGCGGTGAAGCGGACGCCGGAGAAGAAGAAACTGTCGTTGTGCCGGTCATCGGCTACAGTACGCGCTCGGCCGCAGGCAGCGACTACGGCGTCATGCCGCTGGCTGATATGGCTGTTGACGGCGCGCTGACAGGGGTAACCAGCATCAACGGTGCAGAATTTTCCGCAGATGATCATGATTTGCTTTTGGGATATGATGCTAAATCTCAAGGTACAGGTACTGTTGCTCTTGGGTCTGATGCTAACGCTGGCGGTCAATATAGCACGGCAATAGGTGCTAGTGCAAGTGCGACGGCTGAGAATAGTAGTGCGCTGGGGATGTATGCCAGAGCTGGATTTAAAGATAGTGTTGCGATTGGATTTAGTTCTAAGGCGACGGCTGACAATATGGTAAGTTTTGGCGTCACTGAAAATGGGGGTAGCACTTGGACTACCCGCCGCAGTTTAGAGGGTATTGCTAATATCGATATGCACGGCGGTTTGACAGGCGTAACCGGCATCAACAATGGTGATTTTATATTGGATGTAGAGAATAGTAGAGTGGGAATTGGTAGTGGCATTGATCTTTCTGAGGATGCGAACAATGGCATTGCAATAGGTATGAATGTTACTGTAACTGCTGGTGTCGATGGTATTGCAATTGGTGGTGCATCTAGTGCTCTTGCAACAAATAGTATTGCCATTGGTGGTGGTGCTGTTGCAAGGGCAGCAGAGGGTATCTCTTTAGGGGAGGACGCAGAAGTTGGCGAGGGACATACTAACAGCGTCGCTATCGGTTACCGTAGTAGTACAACAGCTGCCAATCAGGTAGCCTTCGGTACAGGCACAGTTACAACCGTCGATGGAAAGGAAGTAGTCACTTGGACTACCCGCCGCAGCCTGGCAGGTATCAGCGACATCGATATGCACGGCAACATCAGCCTGGGCGGCGAGTGGAAGGAAAATACAACTTCTGGCCTTTACGAAAGCAATGGCAAAGGTGAGCTGACTGGTGTCACTAAGATCAACGGAGCAGTTTTTAGAATAGCGAATAACGCGACAGTTTTGGGTGCTAATGCAGATGCAGGCGAACGGGGGGTTGCATTTGGTTATGCTGCTAAAACCGTTGGAGAATACGGTGTTGCTATTGGGGCTTATTCTAACTCATCGAAAAGTTTCGGCGTTGCATTAGGGTATGTCGCCACCATAAATGCATCAGGCGGTACCGCTTTGGGAGCCGACGCACTAGTAGCACATGAAAACAGTGTCGCTCTTGGTTCCCATAGTGTGACCAATGCTGCTAATCAGGTCAGTTTCGGACACAAAACCGGAGATAATGATGTGGACTCTGGTGATGTATATGAAACAGACCTGTTCCGCAGTTTGACAAATATTTCTGACATCGATATGCATGGCAACATCAGTCTGGGCGGCGAGTGGAAGGAAAATACAACTTCTGGCGTTTTAGAAAGCAATGGCAAAGGCGAGCTGAACGGCGTCACCAGCATCAACGGAGTGATTTTTGCCAAAGACAGCATGAATAATCAAGAAGGTTTGCTTATTGGCACACCTGCTTCTGGTACTAGTTTCTATGGAGATGCCAGTGTTATGATCGGTTTGAACATTGATAATAGCGCCATAGATGCTGTAGGTATAGGCAATTATGCAAAAGTAAGCGGTGACGGGTCTGTAGCTATTGGACATGGAGCTGAGGCAATGAGTAATATGGCTATGTATCCTACGGCTATTGGTTTCTGCGCACGTGCTATCGGCGATGAGGTTGTGGCGATAGGTGGTAGCAGTTACGCTGTACATGAGTTCAGCGTAGCGCTAGGTGACGACAGCAGTACCTCGGCAGAGAATCAGGTATCCTTCGGACATAAGGATGGCGATAAATATGGCGATGGCGGAAGAGATACCTACCATAGCGATCTGTTCCGCAGTCTGGTAAATGTTGCTGACATCGATATGCACGGTGCTTTGACAGGTGTTACAGGTATCGACGGCGTAACCGTCAGCGGCACGGATGCCAGCACGGGGCTGACCGTAGGCGGCAATGCCGTGATTGGCAAAACTGATACGCCGTTCAGCAGTACTGGCTTTGCAGTTGCTAAAGACGGCGCTGTGACTGCCAAAACTGTCAACGGCGCGGCTATCACCAGTAACAGCTTTAATGGTGTGAAGCTGGAAAAAGGCGCCGACAGTCACTATAAAGTTGGCGGCGTCGACGTAACGAAAATGCAGACTGACGTTGCAGGCAAAGCGGATGCGGCGACAGTAACGGCTCTGGATACAAGGGTCGGCAAGTCGGAAACGGATATCGGCACCTTAAAGACAACAGTCGGCGACAGCAGTAAAGGCTTGGTCAAAGATACTGCCGACTTGAAAGCGGCGGTCGGTGACAGCAGTAAGGGTTTGGTGAAACAGGTAAGTGATGTCGATACTGCTTATAAAGCGGCAGATACTGTTCTGCAGGGCAGGGCAAAGACACTGGAGGACAAAACGGCAGGCATCAGCCGCAGCGGCAGTACTACTACACTGGAAACAAACACCAGTGTCAGCGGCAGCGGTATAACAACGAATAAAGCAACGGTCAGCGGTGCGACAGCTACAACGCTGGAAAACGGCAAGCTGACGGTGGGCGCAGCTACAGTGCAGAATACAGGTTTTGCAGTGGGCAGCAGCAGTTTGAATAATGGCAGTCTGACGGTAGACGGTAATAATAAACTGACGATGGCAGGACTGACGGCCAGCAAAGTAACTGTAGGAACTGTAACAGTGAGCGGCGGCAAAGTGAGCGGACTGACGGACGCGGCTTTGAGTGCTGTCAGTACGGAAGCTGTAACAGGCAAGCAGCTGAACGCGACCAATACGACGGTCAGTGCTTTGGATAATGCTTACAAAGCAGCGGATACGCAGATACGGACTGATTTTGCGGCAGCAGATACGACTTTGCAAAATAATATCGATGCAAAAGTGGCACAGACTGCCTATGATACGAAAATGAGCGCTTTGGACAGCGCCGATAATGCTTTGAGCGGCAGAGCTACAGCTTTGGAAACAAAGACTGCAAAATTCAATACTGCCGGCGATAACCTGACGGGGATGGCGAATATTACCAGTACGGCGGCGACTTTGGGCGGCGTTGGCTTTGCTTCTGCGGGCGTTATGACAGGAGTTTCCAGCATTGACGGTATTGCTATCGACGCCAGCCGTAACCTGTCCAAGGCCGGCACTTATAACGGCGTGACAGTTGCGGTGGCAGGTATCAGCGGCACCAGTGTATTTAACGGTGCTGCGATAACCAATAACAGCTTCAACGGCGTGACATTGGAAAAAGGCGCCGACAATCACTATAAAGTGGGCGGCGTGGATGTGAGCGCGCTGAAAACTACTGTTGACAGCATCAGTGCTGACGGCGTTGGCACTGCTGATACGGCAGGTATCAAACGTGATACGACAGGTACGGCAACGACTACTATCGAAACCAATACGGCGATCAGCAGCAGCGGTATAACAACGAATAAAGCAACGGTCAGCGGTGCGACAGCTACAACGCTGGAAAACGGCAAGCTGACGGTGGGCGCAGCTACAGTGCAGAATACAGGTTTTGCAGTGGGCAGCAGCAGTTTGAATAATGGCAGTCTGACGGTAGACGGTAATAATAAACTGACGATGGCAGGACTGACGGCCAGCAAAGTAACTGTAGGAACTGTAACAGTGAGCGGCGGCAAAGTGAGCGGACTGACGGACGCGGCTTTGAGTGCTGTCAGTACGGAAGCTGTAACAGGCAAGCAGCTGAACGCGACCAATACGACGGTCAGTGCTTTGGATAATGCTTACAAAGCAGCGGATACGCAGATACGGACTGATTTTGCGGCAGCAGATACGACTTTGCAAAATAATATCGATGCAAAAGTGGCACAGACTGCCTATGATACGAAAATGAGCGCTTTGGACAGCGCCGATACTGCTTTAGGCAGCAGGGCAGCAGCTTTGGAAACGGCGGTCAATGACAGCACTACAGGGTTGGCGGCAGTCAATACCAAAGTAGGCGCTTTGGACACTGCTTATCAGGCAGCGGATACGCAGATACGGACTGATTTTGCGGCAGCAGATACGGTTTTAAAAACAGAGCTGAATACTGCCATTGATGAAAAAGCTAAGAAAGCGACCGATTTAGCAGGTTATGGTATTACCGACGCTTATACAAAAACTGCTGCTGATGCAAAAATAACTGCGGCAACTGCCGATATGGCAACTAAAACGCAGGTAACGGCAGATATCGGCACAGCTAAAACAGCGCTTGAAAGCGCTTATCAGGCAGCAGATACGGCTTTGAGCGACAGAGCGGCAGCCTTGGAAACAGCCGCTACAGGTATGAGTTATGACGCTGGCAAGAATACTACCACCTTTACTGGCGGCGTGACGGCGACTGTACTGACGGCAGGTGAGTTTAAAGTCGGCGCGACAGGCTTCGGCTTTGGCAGTGACGGCGCTTTAACGGCTAAAACTGTCAACGGTATAGAGATCAAAAAAGACGAATCGAAAGTAATGGTAGGCGGCATCGACCTGACGGCGCTGAGCAATGGTGATGTAGTTACCGATAATACCAAAGGCATCGGACGGAATCAGGATACGGCAACGACTACTATCGAAACCAATACGGCGATCAGCAGCAGCGGCATCACTACTAATGCCGTAACTGCCAGCGGTACGGTAAAAGCAAGTGAATTTGTAGAAGGAAGCCAAAAACTTTCTGATAAATATGCCGCTAAAACAGCGCTGGCTGATTATACGACTACTACAGATATGAATACGAAGTTCGCTGATTACGCAACTACTACAGCAGTAGACACCAAACTTGCTGATTACGCTAAGAGCGACAGCGTTTACAGCAAAGCAGCGGCGGATACGGCCTTTGCTAAAGCAGGTGACGTCGATACTTTAAAAACAACAGTTGGTGACGCTGATGGCGGTCTGGTAAAAGATGTTACGGAGCTGCAAAGCGGCAAGGCAGATAACGCGACTACGCTGGCCGGTTACGGCATTGCTGACGCGTATACGCAAACCGAAATCAATGAGAAGATCGTTGAAGCAACGAAGGATCTGGCGACCAGCGCGACCGTGACAGATATTCAAAGCGGGCTGGAGGAATTGACTGGCAAAACGGCAGGGCTGAGTTATGATACTGCTTCCGGAAGCAGTAAGTTCAGCGGCAGCGTGGTTATTGGCAATGAGGGTGCTAAAACCCATACTCAAATCACAGATGATGCGATTATTTTCGGTGAGGGCACTGATAAGCAGGTCACAGTAGATGCCAACGGTATCCACGTAGGTAAAAAAGCGGCCGGCGGCATTTCTTTATATACCGATGCTGACGGTACGCATATCGATCACACCAGTCTGGTAACAGGCTCGGTAACGGCTGACAATCTGAACGGCGTCGCTATCAGCGGCAACGCAACTGACGGTTTGAGTGTAGGCGGCGTCAGTATCAAAGCATTGTCGGAACGTCTGGACAGCCTGGAACAGGATGGCGTGGCTACCGCCGACATGGGCGGCATCAAACGCACTGACGTTGTAGAAAACAGTGGCAAAAAAATAATCGAAGACACAACCAGTTTTACTAAAGACGGCTTGAAAACAGCGAACCTGGAAGCGGCGACGGCTGCTCTCGGCGGCGTAAATTTTGCCGCAGGCGCAGTGACAGGCGTCAGCAGTATCAACGGCGTTGTTTTTGGCAGTGATGGTAAAATCGGCGGCGTGAGCCTGAGCGGCGGTAAAGTGGACGGAGTGGACGTTGGCTGGCTGGATCAGCGGGTAAAATCGCTGGAAGACAACGGCACAGGAGGCGGCGGTACGGGCGGCGGTGGCAGCAGTGCCAATACCAGCGGCATCCACAAGCCTGACAGGGATACTACTAACATCGAAGGCAATACCAGTATCACTACTGACGGTATTGACACTAATAAAGTCAATGCCAGCGATGCGATCGTTGTCGCTGATGGTGAAAAGAATAAAACAGTTATCAGTAAAGACGGTATTCTGGTGGCCGAGGGAGAAAAGAATCAGGTCAAGATCAATGAAGATGGTATCCACGTTGGTAAAAACAGCTCAGTCGTCAACGACACCGACGGCTTTATTACGGATAAAGGACTGTATATCGGCGTCAGCAGCAGCAGCGATACCAGCACAGCCAAATTCAGCGTTGCCCCTAACGGCAACCTGAGCAGCAAAGCTGGCGACTACGGTTTCAGCAATACCTCGGCAGACGGCGCCAAATTTACCCACAGCGGTGATACGGCTTACGGCACAGGCAGCCAGCTGGATACTACGATCCAGGGCAATAAGGTGACTACCGGCAGGATAGATACGGACGAGTTATACGTAGACGGTAATAAGGTAACTGTAGCCGGAGGTACTATCGGCCAGACTGGCGCCGTAGACAACCATTTGAGCGGTACTGATGCCGACGGGAATACAGTGACTAATGACTTTAAGACCAGCGCTGTGAACGGAACGACACAGGCGGCTGAGAAAACCTCGGCTGACGGTAAGGAAAGCACCAAGACCGTCAATAATACCTCGGCAGGCGGTACCGGCGTGACGACCAGCAAGACCACGACCGACAGCAAAGACAATGTGACGGTGAAGGAAAGCAGCTTCGGCACGAATGAAAAAGGCATGACGCTGAGCACAAGCAATAAGGTAACTGACAAAGACGGAAAGGTTACTAAAGACACCAGCGGCACGACCACGATGACCGGCGACAGTATCAGCGTCAGCAAAACAACGACGACTACGGAAAAAGACGCTGACGGCAACGAGAAAGAAGTCACCAAGACCAGCGGCACCACGATCGGCAGCGGCGAAGTTACCTTGAAACGCGAGGACGGCAGCACGATAGAAGTAGGCAGCGCCATTGAAGGTATGCAGAGTGATATGCGAGAGCTGGACGGCAGGGTCAACCGTATGGGAGTCGAGATCAAGGAAGTGGGCGCACTGAGCGCCGCTTTGGCAGGTCTGCATCCGCAGCCTGAAAACGCCAACAGCCGTGCGGATTTCGCAATGGCGATGGGCAGTTATGAGGGCAAGCAGGCACTGGCAGTAGGCGGGTTCTATCGCCCTGACAAACGGACGATGCTGAGTATCGGGGCATCGACGACCAGCAGCAAGCATATGATGAATATGGGTATCAGCATAGCGCTGGACAGGCTGCCGGAAGCAGAGCGCAGGGCGAAGGAAGCGGCCAAAGCTGCTGGCGTTGAGCAGGAAACACTGAACAGGGTGCTGGAGCGTCTGGCGGCTTTGGAGCAGGATAACAGGCGTTTGCAGGCTGATAATGAAAAGCGTGATGTTGCTTATGAGAAACTGGCTGCTGATTATACGCAGCTGAAAGAAAAATATATAGAAGAAACTGCTGACAGGCAGCAGCCTGAACAAGCTGAGGCTGAAGAATAAATGTTGGGGGTTGGATGGTAATGAAAAAGACAGTAATCTTATTGATATTAACTCTGATGATGGTGGTGAGTGGTATGTGTTATGCGGCAGGAGATGGCAGTGACTTGAACAGGCAGCAGAAGGTGGCCGATAAGTTTATGGCAGTACTCAGCGGCGATGCTGCGGCTGTGACGCAGCTGCAGGTAGATATGGTGCCGGAGCTGGCAGAGAAGATGACGGCGGCTAATTTTGCCGCTTTGCAAAAGCAGCTGAAGGAACAGTTTGGTATTCAGAAATCGGTGCGTTTTGCGGTTTATGAGCGGTTCGACCAGGGCGACCGCCTGACGTATCTTGTAGGCTACAGCAGGCAGCAGGCTGTGCGCGCGGTATATGGTTTCGATAAAAACGGTAAGCTGAGCGAATTCGTTTTTGTACCGCTGGAAGTAAAGGCGGCCCAGAAATAAAAATCAATAAAACCCAATAAAAAAGG
>OLGO01001857.1_pt1 | contig 12154 bp, 8 predicted proteins | sample 1605861 | NCBI WGS metagenome assembly OLGO01 (sample SAMN03283253) | human gut metagenome | biome: human-associated habitat; material: feces | host: Homo sapiens | place: USA | collected 2013
GCTTGATGATGAATATTCAAGTGCCGATGTAGAGCTTTATATGTTCGGCACAGATGACAATGCACTGGCAGATTTTTATACTGCAATTGCGCGCTCGCCGTTTCAGGTGACAGCGTATTCCGATACAAAAATTACCGGCTATGCAGATGCTGCATTTGATGGTATTATGTATACATCCATTCCGTATGATGAAGGATGGACGGTGAGCGTTGACGGTGAGCCGGTTGAAATAAAAAGTGTTGCCGATGGCCTGCTCTATTTTGATATTGATGCAGGCAGGCATGAAATTGAGATGACATACCGGCCGAAGGGCTTTACTGCCGGTTTTTATATATCGGCTGTTTCGTTGTTGATTTTCACGATACTTTATTTCAGAGGAAGAACGAGAGAAATCAACATTGCCAAAAAGTGCCATGTCAGCGTAAAAAATTAGTAATAAAATTCATGAAAATATAAAAAATAATTTACAAACAGTCGAGATATGCTATAATAATAACTATATGCATATATTATTTGAATGTGTATATTTGTAAGGAATACATCTGAAAAGGGCGCTGTGGGCGCTAAAAAGAAAAATTAAGAGGTGTGTAATGAATCAATATATTATAAAAGGCGGAAACCCTTTGGTCGGTGAAGTACCTATCGCAGGTGCGAAAAATGCGGCGCTGGGAATTTTGGCAGCAGCGGTGATGACAGACCAGACAGTAACTATTGAGAATTTACCGGATGTCAGAGATATTAATGTTTTATTGCAGGCAATAGAGTCTATAGGGGCGAGGATTGAGCGCCTTGATAAAAATACAGTAAAAATTAACGCGAGTACACTCCACACTTTGAGCGTGGATGACAGCTTTATAAGAAAAATCAGAGCATCCTATTATCTTTTGGGAGCCTGTCTCGGAAAGTACAAACGTGCGGAAGTATCCCTTCCGGGCGGATGTAATATCGGCAGCCGCCCAATCGACCAGCATCTTAAAGGTTTCAAGATGCTTGGCGCAAAGGTCCGTATTGAAAATGGTATGATTATCGCAGAGGCGGAGAAGCTCCGCGGCGCGCATATTTATTTTGATGTTGTGACAGTTGGTGCGACAATCAACGTGATGATGGCGGCAGCTTTGGCTGAGGGCTATACAATTCTTGAAAATGCGGCGAAAGAGCCTCATATTGTTGACGTGGCAAACTTCCTTAACAGCATGGGCGCCAATATTAAAGGCGCAGGTACGGATGTTATCCGTATCCGCGGCGTGCATAAGCTGCATGGCACAGAGTATTCTATTATCCCGGATCAGATTGAGGCGGGAACATTTATGTGCGCTGCCGTGGCAACAAAGGGTGATATTACAGTCAAGAATGTTATCCCGAAGCATCTTGAATCAATTACAGCGAAGCTTTTAGAGATTGGGGCACAGATTGAGGAGTGCGATGACGCGGTTCGTGTCGTATGTTCAGAGCGCTGTTCCTCGACAAATATTAAGACATTGCCTTATCCGGGCTTTCCGACAGATATGCAGCCGCAGATGTCCGTGGCGCTTGCCTTATCTGACGGTACAAGTATTGTGACAGAGAGTATATTTGAGAACCGCTTTAAGTATGTGGACGAGCTGGCGCGTATGGGCGCTTATATTAAGGTTGAGGGCAATACAGCAGTCATTTCCGGCGTTAAAGGCTTTAAGGGCGCTGCAGTGAGCGCTCCGGATTTAAGAGCCGGCGCAGCGCTTGTCATGGCGGCACTGGCAGCCGACGGCATTACGACTGTGGACGGCATTGAGTATATTCAGCGAGGATATGAAGATTTCGAGGGCAAGCTAAAGAGCCTCGGCGGTGTCATTGAGCGCGTTGATAATGAAAAAGACCTTCAGAAATTTAAACTGAAAATAGGTTGATTTTTAAAAGAAATTCAGTTATAATAAAATGTACAACTAAAAAAGAAGATTCTCTTATTCAGAGCAATGGAGACTAAGGGTCTACGAAATTGCGGCAACCCCTGCTTAGACATGGAAGGTGCCTCCCCGAGCGATAAACATCGAACAATAAGAGGATTTGATGATGTAATCAAGTCCGCTTATTCAGCGGACTTTTTTTATGACATAGGATGCAATTTCCTATGTCATAAAAAATGAGAATATTCTGTTTAGTTATCATACACAATAAGAAAAGGAGAGATTACAATGGACGAAAAGATTTTATTTACATCAGAATCTGTGACAGAAGGCCATCCGGACAAAATGTGCGATGCTATTTCCGATGCTATTCTTGATGCTTTAATGGAGAAAGATCCTATGAGCCGTGTTGCCTGCGAGACAGCGGCAACAACAGGACTTGTGCTTGTCATGGGAGAGATTACAACAAATGCCTATGTGGATATTCAGAAGATTGTCCGCGACACAGTAAGAGAAATCGGCTACACAAGAGCAAAATATGGTTTTGACGCCGATACATGCGGCGTGATTGTTGCTTTGGACGAGCAGTCTAAAGACATTGCCATGGGTGTTGATAAGGCACTTGAGGCTAAGGAAAATAAGATGAGTGATGAAGAAATCGAAGCCATCGGTGCCGGCGATCAGGGTATGATGTTCGGCTATGCTTCCAATGAGACAGAGGAGTATATGCCTTACCCGATTATGCTTGCACATAAGCTGGCGCGTCAGCTGACAAAGGTTCGCAAGGACGGCACACTGCCTTACTTAAGACCGGACGGAAAGTCACAGGTGACTGTAGAGTACAATAAGGACGGACATCCGGTGCGCCTTGATGCTGTCGTATTATCAACACAGCATGATGAGAATGTGACACAGGAGCAGATTCACGAAGATATTAAGAAGTATGTGTTTGAGCCTGTACTTCCGAAGGAAATGGTTGATGCAGATACAAAGTTTTTCATCAATCCGACAGGCCGTTTCGTGATTGGCGGGCCTCACGGCGACAGTGGTCTTACAGGCCGTAAAATTATCGTTGATACTTATGGCGGTTACGCGCGTCACGGCGGCGGCGCATTCTCAGGAAAGGACTGCACAAAGGTAGACCGTTCCGCAGCTTACGCCGCAAGATATGTTGCTAAAAATATTGTTGCCGCAGGTCTTGCAGACAAGTGTGAAATCCAGTTATCCTATGCCATTGATGTGGCACAGCCGACATCTATCGGCGTTGATACATTCGGCACAGGAAAGCTTGAAGATACAAAGCTTGTAGAAATTGTCAGAGAAAATTTTGATTTAAGACCGGCAGGCATCATTAAAATGCTTGATTTGAGACGTCCGATTTATAAACAGACAGCAGCTTACGGTCATTTTGGCCGCAATGATGTCAGTCTTCCTTGGGAAAACATTGACAAGGCTGAAGAATTAAAGAAATATCTGGCATAAGATGCTTGTACAAAAAACCGAATAATATTTTAGTCAAAGGCCGTGTGCGATATTTTTTCGTATGCGGCCTTCTTAAATGGTGGAATTTCAGAAAAATGTGATAAATATAGGATTGGAACTTATTGAACAAAATTTGACAGTTTACAAAAAATGTCAATTTTATAAAAACACATGGGCAAATCATACTAAAAAATGAAAATTTAGAAAATTTTCAGATATGTATAAACATCTAATTGGAAACTCTTAAAACATAGTAAATACCGGGAATAAATGGGGAAAATATATAAAAATAATGTTAAAACCGTGTTAAAAATGTATAAAATGTTGAAAACAAAAAACGAAAGACTGAAAAAATTTTGAATATTTACTAAAAACAAAAGCACATATATGATATGGGATATAAATTAACTTTTATCACAGAAAGGGAGATCTTTATGAAAACAAAACGTATCATGGCCTTACTATTGGCAGCAAGTATAGCAGTACTTGGGGGATGCAATTCAAGTGGAGCAGGTGAAAGTAAGAATAATGCTTCTGAAGGAAACAATACATCAGGAGGAGAGGAGACAGTACTTACATTTACTTACAAGCAATCGGCGTCAAATGACCCACTGGAAGCATGGCTTAATGAAGAAAAAATTATTGAAAAATTTGAAGCCGAACATCCGGGATGTAAGATTGAACTGTCACCTATTTCATCTTCAGAGGGTGATTATGCGACATTGCTGGCATTACAGCTCTCATCAGAGAGCACAGCGCCGGATATTTTTATGGAGGATACTTACATGACAGCAACAGATGCGGCCAGTGGATATTTGGCATGTCTTGACGAGTATCTGAATGAATGGGAAGATTGGGATAAGTATCTTGACGGAACAAAAGCAGCTGTAAAAGGGACAGATGGAAAAATCTATGGTATTCCTGTATCTACAGACTCAAGAGGAATTTTCTATAATAAAAAGGTTTTAGAAAAAGCCGGATACAGCATTCCGTGGCAGCCGAAAAACTGGGCAGAAATTGTTGAGGCGGCACGCAAAATCGAAGAAACACAGGAAGGTGTTTCAGGGCTTTCAATGATAGTAAGTACAAGCAGCGGCGAAGGTGTTTCAATGCAGACCTTTGAACAGCTTTTATATGGTACAGGAGACCAGCTGTATAATGACGGAAAATGGCTTGTAAAGAGTCAGGGATTGTTAGATACATTTTCTTTTATCAGTGACGCATTTTCAGAAGGTGTGACAGTGGATATAGATACAGCGCTTTCAAAAGACACCCAGACTCAGAGAGACCTTGCAGATGGAAAACTGGGAATGGCATTTAATGTATGTACATTAGCAAGTTCATGGCTGCCTACAGGTGATTATCCTGTGGAAAATGTAGAAGATGTTATTGGCATGGCTGCGATGCCGACACAAAACGGCGGAGACCCTGCGACTGTAACAATGAGCGGCGGTTGGTCATGGGCTGTATCCAGTTATTGTGAAAACAAAGATTTGGCAGCAGAATTTTTGAAATTCTGCGGAAGTCAGGAAAATGCTACAGGAAGAAGTCTTTATGACGGACGTATGTCACCGAGAGTTGATTCCTTAGAGGTTGAGGAATATGGAAAACGTCCATATATTAATGAAATAACAAAGTACATGGAAAATTCATTTGTACGTCCGAAAAACGAAAATTATGCAATGGTATCAACTCAGATTCAGACGATTGTTGAAGAAGTTGCAAGCGGCGCATTGACAGCAGAAGAAGCTATGAATGAATATGCGTCCCGTGTGACAGGAATTGTCGGAGAAGACAATGTAGAAGAAAAATAAGATAAAACAGGCTTTTGCACAGCGTATGGGTTCGTGCAAAAGCCTGAATATGGAGAATGCTTATGAAAAAAATGAAACCAACACGTCAGGAGAAAAAAGCAATTATTTATCTTTTGCCGGCAATCCTATTGCTGTTGTTCTTCTTTTTATGGCCAATCATATTAAGTTGTTTTTATTCGATGACGGATATGACGTTAAGTGGGACAAAAGCTCAAAATTACAATTTTGTAGGGTTTTCTAATTTCACGAGATTATTTTCAGACCCTCTTTTTAAAACAAGCTTTATGAATACGGTTATTTTCCTTGTTTTTTCGGCAATTATAGGACAGCTTGTGCTTGGATTTATTATTGCCTTTTTAATGAAGGAAAAAAGAAAGGGCTTCAGAAGCTTTACAGGAATGTCTGTGTTAATCGGTTGGATTATGCCGGAGGTCGTTGTAGCGCTGTGCTGGGTAGCATTTTTTGCAAAAGACGGCACACTGAATGTGATTTTAAACAATACGGGAATTTTGAGCGAGCCGTTGTCATGGCTGTACAAATTTCCGATGATGACAACAATTGTTGCAAATATTTGGCACGGTACGGCATTTTCTATGATGCAGTTTCAGGCGGCACTTGATGATATTTCGGGAGAGGTTGAAGAATCGGCCGAATTGGATGGTGCATCCGGCATAAAAAAGATGTTTTATATTACAATACCGCTTGTAAAGAATACGATTATGACATGTATGAGTTTAATTACGTTAAAAACATTATCTGTATTCGGCTTAATCTATGCAATGACCGGCGGCGGCCCGGGAACAAAAACAACAACGTTATCTATTTATATGTATAAGCAGGCATTCGGAAGCTATCAGATGGGATACGGAACAGCCATTGCCCTGATTATGCTTGTGATAGGTATTATATTTAGCTGTATTTATATGAAATTGTCAAAAACAAAGTTGTAGGTGGGATAAAATATGAAGAAAAAAAAGAGAGTTGTTTTTATACAATACATAATATTGGGAATTATCGCTGTCATATTTATTGTTCCGATGCTTTGGCTGTTTTTGGCATCAATCAATCCGTCTGCAAGTGCAGGAATTTCTCTGCCGAAGAATCCGACATTGGATAATTATTTGGCGGTATTTACGAATAAGGATAACTTACGGGGATTTGCAAATAGTTTTTACATGTCTATTTTGACATCGGTTGTTACGGTGATTGTTTCTATGCTGGCTGCCTATCCGTTGTCCAGATATAAACTTAGAGGAAAAGCAAAATTTTTATATATTATTTTGTTTATGACATCTCTGCCGATTAATGCCATATTAGTACCGGTGTTTAAAATGTTTATCACATTAAATATGCAGGATAATCTTGTGAGCATCGCCCTTTTTATGGCAGCGACAAATCTTCCGTACGGTATATGGATGACAAAGAATTTTATGGATTCTGTTCCGGTAACACTGGAGGAGGCTGCGAAGGTTGACGGTGCGGGTGCTTCGGCTGTCTTGAGAAGGGTTATTATGCCATTAATGAAACCGGGTATTTTTACAGTATTGATTTATGTTTTTACAGGTGTGTGGGGCAATTTCTTCACGCCGTTTATTTTACTGCAGTCATCGACAAAATATCCGGCAGCCGTAAGAATTTACCAATATTTTCAGGATGGCGGTATGATTGAATATGGGCGTTTGGCAGCTTATTCGGTCATTTACATGATGCCTTGCGTTGTTTTATATATGTTCGCACAGAAATTCATGTCGAAAGGCTTTGCGATGGGAGGTGCCGATAAGGGATGATGAATACCGATGATTTTTTATTAAACTGTAAAACTTGTGAGAATATTAAAAAATATTGCAATAGTATGAAATGCACAATATATCTTATAGAAAATGTAGAAAAAATTGTGTTTGATACTTATATTCAGCAGGCACTGCAGATTTATGGAAAACCTTATGATTTCAGAGAAATAAGAGATAATAGTTTTTATACCTTTTTTTACGAAGATACAGAGCTTCATACCTATTATACGGGGCATGATAGAAAAATTCATATTATTATTGATGAGAATGCTGTAAAATATGAGCGGTCAGTTTCGAGAAATGGATGCTGTGAAACGGAACTTTATCAATTTGAATTAGATTACAGAAGAATTGACTGTGGTATGTGTTATATTGTAAAATGCAATGACGGAACATTTTTTATAGTTGACAGTGCACATATGTTTTCTGAAAATGATCATATAAGACTTCATAATTTTCTTCGTAAACATACGAAGAATGAAAAAGATATTGTTATTTCCGGTTGGTTTTTATCTCATGGACATCAGGATCATATTGTAAAATTTATGGATTTTATCGAAGCTGGATTTGATGATGTAAAAATTCAGAAGGTTTATTACAATTTTCCTTCTATATCTGTGGCAGGGGCAGAACAGTGGAAGACAGATGATAAAGTGACAATGCAGGAATTTTGGCAGTTAATGGAGAAGCATACAGAATTTGATAAGATTTATTTACATACAGGTCAAAGATTTTGTGTCAGTAATCTGCAATTTACGGTATTGTCAACTCATGAAGACTTGTGTTCCCGTCCGTTAGAGTGTTATAATGACTCATCGACAGTACTAATGATGGAGGCAGAAGAAAACAAGGTTATTTTTTTGGGAGATGCCAATTATTTTGCGTGTTCTGAAATGATAGCAAGATATGGAAAATATTTAAAATCTGATATTGTGCAGGTGGCTCATCATGGCTTTAATGGGGCAAATGCAGGAGTTTATTATATGATAGAGGCGGCTACAGCTTTATATGCAACTGAAAGAAAGGTTTTTGAAAAGATATTATTTTCAGAAGCGAATAAAACTGTGATGTATCTTTCGAAAGAATATTTTATTGCAGGTGACGGTACTGTGAAAATGAAAATGCCGTATAGAGCAGGAGAAGCTGTCTGCAGCGAAAAAGAAATAGGCTTATAATTCTATATGGCAGAATTTGGATTAAAGATCGGCAGAAAGAGGGGACAAGTATGAAAAAGATTAATAAATCCGAGAAGGTTGTTGTTATAAAAGTGATTATGTTCTACTCGATTATTTGTCTCCTTTTATTTGCGGCGTTATCTTTGGCTTTTTACGCACTAACATGTCAATTGATTTCTTCGGAGGAAAAAAATGCCCGGAAGAAGTTGGAAAATGAGGTGCAGGAAGTTTATACATCTATGGAAAATCAAATTAAGCGGGCAAATACAGTTTGCTATTCTTTGATTCAAAATGAGAATTTTAATTATATTATCAATAATCCATCGGGAAATCAGCTGACAAATGCGATTAGTAAACTTGGAAGACAGATTAATATAGAGGCCGTAAGTGATGGTTTTATTGAAGATATCATTATACATTTCAATTCGGGTGAGGGGATTGATGTAGGTTCAGTTGGTCGTGTTGATAAAATTTTTGGGGAAAGCCCTGAATTATGGGAAAGATATTTTAATGGTAAGGAATATACTGGTGGAAAAATAGAATGTACGAGTGACGGCGATTTGTGTTTTGTTCAGACGTATCCTGTTACGCAGCGTGAGGAAGGTGTGAGAAGTACATTTGTTATTAAGTTCAGAAAAAATATGCTTTCCAATTTATCGTCAGGCCTTGAGAATGAAACAATTAATGAAAAAATTTTGTCGATTGTTGATTTAAAAACAAATAAAATAGCTGTGAATACAAAATGGTCTGAATTCGCGGAATTAGATATGGATTTTTTTAATGATAATCAGGGATATAAAAAAATCGGGAGGAATTTGATTGCTTATAAGAAAAGTGGGATGATTCCAATCGCATATGTAGCAATTGAGCCTGAAACTGATTTGAAAACAGCGGTTAAGAAGATTATATTGTTGTCCATCGGTATGCTGATTTTATGTGTGGCACTGTGTTTTACGCTAATTGGCGTAGGCATTTGGCGCTCTTATAATCCTTTGCGACAATTACTTGCATTGGTCAATCATGACAGTGGAAGGAAAGGAATTTTCGCGGGTTCATATTCAGAAATCCGAAGCGTAATTTTAGAAACAATGGAACAGAAAATGGCATACGAGAATTTATATAAAGAAAAAAACGCGATAGAAAAAAGAAAGTTATTTTGTGCCATGTTAGAAAATAAAAAAAGCAGTGATGAGGCTATACTCAAAAGTGCTCATGATATAGGGGTATATCCTGAAAAAGGTTTTAATTGTTTTATCTATATGTACTTCGTTGATATTACGGCATACTTTTCTGAAGATAATGGAAAAGAAAGCGATGAACTTCCAATGCGTTTTTGCGAGGCGTTTTTAATCAAACTTATGGAGGAAAACTATAAAGTAGTTAGTATACCTTATCAGGACAGAATTATATTTTGTCTTAGTACAGAGGAAAATAATGCAGAAAATAACGGTCAGGTGTTGAAAAACAGCCTTAAACAGATTCAAAATCTTTTAAGAGAGCGATATGCAATTGATACTTTAACAGCGGTTTCTAATTATCATATAGGTGTTAAAGGGCTAAGAAATGGTTTTAAGGAAGTAAGCAGGATGATAAGGCATCTTAAATTTATGGGTAATAGAAGCTTAACTGTAGATTATTCAGCGGTTAGTTTAGGATGTGAAAATCGAATATACATACATCCAGTGAAGGAAGAAGCATATCTTGAGAATTATATTAAATCGGGAGATATTACAAAGGCTAAGGAAACTTTTTCACATATTATGAAAGATTATTACAGCAATTCAGAGCTTTCACCTCAGGTGTATAAACTAAGACTTTATTCTTTGTTGGGACGAATTTTAGATAGTGTCAGTTATACTCAAGTATTGAAAGAAAATAAGACGACAGATGATGTGGATATGTATGTCGATTTGATTGAGTTTGATAACATTGATGAGTTTTGCAATAAGATTAATATGCTTTTAGAACAGGTAGAAAACTGTAATCAATGTGAAGAAGGGAATTTAGAAAAGGATTTTGTGAAAAATGTGAAGAATATTATTGTGACACATTATATGGATTATAATTTGAATGTAACTTCAATTGCTGAATCTTTAAATAAAAATCTTGATTTTGTATCGCGGACTTTTAAGAAAAATACAGGCGAGGGCTTGTTGGACTATATTCAAAAAATCAGAGTAGATAAGGCGAAGCAATTTTTTATGGAAGACGAAGCTTTATCTGTTCAGCAAGTGGCAAATATGGTGGGATATGTCAGTTGTGAATCTTTCATACGTGTATTTAAAAATAAAGAAGGCACAACTCCCGGACGTTATAAAAGTAGTATAAAAAATAAAATATAAAGAAAACTGAGCCGTTTAAGCCCACTTTTCCCCTGTGATTTTTAAATAAATTGCAGGGGATTTTCTCTTTTACAGGCAGCCTTTAAAATGCCATTGACCGTATAAAGTATTATCCTATATAATAATGTAGAACATAATATATTTGTGAGAGTTTTTAAAGGTGGAATTATAAATGAAATATAGAGACAGAGACGGCGTAAGCTATGATGGGGATAATGGGCAGGACAAGTTTCTGAAACAGCTTTACGGGACTGTTTTGGGGCGGATGGCAGTGAAGCTTTTGTGCCACCCTATAGTATCGAAAATCGGCGGATATCTTTTAAATACAAGACTGTCAAAATTGGGCATACGTCCGTTTATTAAAAATAATCATATTGATATGTCGGAATATGAGCCGGTTTCCTATCGTTCATACAATGACTTTTTTAAGCGGAGGATTAAGCCGGGAAAGCGTCCGGTCAATATGGCAGACGACGTATTCATCAGTCCGTGCGATGCGAAGCTGTCCGTATACAGGATAAATAAAGATAGTGTTTTTTCAATTAAAAATTCAGAGTATACAGTGTCGTCCCTTCTTAGGAACAAGCGCCTTTCGGATGCCTTTGAGGGCGGTTACTGTTTTTTATTCCGTCTGACAGTCGATGACTATCATCGGTTTTGTTACGTGGACAGCGGGCGCAAAAGCAGGAACTGTAAAATTCCGGGCTGCCTTCACACAGTGAATCCGGCGGCGCTTGATTTTGCCGATGTGTATAAGGAAAACAGCCGGGAATATACGGTGATCCGGACTGAAAATTTCGGAGATATCGTTCAGATGGAGGTCGGCGCCATGATGGTCGGGCGAATCGTCAACCATGACACAAAAGGATATGTCTGCCGCGGCAATGAAAAAGGTTATTTTGAATTTGGCGGCTCGACAGTCATAGTACTTGTGAAAAAGAATGTCGTCAGTGTCCGTATGGATATTTTAAAAAATATGAAGGACGGCTATGAGACTAAAGTAAAGTTGGGCGAGGAGGTTGCCTATAAGCTTGATAAATTTTAATAGCAGGAGGATTTGATGAATGGAAAGTTTTAGTGTAAAAGATATTGTCGCAGCTGCAGGAGGAAAACTTTTGTGCGGCGATGAAAATGTGATTGTAACCAATGTCTGTATTGACAGCAGGGAGGCGAAGGAAGGCTCACTGTTTGTGCCTATTATCGGCGAGAGGGTAGATGCTCACAAGTTTATCGGACAGGTTTTTGAAAATGGCGTTGCCGCTGTTTTTACATCAAGAAATGAAATTGTGACGGACGGCAAGCCGCATATTCTTGTGGAAAATACGGAAAAAGCACTTGGTGCGCTGGCGGTATGGTATAAGAAAAAGTTCAATATTCCTGTGATTGGTATTACGGGAAGTGTCGGTAAGACATCGACAAAGGAGATGATTGCGGCGGCGCTGTCGCCGGTATACAATGTTCTTAAGACAGCCGGCAATCAAAACAGTAACATCGGCGTGCCTCTGACACTGTTTCGTCTTGAGAGCTGTCATGAAATTGCTGTCATAGAAATGGGAATCAGCGATTTTGGCGAGATGGCAGAGCTGGCAGATTTTGTTCACCCGGACACGGCTGTTGTGACAAATATCGGTGTTGCCCACCTTGCCCAGTTTAAGAGCCGTGAAAATATTA
>OLGO01001871.1_pt1 | contig 12073 bp, 12 predicted proteins | sample 1605861 | NCBI WGS metagenome assembly OLGO01 (sample SAMN03283253) | human gut metagenome | biome: human-associated habitat; material: feces | host: Homo sapiens | place: USA | collected 2013
CTTCACCGGCTTTTGGAAAATAATGGGAACATGCTGGAAAATGTCGCGTTGATTTGAAGTATAATGAAATGATAAGAATATCAAAGGAGGATATTGTATGAAAAAACGTCTTTTAACTATCCTGTTAAGTATCGCTATGATACTGATGCTTACGCCGATGACGGCAATGGCTTTGACGGAAGATGGTGCTGTTGAAACAGCGGAAGAATTTATAACAGCTGTTAATAATGGAGGAACGGTAACACTTGCTAATGATATAACATTATCTGAAAATCAAAAGTTTAGTGTTTCAGGAAAAAAGGTTGTGATTGACTTAAGCGGTCATAATCTTGTTCGTAGTGGCCAAAACTCTAATTTCCTGTTTACTATAAGCAATAACGGGTCACTTACTGTAAATAATTCAAGTGGTGACGGTTCCATAACAAGCAGTTATCCTGTACAGCTTAAAAGTAATTCTACTTTTGTATTAAATGGAGGTACCATAACATCTCCAAAGGGTGCTGCTGTCGATATAGATACTTTTTCATCTAATGTATCGGTGGAAATAAATGGGGGCAGCATTAAAGGATCAGCTGACAATACATTTGGAATTCGTGGAAAAGAAAATATAGTAGTAAATATCAACGCAGGTGTAATTTCCGCAGTTCCCGGCAACAGACTTGCTATGTATATAAGTGGTGATAAAGATAATGCAATAAAAATTAACATGAAAGGTGGTACTATAGAAGCAGACAGCCAGGCTATCCAAGCTTATAGCGGAGCTGTTATAAATGTATCAGACAGTGCATCTATTACTTCAAAGACAGGAACTGCAATATCAACTCAGAGCGGTTATGGAGTTGTTGAATTAAATGTAAGTGGAGGAAATATAACAACCGGCGGATCAACAGCATATGCCATTTATGCACGAGAATCAAGCAAAGTCAATGTAGAAGGCGGCACAATCAGTGGCGGTACAGCAGTTTATGCATATGATACTGCAAATGTTCAGATTTCAGGCGGAGATATAACAGGTAAATCATATGCTATAAGAAAAGGAAGCAGTGGTAAACCGACAGTAGAGGTTACTGGTGGTGCATTTAATAAAGACGTAAGCAACTATGCAAATACAGACGTTGCACTTGCTGAAATCACATCTGGCGGCGCAATAAAATATGTTTTCGGTGATACGATAGCAGAAAAAGCCAGAGAAGTGGGAGAAGGAGACCAGATAACTGTCAAAAAAGGAAGCATTGACCTAACAAACGTGCCTGATGGCGTTGTAGTATCAAATAGAGGTAACGGTGAAGTAAGTGTAAACGGCGAACAGGTAAATGAAGAACCTGTAACTGCACATACACACACCTATGGCGTGCCTGTATGGACATGGACTGATACCACTGCTGCCCAGGCAACATTTACATGCACCAAGGATGAAACTCATATTGCAACTGAGACAGCTGTAATAACGTCAGCAGTGTCAAAAGAAGCTACATGCACTGCAAAGGGTGAGACAACATATACTGCAAAAGTTATATTTGGCGGAGTTGAATACACAGATCAAAAGGTTGTAGCAGACATCGATATGGTACCTCATACACTGGAGGCAGTAGCAGCCAAAGAGCCTACTTGTACTGAAGAAGGAAACGATGCTTATTGGTACTGCAAGGTTTGTGATAAATATTTTGCTGATAAAGATGCAGTAAAAGAAATTACGCTTGATGAAACTGTTATTCCTAAAATAGCTCACACTTACAAGGACGGAGTATGCACAGTATGCGGAGCAGCAGATCCTGATTATGAGGAGTTTGTTCCGGAGATAATCAAGGGAGCTAATGCAACATGGCAGAAGGGAGACGAAGGTCTTTCATTCACATCCAACGCTGAATTTGCTGATTTTATTAAAGTTCAGGTAGACGGCAAAGATCTTAACGCAGCCAACTACACTGTAAAAGAAGGCAGCACCATAGTTACGCTGAAGGCTTCATATCTTGATACTCTTGAGGCAGGCGACCATACACTTGCTATCGTTTCCAAGACAGGAACTGCAGAAACAAAGTTTACTATAGAGAAAGAAGCAGAAAGTGATACTCCTAAGACTGATGACAGCGCAAACATGATGATGTGGCTTGCACTGATGATGCTGGCAGGAGCAGGAGCTATCGGAACAAAAGTTTACAGCAGAAAATTCAAATAATATGTATAAATGACGGAGCAGCATGACTGCTCCGTTTTTATATTTTAGGTATTCTGCATGCAGATATAAGGAGAATCATATAAGTTTGTTAATGAGCAGAAAATATTCAAACAAACGGCAAAAAAATATTTTACAGGAATTTATCATATGATTTGCCGATTTGAAAAATTAAGCAATTCGTGATATGCTTTAATTGATTTTTACTAAGGCTTGTACTACAGACGTATTGTTTAATTACCTCATTTATGAGGTGATCTTGGCAATAATAGCATCAAAAAATTTTTTTATTAGCGGAAGGATTTTATGTCATGAATCAGGACTTAGTGTGGAAAACAATCCAGGAACAAATAGGCTATGAATTTAAAAATATTGATCTGCTGAAACAGGCTTTTGTCAGACGCTCTTATACGGAAGAAAACGGCGGAGAAAACAATGAAGTGCTGGAGTTTATAGGTGACAAAGCTCTTGACTTTACAGTAGTAAAACTGCTTGTAGATAAATACGGCCATATAACAGGGAAAGAAGATAGTGGCGAGAGCCAGGTCAAGGAAGAGGGTCAAGACTTGCAGAAAAGTCATGACAAGTCGAGAGAAAGGGAGCAAGAACCTGTATTCCGGGTTTTCAGCTGTAAACTTGATGAGGGAGATCTGACAGTGCTGAAAAGCAAAATGGTGGAGAAAAAGTCTCTGGCACGCAGGACGGAAGACCTGGGCTTTGGGGAATTCCTACTTATGGGGCGAAGCGATATCCGCAATAACGTTATTCAAAAACCTTCCGTCAAAGAGGACCTGTTTGAAGCTATCATCGGAGCTGTAGCCATTGACTCTGACTGGAATCCGCAAGAAATTCGCTCAGTGGTGGAACTTATGCTTGAGCCGGAAGCCTTTATTGAGGAAAGGTCAGAGCCGGACTATGCAGGTATTATTAGAAATCGTGAAAGAAGGAATAATGAAACAGTCCCACGGTACCGCTACGGTGCAGTTACAAAAGAATTATTGTCAGATGTTTCATTTGCTTCATTTGAAGGAGTGTCTCAAAGTCTGCCAAAAGACAGCGAAGCCAAAGAAATGGGATTCTATTGCCAATTGCAGATTTCAGACCCTTCAGTGGACATGCCTGTTTTCAGAGGGTTTGGAGCATCCAAAAGCAAAGCCAGGATAGAGGCTTCAAAGACTGCATATATGTATCTGAAAGAACATGGCATGTTAACAAATATAAGTGGTGAGATAGAAAAACCAAACCGTGAAATGGCCATAAATCAGTTGGAAACCCTTGCCCGCAGAGGATATTTTTCCATTCCGGAATATGAGTTTTTTGAAGACCAAGACAATAAAGGTTCTGTGGTGTGGATATGCGTATGCCGCATTGATGAAGAACCGGTATTTTTCAGCAAGAAAGCGGCCTCAAAAAAGAACGCCAAGAAAGATGCTGCCTTTGATATGCTGCAGTACGTCCTGTCTGGAGAATACTAAAAAAGCCGGGAATAAATCTTGCGAAAGAAGCTTAGAAATCCGTTGGCGGAAGGAATCCACAGGAAAAAATACAATCGGATATTTATCTAAGTTTTAAGATATTAATAGGACATTTTATCTTATATATGGTATAGCAGTTTACTACTGATTAAAAAGAGGAGAAAACATGGCAAAATTACTTTATCAGGGACACGGAAGTTTGAGACTCACAACCGGCAGTGGCAAAGTAATCTATATAGACCCCTTTGCCGGAGAAGGGTATGACGTACCGGCAGATCTTATTCTGGTAACTCATCAGCACTACGACCATAATTGCATCGATTTACCGGCCAAGAATCCGGGATGCAGAATATGGCAGAGCTTTGACGCTTTAAAAGACGGGAAATATCAGACACTTACACTGGACTTTGCTGCAGCAGAAGCAGTGGAGGCATACAATGATCATCACAAGACAGATGAATGCGTCGGCTATATTGTCACGGCAGACGGCATTTCAATTTATTTTTCCGGAGACACCGGTGAGACTGAACAAATGTCCCACATGGCAGAAAGAAAGCTGGACTACGCCGTATTACCAATGGATTTTACCTACACTATGGACATAGATGAGACTATTAGATGCGCTAAGTTAATTGCAGCAAAGCACACCATACCGGTTCATATGGCACCGGGAAAGCTGTTTGATGCTGAGCGTGCCGGTAAATTTACGGTGTCCGGAGCGCTGATCCTTGAACCGGGGCAGGAGATAAGGCTGTAAATATAAAATGGTCTAAAATAAAAATTAATGAGTTAGGTTTATAGTTTACAGAAAACAGAGGATAGCATATATAATTGTTTTTTTTTTAAAAGCTATGGATAAGAGAGTATTATATGTTTAGGAAGAGAAAAACATATGGAAAAAAATATAGGTGAATTTGAAATGTTTATTACCGGCTGTGCTTTTTCAAATTGTGCTGATATTTGCCAGGCAGAGCAAGAAAAAAATATAGATAAAAGTATTTTCTGTACATCACCTGCTATTGTAAATGCAGCATTTGCCTGTGAGGTTTTCTTAAAACTGTTACTTTATTTAAATAAAAAAGACTTTAAAAAACAGCATGGACTAAAAAGTTTCTTTGATGATTTGCCGATTGATGCTAAGGAACGTATAAAACGTTATGTAATTGAGAAGCAAGGGCGCTGGTGTGATGCTTTTGGAATTGAACTTTTGGAAAAAGAAGATAAAGCATTTAATAACTGGCGGTACAATTATGAGTACGATTGGAGCAAAAGCAGAACGATGTATGCAGATATAGGGTTTTTATTTGCATTCAAAGATGCTTTGAAGAATGAATCACGCATATTACTAAAACCACGTGAATTTCCAAATTGGATTGATGATTAGCTTTGTTAATGTGTAATTGTAATAGAATAAATTATTTTTTATTTTATTTTTCTGATGTATTTTACAGCATTATTTTGAATATGATTTCGTTAAAAAAAACACTCTTGTTAAAATTATTATGCGGTAATGGCACAAGAGTGTTTATCCTATAGCCCTCAAATCACGATTCTATTTTGAAATTAAGAGGCTAAAAAAGATGTCAGGCATTTTTGATTCGCAGAACTTTGACTCTCATGCCTTTATTTATCTTCGAGTACTTTAAATTTATAATCTTTTAGTAAACATTTCTCGTAAATTAAAAAATAAATTACCGTGCCAAAATCTTTTTATCATAATAAAAAAGGCTGAAACATCATCGAATAAATCGGTTTGAATCGTAAAACATATTATTTTTTCACGGAATTTCATCCTTTTTATAAAAGCACCGCACAATTGGATTCCCATTAATTCATAGAGCATTGCTCCTGAAATCCATAAACAAGGCTTTTATATGAAGAATGGCGGTTGTGATTCAAACAGGTTTGTATAAATTACAGCTGGTATTCAAAATGGACTGCAGGCAAAGCCGCTTTACAGGACTGTGATTACTTAATCACAGCATCTGTAATCGGTATCAATGTTGTGAGCAATAAAGCGTGCTTTAAAGTTTCTTGGAGAACACAAAGCTTTCGGTGGGCCGCCGGATACAGATAAATCTTCCGGAAGCACAAATTTGATGCATTTCACCAGGACATCCCGGCAGTTTGGATAGTTGTGTGCGGGAATCGTAACAGTTTTCATACCTCGTTGATACTCAACACCGCTGGGATCGACCTCGGTGAGAATTACCGCCAATGCAACACGCTTTCCGGGACAGACATTTTTAATTGTAACATCCAATTGAAGAATTCGCCCCAATGACTCCAGATAAGTGTCTCCCGCGTCGATGATAACAGAATCCTCGCATTCAGCAATAGTTAAATCTATGGGAATGGGGCATGGCTCAGGATTCACAATAATACCGCATTCCACTGTTACGGATGGTTCAGGGAAAACAACCACATTTCCTTCGTTATCGGAGTAGGAGATGTATTGATTAACCAGCTTTTCCCCGGAATTTTGTGTGATGTGTTTAATATAAAACTCTAAAGTGGTTACTTCGTTTGCAGATACGCCCAGCTCATCAATTTCCCACTTAATGGTATTGGAATTGATCATCTCAGCAGTTCCTTTTGTGGGTGGAATTACGCTTGTGATTTTAAAATCAGGATTAACTACTTCATCAATAACAATATCGGTTGCACCTGTTTTTGAAATGTTTGCAGCTAAATCTTTAAACAGCTCTTCTAAGTCGGCATCATCTGGTGTAACTGCCACATGTGAGGCATCGGGATCAGTCGCCCAGCTGTTAAGCACACTTAAGTCAATTCCGTCCGATCCAACCAGGCTGATGCAGTAAATAATTGCACCGGAAGCTTTAGCTGCTGCTGCGACAGGCGCAGGCGGCGGACCTGCAGTAGTCTTTCCGTCTGTAAACATTACAATTACCTTTGCGTTGGTAGACATCGGGTCAAATAGCTGTGTTGCCTCAGTAAAAGAATTGGCATGATTGGTAGAGCCCCCTGGCGTTAAACCGTCTACAGCATTTTTTAATGTGGACACAGAGGTAATCAGCTGTGTGTTTGCCGTGGCTGTATCGGCAAAGCTGACAATGCCGATCCGGCTGCCGGAACCGATATTACCATCCTGAGAACTGTCGGTTGCTTCGTCAATGATATCAATAAAGGTTTTCGCCCCAGCTTTCATGTTTGCAAGAGGGCTGCCTGCCATACTGCCTGAACGGTCCAGTACCAAGACAATATCGGTGGGATTAGACGAAATATCTGGTCCCGAAGTACTAAAAAAATATAAAATCCGATCAGAAACCCAACTTAGGAGATGGATTATGAAGTATAATGGTCATGAGGAACTGAAATCTTCTGGAACGGGAGGCTGTACCATCATGACAAAAGGGAGAAAGACCACCTTTGACGAACGGGTTGAGATCGTCCAATACTGCATCACTCATGGCCGCAATTATACGGAAACATCAGAAAAATATGGAATATCTTACCAACAGGCCAGGAATTACACCGTAAAATACGAATCTGGAGGAGTGGACGCCCTGAAGGACCGCAGGGGGAAAAGAAAAGCTCTGGAGGAAATGAGTGAACTCGAAAGGCTGCGCGCCGAGGTAAAACTGCTGCGGGCAGAAAAGAAACGGGCGGAAATGGAGGCATCCTTCTTAAAAAAACTCGAAGAAATAGAGAGGAGGTGGGGCTAAGCCTGATCCGGCATGAAGCCGTATACCGGGCGATAAAAGAGGGACACGAAAATCACGGCTATTCCATCCGGAGCCTGTGCAAGCTTGGAGGCGTTTCCCATGCGGCGTATTATAAATGGCTGCATAGGAAGACACCAGAAAGCGAGTTGGAAAACCAACGTATAGCAGATGAAATAGAAAAGATCCATGAAGATTCCCCGGACAAGGGATACCGGAGAATCCGGGATGATCTGGAGCGTTATCACGGCATGAAAGCCAATGATAAACGAGTACTGCGGATCTGCCGTAAGCTCGGTATAAAGTCTACGATAAAATATGCAAACAATGGGTGTACCCGCCGTGCTAAGAATCCGCAGTATATTGCCGAAAACGTACTTGACCGGCAGTTCAATGCCCAAGCCCCGAACGAGAAATGGCTTACGGATGTGACAGAATTCCATATCTCGGAGTAATGACGCCAATGGAAAAGCATGAAAGTTATTTACGGGCAGCATAAAAAAACTGCCAGCAGGTAAAACCTACTGGCAGAAAACTTATATTTTTTTCATTGTCTACTTGACGGGGAGCAGTTCACTGTTTTTGCTTATCTTACGATTATACTATATTGCATCGATTGCTTTTAAAATAGAATCTACGGTCATAATGATGGAATTATCGTTGGCTTCCTGAGTGTAGTAGCCGATGTGAGGTGTTGCTATTACATCATCTCTCTTTGCAAGAGCATAGTCCTCTTCTGAAGGCGGTTCACTGTTGTAAACGTCTATTGCCGCACCTCCCAGCGTTCCTTGAGAAAGGGCACGAACCAAAGCATTTCTGTCTACCAGCTCTGCTCTTGCCACATTCACCAATAAGGCTCCGTCTTTCATTGCGTTGAAAAGCTCATCACCAATGGAATTTTCATTTTCTTTGGTGACTTTCATATGGAGACTCACGATGTCTGCTCGGTGGAACACATCTTCCATTGACATGTATTCAACCTGGTACGCTTCCTTAAGATGTTCGTTTTCATAGAGATCGCAGGCTACCACCTTTGCGCCCATCATAGCATATTTTTCCGCTACCAAGCTTCCGATGCTTCCCGTACCGACAACGCCCACCGTGCTGCCTTTTATCTCCAGGCCTTTCAGCTCATCTATCGTCCATCTGTTCTCCTTCAGAACACGGTCAGCTTTCGTGACTTTGCGTGCCAGCGCCATACCGAGGGCTACGCCGAATTCGGCCACTGCGTTGCTCCCGTAGCCGTCAATGTTCAATACACGTATTCCTTTGCTCTGGGCGTAATCCACATCTACAAAGTTCCATACACCGGTTCCTATAAATTGGAGAACCTTAAGGTTAGGCAGACGGTCGATCATCTCGTTGGTAAATTGCATCAGTCCAAAAGCGATGACGTCTGCATCCGATCCCCTTTGAACCACTTCCTCCACTGAATCAGGAATTCCACTGAATACCGTCACCTGGTTCTTTTCCTCAAGCGGAGCCAATAATTCCGGCTTGTCAATAAAAATACCGGCATCAATTAAGCAGATTTTCATTCTTCACCTCTCATGCTATGCTTCGTTTCTAAATAACGACGCCTAAATTATGCTTCTGCTATATTTTCCTTTTCCGGCTTATCCTTCAGGAACAGTGAGCCAATTACCAATACGGCTATGGAAGAGAACAATCCCCAGAATACCGGATCTCCAAGGAACACATCGTATCCCACCGTAAAGAACAGTACGGCCGGAACTACAGCTCCTATCACGATAGAAGCGGTTGCTGCTTTTTTTGATGTTTTTTCTTTGAAATACAGCGCAGCGACCAGCACAGGAACGAGAGAAGATCCTACTATGGAAAATACCATCGACAGATAATCCAGAAGGCTGGATATGAACAGAGCAACCAGTGCGCCTACTATACCCAATACTATAGTTAGTATCGGCAGCGACTTGTGTATTTTTTCCTCGCTGAGGTCAGGTTTAACAACCCTTCCGATGTCATACATGATATGAGTAGTCGCCAATATCAGGAAGGAGTCGAAGGACGACATGATCGCCGCTATCATGCCTGCGATAGCAAGACCTTTGATGACAGGCGGATAATACTCCATTATCAGCATCGGCAAAGCTGCATCAGTGGTTTCAAGGCCCGGTACAAGTACGTGAGCCGCTCCGCCGATGAGCAGAATGGCAAGGCCAAATCCCCATGCGATAAATCCTGATATAGTAAATGAAAAGGTGGCTGTGCCGTCATCTCTGGCTGCCAGGGCTCTCTGCGGCATGGTGGGATCCCCCGGACAGCATAGCACGTATGAAAGCGCAAGACCTATCATTCCGCCGCTTATACCGTCTGCTAAAGGGTTGGTCATGGTCAGCCCCTCTGACGCATAGGTATCGACGATGACATCCATTCCTCCTGCCGCATTGATACCTATGATAGGTCCCAGAATGAAGATGCCTACGATCATGATGACGAGCTGTACCGTATCAGTCCATACCACGGCGAAGAAGCCACCCATGGCAGTGAAGGCAATAGGGATAAGTACAGCCAGCAGAGTGGCAAACTCCATGGACATATCCAAGGTGTCTCCGAAAATATAGAGGATTATTGTTCTGAGTCCGGCTACATTGAGGGCTACCAGAGCTGCCGCGTATACGACCACGACAATGGCGCTGGTCAGTCTGGCCGGTATGCCAAAGGCAGTCGACACGGCCTCCGATAAGGATCTGGCGCCGGTTTTCCGTATTCTTTTACTCATCACGCCCATCCATATCAGTCCGATTCCAAAGCCTATGTATATCCACGTCTGGCTTCCAGTAGCGCCGCTGGTATACGCGCTGCCAGCAGCTCCCATCATCATGCCGGAGCCGACCATGGTGGCCATGATGGTTCCGGTCAGAGCAAACTTGTTAAATCTTTTCCCTCCAAGGATAAAATCGTCCATGGAGTTTATCTTATTCTTTGAAACTACACCTATAGCTAACATACCGACAACGTATATGATCAATACGATAATATCTCCTATACCCATTTTTTTCTCCTTGTTCTGCTCACAAGTAAATACTTATGCTCCGGGTAATAACTTATTTAAAGACAGACATTTTTTCAATTCGATCAAATGCTTCTTTCAAGGTTTCAATGCCTACGGTAGCAGCTATACGGATAAAGCCTTCGCCGGCTTCTCCGAATCCGCTTCCCGGCAGGACGAGAACATGGGCTTCGTCCAAGATACGTTCCCAGATTTCTTCCGAGGTCAATCCTGTATCCTTGATGTTAACAAAGACGTAAAAGGTCCCTTCCGGCTTGTTGCAGCGCATGTTTTTTATACTTCCGGCGCGCTCATAAATATATTTTCCGCGTTCATAGTATTCCTTATATAAGCCTGCCTGAATCTCCTTGCGGTGTTCTATGGCATAGATGCCGCTGCGCTGTACCATGGAGTTTACCGTAAATGCAACTGCTTCGTTGACTCTTCGCATTGTGGCAATAAGCTCCTTATCGGCTATGATGTGACCTAGTCTGAGTCCCGTCATGGAGTAGTCCTTGGAATAGCTGTAAATGGTGATTACGCGCTGAGGATGCTCTTCATAAGCGCATATCGGTGTTTTATTGTCTGTAAAGTTTAAAGCTCCGTAGATATCGTCTGCGATAACCAGAAAATCGTATTTTTCAGCTAGATCCAGAATCCCACGGATGTTTTCCTTACTGTATACCTTTCCGCTTGGATTGCACGGAGAATTGACGATGATGGCCTTGGTTCTGCTGGTTATGTGCTTTTCTAGCTCGTTCAGGTCTACGTCAAAATTGTCTTCACTTCGCGTGTTATACACCACCAGTTTTCCCTTCGGAAGCTCGATCTGCGGTTGGTAATATATGTAATACGGCGCTATGGCTATGACCTCGTCGCCTTCGTCCAGCAAAGCTTCCATGGTCAGATACATGGCATGGGTGCCGCCGGCAGTGATGATAATCTCATCCGTTTCAAATGAAAAGCCATAGTCTTCCTTATACTGTTTTATTGTTGCTCTGCGCAGATCTTCATCTCCAAGGAATTCGGAATAACGGGTATACCCTTGAAGACCTGCCTGATACATGGCCTCGATAATCCCTTTGTCCGCCGGATAATCCGGATCTCCGATACTCAGATCGATCACATCAGGATATCTTTTGACCATCTCGTTGGTTTTGCTCAGGGACGCTTCCTCAAATTCCCAGTGACGTTTGGCAATATATGGATTTTTCATGATATTCACCTTACCCGCACAGCTATGGTTAAAATCTGAGAGACATGCAGCTGAGACCTCCGTCCAGCTTCCTGTACTCAGATGTATCACACAGGATTACCTCGTATCCTGCTTCTTCGACCAATTTAGCCACGCCGGGATAGCCTTCCGGAACTATGACCTTTCCGTTCATCCATATACAGTTGGCTGCATATTCCTCTCCCTCCGGAATCAGTATCTTGTTGAATTTTTCAAATTCCGGCTTTGTAACAAATTCTCCGGAGACAAGCATATTATTGTTTTCAATATAGTTTACGCCTGTCTTTAAATGGAGAACCTCATAAAGAGGAACTTGCGAGCAGGTCATGCCATATTTTCCAAGGATTTCGCTGAATTGTCTTATGCCTTCTTCGTTAGTTCTTGCAGATAACCCTACGTAGAAATGATCGCCTACCATCATTACATCTCCACCATCCAAATGATGTAGGACGGATTTTGCGGACATTCAAAATAAAAAAGAATGTGGAGGTAACA
>OLGO01001875.1_pt1 | contig 12038 bp, 9 predicted proteins | sample 1605861 | NCBI WGS metagenome assembly OLGO01 (sample SAMN03283253) | human gut metagenome | biome: human-associated habitat; material: feces | host: Homo sapiens | place: USA | collected 2013
ATCCCGCTTATTATTTTGTTGAAACTTACTTCACTTATTACTGTGGCGCTTCTGTCTCTCCACCACCAGATTCAGTTCCGCCTCCAGATTCTCCTCCCGAACTTCCGCCTGATGATTCTCCCCCCGAAGAGCCATCTGATGATCCTCCCGAAGATTCTCCTCCTGAGTTCCCGGTTCCTCCAGATCCTGATCCACTTGTTCCTGAATTACTTCCACCACTATTTCCCGTATTATGATCACTTCCTGTTGATGTGTTTCCACTAGAAGTTCCTTGGTTATTTGAATGGTTACTTGACGGCTTTCTACCCGATTCTTGACTCCTGTCATCTTCCGTATCAGAATAAGTTTGACTACTTAATGTCTCTTCATCTGTGGCTTTTTTCTCACCGACTTTATTTACAACTGCAGTACTGATAGACGAAACTTCACTTGATGGAGTATAGTCCATTTCACCGTATAAAAATTCGTGCAATTGCCTTACATTATCTTCCAAAGTAACCGGAATAACGATACTTCCAAGACCTGAAATGGTATCTGTTGTTTTATCAAATGGAAATCCTGACGATTCTCCTATCTTATACTTTGCAAAATCTTTCGCATATGATAAAATCTCAGGCGTAGAAAAGCTTGTCTTAATCGTTGGAAGCAAAGTATCAATCATCTTATTAATTGTTGCAAGATCAGATTGTTGAATCTTTTCAACCATTTTTTCGATTACGATTCTCTGCCTTTCAGTACGTGTAAAATCACCACCTGCTGTAGAGCGAATTCTGGCATACGTAGTTGCCTGCACACCGTTTAAAAGTTGTACTCCCGGTTCTAAAACTTCTCTTGCTGTTTTATCTGCTACATTTGCTGTTTCATACACATAATGATTTAGTGCTTTCATCTCTTCTTCTTTAACTTCAATCTCTAAGCCACCTAACAAATCAATTGCATTAGAAACCGCTGCAAAATCAACTGTCGCAAAATCTTGAATATCCAAATCTAAGTTTCGATTTAACATATTAATAGCTGCAGTTGGTCCTCCGAAACTATAGGCAGCATTACACTTCTGCAATTCTTTGTTTCCAATATCCAAAAGTGTGTCCCTATATACCGAAACCATTCTCACTTCTTTTGTTTTATTATTAAGGCTTGCCACAATAATACAATCACTTCTGGTTCCTACTTCCAACTCTCCTTCACGAGAATCTATTCCAAACAGCGCAACATTGGTATAACCTTCTCCTGTTGTCTCTGCTTCTTTGTTGACAATAATATCTTCTGTCGGAATCTCTTCCGTGTCAATCTTTCCTAGTTTTGCGGCAACATATATAACACCACTTGCAGCAAGACAAAGGATAACGCCACCGAAACACACCCCTATTCTTTTTCCAATACTCAACCTTGTAAACCAATTTCCAGTTTTTCTTCTTCCTCGTCTATGACGACGTTTTTTTCGTGTGGACATCTTATTCTCCATTTCATCGTATTTTAAATATCACTTACGCTCTACCTATGATACTATATTGTTTCTACAATTACAAGCTACTGAATCATTTATGTTAATTCCGGATATCAGAATAATCAATTCCTTATATTCTGTACACGCCCTTAAAATCACAAATATTTCTTGTATCTAAAATTAACTTATCTTTGATTTTTTCCATATTCTCTTTAATTTCCTGATGTGACACAAGCAACACAATAATATCAATATTTTTCAAGAACTCATCAAAATCATGATACTGGTTTTCTACAATATCTTTTTTCACATATGGATCATATACTTTTACACCTCTGGCAAGATGACGTTCCATGCACTCTAACATTTGTAAAGTCGGACTTTCTCTAACATCATCCACATCCTCTTTATATGTCAATCCATATAATCCCACACGTGACACATCTTTAATCTGATGCTCTTTCATAATATCATCAATTCGTCCAAGAACAAACTCAGGCATAGAATCATTAATTTTTCTAGCCGCAAGAATAATATTTGCAAGCCCCGGATAATCACCAACCAAAAACCACGGATCGACTGAAATACAATGTCCACCCACACCAGGACCCGGTTGTAAAATATTCACTCTTGGATGTTTGTTTGCAATACGGATAATTTCATACACATCCATATTATCTGAGCGGCATATTTTAGTCAACTCATTAGCAAAAGCAATGTTGATATCTCTAAATGTATTCTCTACAACCTTAGTCATCTCCGCGGTACGAATATCTGTAACCACAATTTCCGCCTCACAGAAAGAAGCATATACTGCTTTTACCTTTTCACCTATTTCTTTACTATCTGCGCCAATAGTTCTTGAATTGTGTTTTAATTCATATATCATATTCCCCGGTAAGATACGCTCCGGTGCATGTACAATATTAATATCTTCCCCAATAACAAAACCATTTGCTTCAATCACTGGTCGCACAAAACGATCTATCGTCCCTGGAGATACCGTAGATTCTACTACAACAGTTGCTCCTTTAGGGCATACTTCCATCACACTTTTCACTGCACTTACTACGTAAGATGCATCAATTTTTTTATTTTCTTTTACATACGGTGTCGGAACCGAAACAATATACATGTCTGTTGAAATATAATTTGTTGTAAACTCAATTCCGCTTTTTAATGCTTTCTGGAATAATTCATCTAATCCTTCTTCTTCAAATGTTGTATGCCCTGCCTGTAATGTTTCGACCAATTCCTTATTATAATCGGTACCTACTACTTCATTACCGTGAGACGCTAACGCCAACGCTGTTGGCAACCCTATATATCCTAACCCTACTACATTAATTTTCGACATTACTTATCTTCCTTTCTTCTGTATAATTCATATACCACATTTGCATCATAACCGCAGCCAACATCCAGAACATTGTTGTCATAAGCGGAACTTCAAAGACATTTTCCACGAAATTATGACAGATAACTCCTGATAACCCTGCCAGTATTCCCATTTCCAATTCTTTCATTTTAACATCTCGAGTAACTCCTATGGTTTTAAAAGAAATTGCTATCACTTGATACATTAACCAAACAAAGACAATTAACCCAATGATTCCAGCTTCCACTGCTATTTTCAAATAATAGTTATCCATATAATAAGTGCTAATTTCTTGTCCTTTTACAATAGTTGTCAGCTCATTATTCATAGCCACCGCACCTCCAAACTGTCCCAGTCCAAGTCCCGTCAAAGGATGCTCTTTCAAAATATCAAGTGCTGTCAGCCATCGAATCAACCGCCCTCCTTTCATACTACTGGACAGATAGTCCATACTAAACATAAATAAAAATCGATTTCGAATACTCGGCACAAAAATAAGCACAAGAACTCCAACTATAATTGTCGGGACAATAAGCTTTCTATTTTTCAACAATACATATACACCTATCGCGCACACAGCCCCAATCCATGCCCCACGAGAATATGTAAATGCCAAAGAAGCAAGCATGCAGAGCGTTAACATAATAAAAAACAACTTTTCTCTAACTTGTTTTGCAATTACTGCAAAAGAAAAGCAGATTGGGAATGCTAATACATTTAAACTGCCAAAAATATTGGGACTGCTCAAAATCGAATAGACACGCGTCCTAACACTCTCACTACTTTCCACCCACGCTTCTGGCATTTCTACTCCTACAATAAATTGGTACACACCATGTAAAGCCATAACCCCAACAACACCAATAAAAACTAACAGTATTGTTCGTACACTTCTTTTATCCTTTAATAATTGTAATACAATAAAATACCACAACATATATTGTATTATTGCACGGAATCCTTCTAATGATATTGATAAATTTGGGGAAAAAAGTAATAGTATTGTATATATTCCAATAAATACCCATAAACACATATTTAAAGGCGCCTGTTTGCAGTTTTCCTCGTTTCGATATCTAACTCCTTTATACAACCAAACGCAAATCATAGCAACAAAAAACAACTCATCCCATATACTGGATATATTCACAACATATTTCCGCAGCACATAATCTATAAAAGCATATATTGCCAGTAAATAAGTTGCTGTTTCATAATGACAGGCAAAGATCCATATGCATACTATCACTGAGACCCCAAGTAGCATAATCTCAATATTACTAAAAAGTAACGCCAGACTCAAAACAATACATATTCCAATTCCAGTCAACCGAAATCTAACCTGACCATTGGACATAGTACACGGAAAATCTTTTGTCTTAAAGACTTTTTTACAAATCCAATCCAAAATTTGTCCAATTTTTTCCAAACCAAAGTGTATTATTTTTTTTACTCTAACGCAACATTTAGAAGAAAGAAAGAGGGGTTCTTTTTCTTCATATGCGCTATTCATTTTTCCAAAATGACTGTGTACCCATATCCTTTTTATCGCTTCTATTACCTCTTCACATATGCTGCCACGATACAGGTTCATGAAAAAAAAGGTTAAATACGATAATTTCCCACACAACCAACTTGTTTCCATCCAACGCTTCATCCTATCCTCCACGCTATATTTTTATTTTTCTGTAGTAACATCAATAATTTTAGAGTTCCCATAAAAATCAGTCGTTTCAACAACAAAATCCGCATTAACCTTCATCATTTCACCATTTACACTAACCCCTGCTTTAGACGCATCCGCTTCCGTCTCCACAGTAATTCTCATATCAATCATTGTTGGATTAGTTGTTACTATCACCTCACCTTGATCGTTAACTGTTGTTGTCTGACTATCAGAAACTTCAATATTCAAAATTTCCACATTAGAAATTTCATTATTTATAATCAGTTTATCCCCTTGTTTCAATGCTTCTTGTACTTCAGGAGTACACCCCTTAATCATAAAAGTAATTTTAACCTGTTCTTTTTTTGTTGGCTGCTCGGTTACACCATTATTATCTTGAATAAACAGTTTATAACCAACCCCAGCTAATAGACCTATCACAATAATCACTATTACGAAATCGATTACATTTATTTTACCAAACAGTTTCCCTTTTTCGTCAATTAATTTCATTATTATTTCTCCTTTTTAAAACTATTTCTAACGCCAGTAAGCTTCTATGTCATGCAAAGACTCTCTTTGATCTTCCGGTGGAAGTTCCATATAATTTCCATAGACTGCTCTGAGCCACACATCATATCCCTTAGGGATCTTATATTCTTTCCCTTCAAATTGATGATATTCCACTTCTTCAAACCAGTTCTTTTCCCATACCTTTACACTAGAAGCCCCATCCACTGGAACGGATAATTTTTCACTTCCTGTCCCTCTTAATTTTTTAGCATAGCAAATTGTATGCTTAATCAATGACTCAAGGGGTACTACAGAAAAAATACCTCTCCCCAGTGTTAAAGCAATATTTTTTATTAAACTTCTCTTACTACTCCAAGGCATAGTTTTAAAGAAAATTATTTTTCTAACCAACCTCTCATGACGAAGCATTTTCCCATCAACATCAACTTCATCTAATGGAAATATATCAATATTAACTCCTAATTCATAATCAATATAACAATTTTCATTCAAAAGTGTCTCTGTATCGATTACTTTCCCAAAAGGATATAAATATTTAGGATCCACTTCATAATCCAACACTTTATATCTTTTGGTGCTTTCATTATAATGGCGTAAAAAGTAATCATAATCATCTCTTGGCATTACAAGATCAATATCGTCATCCCACGGTATATATCCATTATGACGAATCGCACCAATTAATGTCCCATATGCCAAAAAATATGTCAAATCTTCTTTGTCACAAAACGCCACAACATCATCTAATATTTGAAGTTGAATTTTCTTCAACTCATCAATTTCAATTTTTTGCATCCTCGCCTCCACTAAGGTCTTACGATTTTATCGAAAACTTCAGAAAGTCTCTGTGTAAGCTTTTTCCTGTCATATCTCTCAACAACTTCTCTCATCGGTGAATATTCTATTTCACCTTTACACCATTGTTCGTAATAATATAAAATGTTTTCTTTAATCTCTTTAACATTATCTACCGCTGCTACTGTTCCTATATTAGATTCTCTCACCAATTCCGCAGCCACTCCATTCTCCGGCAATAGTGCTAATATAGGTTTATTCGTGTTCATATATTCAAAAAGTTTACCAGTGTAAAAAGCTTCTGCGCCTTTTCCCTTTCCTTCTATCAAAACTAGCGAGTCACAAGCGAGCTGTTCTTTTATACACTCATCATGTGGTAATAAACCAACGATTTTAACAATCCCCTCTAGATTATATTGACTGATTTTAGAATTCATCTGTACTTCGTTATAATTTCCAACAAGCCTAACAGCTATTTTATCTCTCTTTACTTGATTATTTGCTATCAACTCTTGAAGTGCTTGAAAAAAGGTATCCGGTTTTCTTCTCCCATACAAAGCGCCTGTATACGTCAAAGTCATTTTCTCATTTTGAACTCTATTTTGTAATAACTCTTCTGGAAAATCTTCCTTATCATATCCATTTGGAATTACAACAAACTTCTTTTCCAAATACTTCTTCCCTTCCACAAAATGATCTCTCATAACAGGCGTATTTGCAATTACTGCATCTGCCGCATTTAATACAGCAGCTTCCATTTTTTGTTCTTTTGAAATTTTAAAACGATATAATTTATCTTCCTCCAAATACGGATTTTTCGTCCATTCATCTCGAAAATCTGCCACCCATTTTAAATAGGGATATTTTCTTTTTAAATGCAACGCCAACAGATGATCACTATATGGTGCACTCGTAGAATAAATAAGTGTTATTTTTTCTTCTTCAACAATTTTTTCGATCACCTTTCTTGCCTTTTTCCACCAAATAGCCGCATAGTCTGGAATCATTAGACGAGACACTACTTTACCCGGAATTTTACAGACACCAGACATATTTGTATATATATGGTCTTTAGTCCTTATCACCTTTACTCCATCCGGAATATCTTTTAAAAGAGTTTCATCCATTACATCTTCATTTTTACATTCTCTTGTAAACACGATGGGTTCATATCCGAAATCTCGTAAATATTTTACAAATTTTACACTTCTTTGAACTCCAGGACCACCTAACGGCGGGAATGAACATGCTATCATTAATACCTTTTTCACTTTAATCACCTTTTCTTTTATTATTTAATACTCTTAAAATACTATTTACTTCATCTTTTATTTCACCAGTCAACCCCAATACGACGCCATACACTACAACCCCTATACCGACCATCACAATCAATGTCATAATATTAAACGGTAATACTTTCTTCAAAAGCACTAGAACCAAAGCCATAATCAAAGAACTTCCTATTATTCTTACATATGTATAAACCGGAAGTTTCCACTGCGCATATTGCCGCGTTCCAATTCTCGCAAGAATAAAATAAACAAAAAAACCGAGGAAAGTAGTAACAGCCGCTATCTTATATCCAAAAATCGGAACAAATGTTAAATTCAGCACAACATTAACTATACCGCCAACCAAACTTCTTAAAAAAATAGCATGTGTTTTGGCATTCATCTCCCACGGTTTAATATTATATTCTGTAAGTCCCAAGATCAACATAGCCAATGCTACCCATACCATGATGCTGTTTCCCACAAAATACTCCGGAGCATATAACGCTTTTGCGATTACATCTGACAATGTTCCAACTCCAACAACTGCCGGAACAGCCAATAAAAGATAAAACCTCGCAGCTGACGAAACTAGTTGATTTGCTTCTTCTTGTCTCCCCTCACTCCACACTCGCAATATTGTCGGATAGTGTCCTCGCATAACAGCTGAAGATAACATTGTAAAAGCTGTTGCTACAAGCGAATAGTTTGTTTGATATATTCCCGCTGCCGATGCACCCAAAAATGCTGTCACAATATAAATATCCGACTTATTCAGTACAGATGTAGTAACCATATTCCCCATTAAAGGGGTTCCGTATTTTCTCAATTCCACTAATATTTCTTTAGATTTTTTTTTCGGTTTAATGTATTTATACAATTTTAATTTAAAAATACCTATTAAGGAAACAATTCCATCCGTCAAAAAATAGCTTAAAAATATCCATTCAATTTTACTTCCAAATAATTTACAGAAAACAACAATAAAAAATAGTTTTCCTGTTACTGTAACAACCGACAAAAGCAAATTCAGACCAGACCTGCGCATTGCTGCCACTACGGAGATAACTAACTGTGATGTATTATATGTCACAAACCATAACACACCTATACTCAAAACTCTTATACTATCTTTTAACCAATACAATTTTTCTAATTCAAGCCCATTTAATACATTTCTAAGAAAAAATATAATCAAGGCACTGATTGCTATTACCACCAAATTAATCTTTAACCATGCATTAAATACTGTCGCAAAAAATTCTTCTTGACGTCCCTGAACTTCATATTTGTTAACATATCTCAGCACAGCCTGAGCTAACCATTGTACCGCAACCAAACCAATCGTTGTGATCGCAATATTAATTGTAGAATATTGCCCCATTTGTTTTGATACAAATAGGTATGTCATGACAGACATCGTCAATACACCTACAACCGCTTCAATTCCTTTTGCCACCATATATACAACTGTATCTTTAGCCACCGCTCCTCGTTTCACTTCTTTATTAGACATATTACTGATCTCCAATTGTTTATTTTAACTTATTTATTTTACTATACTGCCTATGATATTTCAACAATAAACTTTCTTCAACAATATATATCTTAATATTTCACGCAATCTATTGGTTTTCATATTTTCGTTTTTCTATTTCAGACATAAAATATAGCCATTCGTCTTTTGTATGAGTATAACTAAACAACTCCGTTGTTTTTAAAGCTTGTTCACTAAATTTCTTCAATGTATTTGATGATGCTAATAACTTATTTATTCGATCCACCATTTCATTTCTATTCCGCCCCTCAATTAAGTATCCATTTACCCCGTTTTCTATTATTTCTTTTGCTCCTTGTGCGCTTGTATATGCAATGCAAGGTATCCCACATGCCATAGCTTCCAATAAAACAATTCCGAAAGATTCTGTATACGATGTCATTACATATAGTGAACATTCTGATAACAATTTAAATATATATTCTTTCTCTTTAAAACCATGAAAAACAATTCTGTCCTCCATTTTCCACGTTTTTACCATTTTATTCATTTCCCCTAATTCAGGTCCATCTCCTACAACATGTAACACTGAATCTTTATTATTGTTGCTAACTTTCCGAAACACTTTTAGTAATTCATATACACCTTTTTCTTTTGACAATCTACCAATATAAATTAAATCAGGACGATTAAATTGAGGCTTCTCTATTTTGCCAATATCATCAATACAATATCTGATATATTTCGAAGTCACTCCTCTTTCTTTCATTGGTTCATAATAAAACTCATAAAGTTCTTTTGAAATAGGTATAAAAAAGTCAAAACCTTCACAGGATTTCAAAACTTTTTTTATATATTTTTTATTATTATTGTGATGATTGTGTTCTCCAGTAATTTTCACAATTCCTGGCTTAGCATATTTTTTTATTATATTATTATGAAATATCCTTGTAGAAATTATCACATCGCTTTTACAACGCTTTATCGAACTAATATTCTTATAATATTTTAGCACTAAAATTCTAATTGCTTTGCAAATCTCACTCATTAATACAATTGGTCGTTTCATTCTTAATGCAATCAAAATTTGTTCTCGATTTGGTTTTAATCCTTCTATCAGATATTCTACCTGTACATTTGATTCCAAATCAAAAGCTGGCACTTTTTGCATCTTATATGTACTAATGATTTCAACCTGGTGTTGTTCAGACAACATATTTGCAATTGTTGAAACATACTTCTCAACTCCTCCAACGCCTAAATGTAACGCATATATCGTAACTTTCATACCTACCTCCAGCGATATTTTGGATGAATTCACAAAAAAGAAATTTTGTAAAAACAAAATTTCCTTTTCTTATCATCTAATTATAAAATTTTTCAATAATAGCATCTACAATTCTCTCACTTGCATGGCCGTCGCCATATGGATTTGATGCATGACTCATACGAGCATACTCTTCTTCATCCGACAGCAATTCATCAATCATGCTAAAAATAACCTCTTCATCCGTTCCTGCCAACTTCAAAGTGCCTGCTTCTATACCTTCCGGCCGTTCTGTTGTATCACGAAGTACAATTACAGGTTTCCCGAGAGATGGAGCTTCCTCCTGTATTCCACCACTGTCCGTCAAAATAAGATAGGACTTATTTAGTAAATTATGAAAATCCAATACCTCTAAAGGTTTGATTAGCTTTACTCTATCACAATCCCCGAATATTTCTTCCGCTGTTTGTACAACAATTGGATTAAGATGCACTGGATAAACCACCTTAATATCCTCATGTTTTTCAATAATACGTTTAATGGCTTTAAACATATGTCTCATAGGCTCACCAAGGTTTTCTCTTCTATGAGCAGTAAGCATTATCATTCTATCCGACCCAATCCAGTCAATAATCTCGTGCTGGTAATCCTCTCGAACTGTTGTTTTAAGGGCATCAATTGCTGTATTTCCTGTAACAATGATTGTCTCTTCTTTTTTCCCTTCCTTCAAAAGATTATCTCTGCTCTTCTGCGTCGGCGCAAAATTCATATCAGAAACAACCCCTACAAATTGTCTGTTTGCCTCTTCCGGAAATGGAGAATACTTGTTATATGTTCTAAGCCCTGCTTCTACATGTCCAATTGCAACTTGATTATAAAACGCTGCTAACGCTCCTGCAAATGTTGTTGTTGTATCTCCATGAACCAATACAATATCCGGCTTTACTTTCTTGATTACTTCTTCTAATCCCTGCAAAACTCTGGTTGTTATATCTGACAAAGTCTGTCCTTGTTTCATAATATCCAAATCATAATCCGGTTCTATTTGAAAAGCATGTAAAACCTGATCTAACATCTGTCGATGCTGACCGGTAACACATATAATTGCTTTTAGTTTTTTTCTCCGTTTCAATTCATTTACAAGTGGACACATTTTAATTGCTTCTGGTCTAGTTCCAAAAACAAGCATCACTTTTTTCATCTTCTTCCTCCTCCGATTACATAGACCACATTTTTACCTACAAACATATACCTCAAATAATCTAATTACAGTTTTTACACCATACCTATCTAATAACATGCATTTTATGTCACGTAAGTTCAGTAACAATATATTATTCTCATATATCACTTCTCTTTAAGCTCTCTAACAATCTCTTCTATTATTCTATCTATGTTGACACTACTATAAAATGTTTTACAATTGCGGCTCATAGTATCATAATTCTCTTCAATCTCTCTTATTGTCATCGCAATCGCCTCCGCTGTTAATTTTGAACATTGTCCAATATTATTCAATTTAAATGGGATTTCCAGTCCTGGTATATCGTTTCCTATCATCGGAATTCCAAAGCAAGCATACTCATATAGTTTGTTAGGCGCACAATATAATGCATTCAACGGATCATAATGTCTGATATTGCTTGTATTAACATAAGAGAGTACACCAATATGAGCTCTACTCGTAACTGCAAGATGATCAGGTGCTGAGATGAATGGTATAAAGAAAGTTTCAGGATATTTATCTAGTAATTTTCTTACCTCAATATCATCTCGTCCCATCAAAACCATACAATACTCTTTTCCAAGCAAACCTACCGCTTCTATAAACTGATCCAATACTCGCTCATAGCCAAATGTTCCCTGATAAAGTACAATCTTTCGATTGCCAATTTTTTGAAAAACCTTTGCCGCATCAGAACTAATTTTTTTTATATCATACTTCTTCTCTTCCACTTTTGGTTTATTTGGGATAACTTTCGGTGTCTCGCATAGTTGCCAGTATGCCTTTTGAATATGCGCTCGATTATATTCTGGAACGATAATCATCTCTGCTTTTCTTGCATACTTTTCTATATGTGCTTTAACAACCGGAATCTCGTCAAATATTGGTATATCATGAATCAGTTCCATAAGCTGCATAACATGTCGATAATTCAATAACAGGCTTCCCGTCTCC
>OLGO01001879.1_pt1 | contig 12019 bp, 8 predicted proteins | sample 1605861 | NCBI WGS metagenome assembly OLGO01 (sample SAMN03283253) | human gut metagenome | biome: human-associated habitat; material: feces | host: Homo sapiens | place: USA | collected 2013
TTCCAAGTGGAAAAGGCGTTGTTCAGATTTTCTACGATCCAGTTTTGATTCAAGGCTTCACCTTCCTTCTAGGATTGATCCCTTTGCTAACTACGCCAATACATACAAGTGCTGCAAAGCGTTTTTTACAAAATCATATCCAAAATATCCTTGGCAAAGTAGATAACTACGCCTCCGAAAAAGGTCATAAAGCCCTGCGCGCGCTGCCCGGCATCGTGACTTTTGAGGGCAAGACCGATCTGCACAATGCCGAAGCCCAGCAGAATGGCACCAATCGCCTTAATGGCGCTGAACACAAAATCGCTCAGTGCATTGATGGTTGCCAGCGGGTCGTCCGCATACACAGGCAGCGCCATCACGATTACCGCGGCGGCAACCGTGGCAACCGTCAGGTAACTGCGCTTGATTTTGCGCTGGGTTTCCGGCGCGGATACAGGTTTTTTGATTTTCATAACAGAGATTCCTCCCATTCTTGTAATTCATCATATAGATCTTCGGTAATTTCGGGGCAGGTCAGCTCCGCCACATAAGCAAGCGATACGGTGCCGGCCTGCGCATATAATCCGGGGGCATCGTGTAGCCCTCCGGCGCAGGGATGGGTGTTGCAAACCGATACAGCAACCCCCGCGGGCTGCGGTAGTCGGGTGTGTATTTCAGGTTCGGGTGGTCAAAAAGGTTGTATTTCTTGTCCCTCACCGGTGCCTCGCCGCTGATCATCACAAGGCAGTCGCTGCGTTTCATGCGGCGCACCTCGTCCGGGGTCATCAGCTCGCGCCCCGCGACATGATAGCTGTCGCTGGACGATCCGTGGCTGCCCTTGCTGATGCTCTGCCCCTTGGTGCGGATGGTCTGCTTGCCCAGCAGCTTGGAAATGTACTCAAAGGTGCTGTAATCGTTGCCGCCAAGGTACACAAGGCTGTCGCAGTTGCCGATGATTGTTTCCCAGTCGTCCTTGTATTTGCTTTTGATCTGGGAAATATTTTGCAGAATGATATCGCAGCTTATGTTGCGGCTGCGCGCAACGGCAAGGATCTTTACAAAGTTTTCCGGCGTTGCGACATTGGCAAACTCGTCCATCATCAGGCGTACATGAACCGGCAGTGTGCCGTGGAATTCCGGCGTGGAATCCGCAAGGCGAAACAGCTGGTCAAACAGTTGGGTGTACAGAATCGAAACCATAAAGTTAAAGGTATCGTCATTGTCGGGGATAACGCAGAAGATGGCGCGTTTCTCCACGCCCAACTTCGGCAGGAACATTTCATCGGTGGCAATCATCTCGGCAAACGCCGCCGATTGCAGCATATGCAGATTGGATACCGCCGTGACCATAATGCTGGACAGGGTTTTCGCGCTGCCGAGCTTGAACGAACGGTATTGCAGCACAGCCGGATGATGCGGGTCGCGCTGCTCCAGTTCACCGAACAGAATATCCATACGGTTTTCGTCGTAGCTGTCCTCACTGACCTTGCATTCCAGAATCATATCCATCATCGTGTTGAGGTTGCGCTCATACAGCGGGGATTCGTACAGGATATACAAAATCAGCGTTCCCAGAAACATAACAGCGCTCTTGTCCCAGAACTCGTTTTCGCCGCCGGAGGCTGCCGGGTTCTTTTTGGTGTTGAACACCAGCGCATAAGCAAGCTTCATAGCGTCCTCATCGGTTTTCAGGTATGCTACCGGATTGTAATGTCCGCGGAAATGCACAAAGTCAATGACCGTCACGGTAACGCCGTTTCTCTCCATGGCACCGCCGAGGCAATAGGTCAACTCCCCCTTGGGGTCCAAAAAGAAGTAGGAGCCGCTGCATTGCAGGGCATTCGGTTTTACAAAGAAGCGGGTCTTACCGCTGCCGGGACCGCCAATCACAACAACGTGCAGATTCCGCTGGTGCCGACAGGAATCATTGCTGAGGCGGACATTCTGGGAAAGAATGATTTCCTGCCACGGGTTCTTGCGGTTGCGGTAGCGTTCGTTCAACTCTTTGGCAATGCCCCAATGGGCAGAGCCGTGTTCCTCGCCGGGGCGGCGATCCGCCTGATCGAGCAGATAGCAATACACCCCCAGCGGGTAGAGAACCAAAACCGCCAGCAGAAATTTCGGGGTGCTGCTGCACCAACGCAGGCTCAGCGGGTCATTCAGCAGCGCAGTAAGCCCTGCCGCCAAAGCTGACAGCCCGTGCGCCTGTTCGGTGATTTGCGCCAACCCTGCCGCCAGCCAGAGCAGCGGCAGCAGCAAGGCAGCCCAGAGCCAGAGGTTCTGCCGTTCTTTATTCGGGCGCATGGCGGTCAGCGTTCCTCTGTGCGCTGCAAATCACTGCGCGGGCGCTGCAAGTCCAGTTCCTTGCAGACGGTATCGCCAAACACCTTGGCCATCTCGCGCACTTCTTCCAACGCGCGGCGCTCCTCCCCGGCAGGGATATGCGCCCGCAAGCCGTTCAGGCTGGTCGAGCACAACACGGCAGACTCCGGCGACGGCACGGTGTACGAGCACAACTACAGCCGCATGAACGAGGGCGGCTGCGTGATGTTCTGTTTGGAGGAGGCCATCCACAACACCTTCCGCGGCAACGTCAGCTATGACGACCTCGGCGGCACGATCAGCCCTTCCCAGAACCCGGACGCCCTGCTGGAGCACAACACGTTCTATCTGCGTGACGGCGTGCCCTTCGTGCGCGCCCGCATGGATGGAGGCAGCTACACCGAGAAGGATGATACGATCCTCCCGCTGCCCTAAAAAGCGCAAAAACAGCCACCGCCCCGGATGTCGAATCTTTCAGCATCCGGGGCGGATTTTTGTATTGGCGCAGGGGCTTTTGGATTTTCTGTTTGCCTTCCAGCAAGGCGGCGTCCGATGTGGCGGCTTGTGTCCGCCTGCCAGGTCAGGTGCTCTATACGTTTGAAATGTTTATCGCAATTTATTTTGCTTACCTACACGCAAAAGCACATTATGGACCCGGGTTAAATTCTTCGATTCCCAGCCAAGCAAAGACCATTGCCTTAGACCAAAATTTTGTCCCATTTCTGTCATAAATATTGTTGATTACTACCTTTCCTATATAATCCTTACCATTTGCAAATTGGATTTCTGACCCATCAATATATGCGCCATAAGATCCATCTTCCTCACAGTAGACGCCTACATAATTCTTACTGTCCTTGAAAACCGTAAACTGAATCTTTCCGGCATGGTCAGCAATAATGAAAAAGTCGCCTTTACCATCTGTAAGACTTGGTACTTCCGATAAACTGACGATATTATCATATCTCTTTTTTAGGCCTGTCAGCTCTTGCTTAGAACTGGCATCGGTATAAGGCTCATCGTTCTTGGAAGCAACAGTAAATATAGCATACTTATTTTGCTCAGCGAATTAGTTTGTTGCGTATAGAGAAGATAGTTCCGTTTGAGCGGCCTGTGTGAGCATTCTTGTTTCGGCAATTACCTGACTTTTGCGGGCTTTGTCAATATAGCCAGTCAAAGCCGGTACAAGCAATGCTACCAGCACAGCAAGAATTACCAATACTACAATAAGTTCTACAAGGGTAAAGCCATTCTTTTTATGCTTCACAATAGAGCTCCCTTCGCGGTTTGTTTTGGCTTGCCGGATACCAATCTTTGGTATAGCCTGCGGCTTGTGTATTCATTATAGCAGACATATTTCAAATGTCCATAGCATCACTTGTTTTTTGTCAGCTAGTATTAACCCCACACTGCAAGAGCTTGTACATTTTGCACCCGTTCTGTCTGGAACATTTATTACTTTTACCTCAAGTAAACAAGATGTACGAAATTATTCAAGCTTTTATACCAGAATCGACCCTCTTACAAGCATAAAGTGTACATCACGTCAACATGTTTTGCCCGTTCGGGCGGGGTTTGCGCAAATATCGAATGTATGGTAAAATACAGGTAAAATCAGCTTTTTGGGGGGTCATCTTATGGGCATTGTAGTCATCGGTGCGGTTTTTGTGGACATCAAGGGGTATCCGCTGTCCACCTATATCCCGGGCGGGCGCAACGCGGGCCGGGTCGAGCAGGTACACGGCGGTGTCTGCCGCAACGTGGCGGAGGACATTGCCAATGTTGAGCTGCGCCCCACCTTCGTCAGTCTGGTGGACGACACCGGCTCCGGCCAGGACGTCATTGACAAGCTGGCCCGGCACAAGGTCAACACCCGCTACATCCAGCGCGTGCCGGACGGCATGGGTACCTGGCTGGCCGTGTTCAACAACGACGGCGATGTCTGCGCCGCCATCTCGAAGCGGCCCGACACGACGCCGCTGACCGCATTATTAAAGGAAAAGGGCGACGAGATCTTTGCCGACTGCGACGGCATCGCCATCGAGTTTGATCTGGAGAAGGAGACCGTCAAGCAGATTTTGCACTACGCCAAAAAGTACCGCAAAAAGGTCTACGCCGCGGTCTCCAACATGAGCATTGCCATGGAGCGCCGCAGCCTCCTGCAGGAGATCGACTGCTTTGTCTGCAACCAGCAGGAGGCCGGGCTGATGTTCTCCGATGATTACGACCACCTGACGCCGGACGAGATGCGCGCCACGCTGGCCGCCAATGTGCGCAGTGCCAACATTCCCTGCATGGTCGTGACGATGGGCGAGCAGGGCGCCGTCTACGCCCGCACCGACGGCGAGAGCGGCATGGTAACCGCCAAGAAGGTCGATGTCCTCGACACCACCGGCGCGGGGGATGCTTTCTTCGCCGGGACGGTCATCGGCCTGACCTACGGCAAGACGCTGGCCGAGGCCTGCGAGATCGGCAGCCGCCTGGCCGCGTCGGTCATCTGCATCTCGGAGAATGTCTGCCCGCGGTTCCGCCCGCAGGAGTTCGGGCTGGATGTGCCGGTCACAGACTGACTTTTTCGTTTTTTGGCACATATTTCCCTTATTTTACCATTTTTCCGATTTCGCACATTTTGCCTTTTTAGCAGTTTTCTATCCGCACATTTTCGGCTTGAATGGCCGTTTCAGTGCATTTCAGTATCGGAATTTTGCGCACAGTTTTTCGAAAATTTAAAATATTTAGTTACTGTATAACCAATCATGAAAACTGACAACCTCATCCCCGCAGCCCCGCTTGACCGGCGGGAGCTTGCACCCGGCGTGCAGCTCTGCTTCACCCGGCTGGACGCGCCGCTCTGCCCGCCCCCGCTGGACTGGCCGCGGCTGCTCGTCTTTGACTTCTGCCGCAGCGGACGACGCGCCATCCCGGACGGCGCACAATATGCCATCGTGACGGAGGGTCATGCCGCCGTCAGCTTTGCTGTGCCCGGTGCGGACTTCTACCTGCCCGGCAGCCAGTACGAGGCGCTGCAGCTTTTCATTGACCCCGACGCCGTGCAGGCAGACAGCTTTTTGACGCTGATGGGGCTGGAAATAGGCGGCATCGCGGATTATTTCTGCCGCGGCGGCGTCCACTGCTGCCCGATGAGCGACGCCATCACGGCCATTGCGGACGATGTCTGGGACGACGCCGCCTACGCCGCCCCCGGCGAGCTGCGCTATGCCGCCGTGCGGCTGCTGTATGAGCTGCTGCGCCTGCCCGACGAGGCCGACACGGCCCGCTGCCCCGCGCGGCAGGTCGAATGCGTGCGCGAGGCCGAGACGCTGGTTCTGCAGGACCTCTCGGTCCGCCGCCCGGCCCGGGAGCTGGCCGACCATTTTGGTTTGAGCGAGAGCGGCTTCAAGCTGTACTGCCAGAACGTGCTGGGCGAGGGGTATCTCGCCTACTTCCGCCGCCGCCGGCTCGAAAGAGCCGCCGAGCTGCTGCGCACGACCCCCCAGCGGGTACAGGACATCGCCGCCCGGGTCGGCTACGAGAGCCAGGGCCGCTTTGCCCAGGCGTTCTACGACCAGTTCCGCCTGACCCCGCTGGAATACCGGCGCTTGTCGAAGTAGCCCCCTTGGCCCCCTCCCTCGCAGAGGGAGGCAAGAAAGCCACGACCCGAAAGGAGCGGAAAATTGAACAACATCACGCGCTCGATTTTCCGTGCCATTCATGAGGGGCGGTGGTTGAGCATTGAATACAAAAACCAACAGACCCAGCAGACCAAATACTGGGTCGCTATCCGCGGGCTGAACCCCAGAACCCGCACCCTGAACGTTGACGGGCTGCATCTGGGCAAATTAAGCGTGCAGGCGCTCGACCATATCAGCATTGACCGCATCCAGACCGCCGAGGTCGTGGACGGCTCGTGGTGCCCCGTCAACCAGACGCTCATCGACGACATCCGCGACAACCCCGGGCGGTACGCGGCGCTGTTTGACAACGCCGCCAACCTGCGGGTGTTGGACTATCTGGCCGCCTGCAACCGGCTGGACGCCACGCCCTACCAGTCCAACTACAGCCTGATCCATCAAATTGACGCCGACTGCTTTGCCGATTATAAGGAGGACACGCTGGAGCTGACCGACGACCAGTTCCGTGAGCTGGTGGGCCGGTTCCAGCGCCGGGTCGAGGACCGCCGCCGGAACGCCGCCCGCCCCAGCCTGCCCACGCTGGGGCTGAACCTTATCAGTATTGACACCCGGCAGGGGCTGTACGTGCTGGCCTACCGCCCGCTGCGGCTCGACGTGAAAAAGCGCGCCCTGCGGGCCGAGCCGGAGCCTGTCATCTGCCGGGAGTTCACCGTCAACGGCAGCAAGCTGAGCATCCATCAATTTCTGGATGCTGACGACTATACGCTGCTGGACGAGTTCACGAAGCACGCCGAGACCATCAAGGACCGCATCACCCGCAGCAACCCGCGGGTGCGGGTCGATGACCTGCCCTACCTCGTCGCCATCAGCCGCGACTGCCCCGTGGACTTGGAGCATGAGTACCGCGGCATCCTTGCTATGTTCGAGGATCCCTCCGGCGAGACGGCCACCGCCCCGCTGCGAGCCTTCTTCGGCGAGATGACCGCCAAGCCGCGCCGCCGCAAGTCCTACCCGCTGGCGCTGCTGAACAACAAGGTCAATCTGGACCAGCTGCTGGCCATCAACAACGCCATGCGCTACCCGCTGGCCTACGTGCAGGGCCCGCCGGGCACCGGCAAGACCAACACCATCGTCAACACGCTGACGACGGCGTTTTTCAACGAGCGAACGGTGCTTTTTTCCAGCTACAACAACCATCCCATCGACGGCGTTGTGGAAAAGCTGCAGGCCGTCACCTACCACGGCCAGACCGTGCCGTTCCCGATCCTGCGCCTTGGCAACAACGAGAAAACCGCCGAGGCCCTGCGCACCATCGACCAACTGTTTGAGCAGTGCAAAAAAATTCCCGTGCCGGAGCGGCTGCTGGACAAAAACCACGCGGACCGCACGGCCCGCGCCAAACAGCTGACCGCCCTGCTGGAACGGTATGAGCGCATCCTTGATTTGCAGGAGCGGCGGGAGACCATCCGGCGCCTGCTGGACGCCCGCGGCCAGATGAACTTCCAGTACGAGCTGCAGGCCGGGCAGCTGCCGCAGGTGGACCGTGAGCTGGCCGCCTACGGCAGCATCGACTCTGCCGACGCGCTGGCTCTGCTGGACCGCAACGAGGACGAGCTGCTGCGCTACCTCTACTACACCTCGGCCCGCTGCATCCGCCGGTTGGAGGAGCCGAAATACAACGATTTAATGAGCATCGTCCACAGCCCCGACACCGACAAGGAGCGGGTCACGCAGTTCAACAAGTACATCTCGGAGCCGGAGAACCTGAAAAAGCTGCTGCGCGTCTTTCCCATTGTGGCCACGACCTGCATCTCCGCCCACCGCCTGGGCGACCCGGAGCCGAGCTTTGACATGGTCATCATGGACGAAGCCAGCCAGTGCAGCACGGCCATGTCGCTGGTGCCCATCCTGCGCGGGGCGTCGCTGATGCTTGTGGGCGACCCGCAGCAGCTCTCGCCTGTCATTCTGCTGGACCCCGCCGACAACCGCACGCTGCGCCGCCGCTACGGTGTCACGCAGGAGTACGATTACATCGAAAACTCGATCTACAAATGCTTTCTGGCCTGCGACGCCGTCAGCGACGAGACGCTGTTGAGCTATCACTACCGGTGCAGCCCCAAGATCATCGAGTTCAACAATCGCAAATACTACAACCACAAGCTGCACATTGCCAGCCGCGAGACCGACCCCACGCCGCTCGTCTATGTGGACGTGCCCAACGACACCACCGACGAGAAAAACACCGCCCCGCAGGAGGTGCGCCGCATCGAGGCATACCTGACCGCGCACCCGGACAAGCAGGTGGGCATCATCACGCCGTTTGCGAAGCAGCGCGCCGCCATCGAGGCCATGCTGCGCGCGAAGCACTTTGAGAACGCCGCCTGCGGCACGGTGCACGCCTTTCAGGGCGACGAGAAAGACGTGGTCATCTTCTCCCTGGCGCTGACCGACCAGACCCGCCCGCGTACCTACGACTGGCTGAAAACGAACAAGGAGCTCATCAACGTGGCGACCTCCCGCGCGCGGGAGCAGCTGGTCATCCTCTCGAATCAGGCCGCGCTGGACCGCCTGCACGCCGACAGCACCGACGACGATATTTATGAGCTGGTTCAGTACGTGCGCAAAAACGGCCAGTCCGAGGTGACCGAGAAGCCCGCCGCCAGCCGTGCGCTGGGCATCAAGCCTTACAGCACCAAGACCGAGGATGCCTTTTTGGAAAATCTGAACCACGCGCTGGACAACGCCTTCCTCGACGGCAGCCGCTGCACGGTCCGCAAGGAGGTACCCATCGCCCAGGTGTTTGAGGATAACCCCGGCTGCGCCGACCTGTTCTACACCGGGCGGTTCGACTTCGTCGTCTACCAGCGGGAGGGCCGCCGCCTGATGCCGATTTTAGCCATCGAGCTGGATGGCCGCGAGCACCGCGACGACCCCGCCGTCCGGCGCCGTGACCGCAAGAAGGACCAGATCTGCCGCGAGCACGGCTTTGAGCTGATCCGCGTCGAGAACAGCTACGCGCGGCGGTATAATTATATCAAGAGTATTTTGATAAATTACTTCCGCAAGGTGTCGTAGCACCCGCAAACGGGCAGAGCCCCTCCGGGCATCGCTGCGCTTGCCCACCTCCCCTGTAAGGGGAGGCTCTTTGCGCGGGCAGAACCCGCGAGAAAGCCTCCTCACGAAGTGGGGAGGTGGCCGAGTGGAACGAGGCCGGAGGGGCTTTGCCCGCGCATCCCAGTGTAAAACCGAAAAGTCCTGCCTCCCTTTCCCGGAGACAGGACTTTTTCCTTTTTACCGCCAGTGAAACGTAACCATGCCGTAAATATAAATAAACAAAATCGCACCCGGCACAAAATACTTAAAAATCGGCTTCATCCAGGGGCGGACCTTCAGGCCCCTGCCGGTGTTGGCTTCGGCCACAAAATTATCCCAGCCCCAGCCAAAGCGGTTGCAGCAGAACAGCGCCAGCACCAGCGACCCCAGCGGCAGCACATTGTTGCTGACGATGAAGTCCCAGAAGTCCAGCCACGCGCTGCCCGGCGCAAACGGCTGGAAGTGCAGCACGCTGTAGCCCAGCGCCGTCGTCAGCGCCAGCAGAAAGATGCCGACGCCGCAGACCACGCAGCCCTTCGGGCGGCTCCACCCGGTCAGCTCACGCACCATGGCAAGGATATTCTCGCAGACGCCCAGCACGGTGGACAGCGCCGCAAACACCATGAACAGGAAGAACAGCGCGCCCCACCAGCGGCCCCCGGCCATATTGCCGAACACCCCCGCCATCGTGTCAAACAGCAGACTGGGGCCTGCCGTGACCTCCAGCCCGTAGGTGAAGCACGCTGGGAAGATGATGATGCCCGCCAGCACGGCCACGAATGTGTCGAGAAAAATGACCCGCAGTGACTCGCCCATGAGCGCGTGATCCTTGCCGATGTAGCTGCCGAAGATCGCCATGCCGCCCATGCCGACGGACAGCGAGAAAAACGCCTGGTTCATGGCCGCCACGATGGCCCCGCCGTCAATGGCCGAGAAATCCGGCACAAGGTAGAACCGCAGCCCCTCCGCCGCACCGGCAAACGTCAGGCTGTGCACGGCCAGCACCAGCATCAGCACCAGCAGCGCGCTCATCATGTACTTGGTCACGCGCTCCAGCCCGCCCTGCAAATTAAAGCTCAGCAGCACAAACGCCGCTATAAGGACCACAAGCAGATAGGTCACGTTCAGCCCGGGGTCGGCGATCATCTGCGCAAAGCCGAAATCCGCATGCTGCCCGGTCAGGAACTTGACAAAATAGTACAAGATCCAGCCCGTGACCACCGTGTAGAACGCCATGATGGCAATGTTGCCGATGAGGCTGACGACACCGAATACGCCCCACTTATGGCCGGGCTTTTCCAGGCGCTGGTACATGGTAACGGGGCTGGCCTGGGCGGCGCGGCCCACGGCAAACTCCATGACCATGACGGGCAGGCCCAGCACCAGCAGGCAGAGGATGTAGAGCAGCATAAAGCTGCCGCCGCCATTCTGGCCGCACATCCAGGGGAATTTCCAGACGTTGCCGCAGCCGATGGCGCACCCCGCCGACAGCATGATAAAGCCCAGGCGGCTGCTCAGGCGTTCGCGTTCGTTCATAAATCAGTTTTCCCTTTCGGTAGTGATTTCCGCGCAGACAATTTCCGTGCGGCCCTGGGTGCGGAACTTGTAGCCCCAGGTGCCCGTGCCACCGCTGACGATGGCATCGCAATGGTCTGCAATGTGTTTTCTGCCGTAGTTGCGCTCATTTTTGGCAACCATGCCCACCGCACCCGCAGGCCAGACCTGCCCGCCGTGGGTGTGGCCGCTCAAAATCAGGTCTGCCCCCGCCGCGGCGGCGTTCTTAAAGTCCCGCGGCTCATGGTCGAGCCAGACCGTGTAGTGGTCGTCGGGGCCGCCGGGCATAAGCTGCGCCGCCGTGAAGCGGCTGCCGTTCGTGTACAGATAATCCTTGCGGCCCACGACACGCACACCGCAGGGCAGCAGGACGGACGTGTCCTCCAGGATGCGCACGCCCGCGGCGGCGAACCCTCGCTCCAGATCCGCGCGGCCAAAGCTCGGCTCCCGCCAGTGGTGGAACAGGTCGTGGTTGCCGAGGACGTAATACTTGCCCAGCGGCGCGTCCAGCTCGCCAAACAGCTTGCAGAAGGCGTCCAGCTCCTCCGGCTCGGTGAACTCGTCGAAAATATCGCCGGTCAGCACAAGCAGGTCGGGACGGCACGCCTCGATTTTTGCTTTCAGCTCAGGGATGCGGGTGTGATCCATCGCCGCACAGGCGCGCGGGTGGACATCACTGACCTGCACGATGGTCAGCCTGCCGTTCGGCAGATTTTTCCGCGTTGTCAGGCTGTATTTTGTCGTACAGAGCCGCAGCGCACGCCGCCGCCCCCACCACATGATAAGGCCCGTCAACAGCCACGGCGTTATGCCGTCCAGCCATATAATATGCCAAACAGTCAGCGGTGTGCCGCCGATGCGCCGCAGCGCCAGCCCGATGGCGGTACCGATACAGTAGAATGTCACAAGATGTCCGGCAAACACGATGCCCAGCCCGAGCGGGTCGCGGCTGATATACGCCAGTACACCCATCAGCACAAGCGGCAGTCCGTAATACAGCACCGGCCACCGGGCCACCAGCTGTAAGGGCGGCAGCTGCAAAAAGTTCAGGTACAGCAAAGCATCCAGCGCCACCTGCCCGAGGCGCGGAAGAACGAATTGGAAGAAAGGATGATACATGGTTGACGCCTTTGTTCGGTAAGAGTGCTTTCCCCCTTGGGGGAAGGTGTCTGCGGCCCCGCCCGCAGACGGATGAGAGGAAGGCTTTTTAACAAAAACAGCCCCGCACCTCGCGGCACGGGGGCTGAAATTTAATTTTTACTGTTCCTTCGCCTTGATGGCCGCGTCAATTGCGCGGGCGGCTTCCTTACCGGCACCCATGGCCAGAATAACCGTGGCAGCACCGGTGACAGCGTCGCCGCCGGCGTAGACCATCGGGCGGCTGGTCAGGCCGTCGGGGCCGTTCGTGATCAGGCAGCCGTGCTTGTCGGCGTCCAGAC
>OLGO01001893.1_pt1 | contig 11895 bp, 9 predicted proteins | sample 1605861 | NCBI WGS metagenome assembly OLGO01 (sample SAMN03283253) | human gut metagenome | biome: human-associated habitat; material: feces | host: Homo sapiens | place: USA | collected 2013
AGTGGAAGCTATTCAGGGTACGCGCCAGAAGCAGCAGACCATGCTGGAGGCCATCTATGTGGATGAGGATAAGCTGAGGGATAAGACATACGAGAAAATGCTCTATCCCATTGAGTAAGTGAGAGGGGCCGGAAGTAAGAGGAAAGAAGATAAGGAAAGGGGCATTGTGGTGAAAGGGAAGTGGATGTATCTATTGGCAGCCTGCATGGGGGCGGCTGTCCTTATAGGGGTGTGGCAGTACATGGGAAGGGAAGACGGGCGGAAGGCGGATAAGAACTCTGTCCGCATCGGGGTTCTGCTCTACCGGGGGGACGACACCTTCATCGGCACTCTGCGCACCGGCCTGGAGGACAAGGCAAAGGAATATGAACAGGAAACAGGGATCAAGGTAAAGCTGGATATCATGGACGCCAAGGGGAGTCAGAATACCCAGAACAGCCAGGTGGAGCGTCTCATTTCCCTGGGCTGCGATGCCCTGTGCATCAACAGTGTGGACCGTTCGTCGGCCTCCATCATCATTGACAAGGCCATGGACGCAGGCACTCCGGTGGTGTTCTTTAACCGGGAGCCGGTGGAGGAGGACATGAACCGATGGGAAAAGCTGTACTATGTGGGAGCGGACGCCAGGCGCCTTCTGGAGGAGGCGGACGTGATTGTGGCAAAGGGACAGGGCAACTTTGAAACCATGCATGGCTGCGGCCTGAATGTCTATTATTCCTTCCTCTGTAAATGCGACTGGTTCCAGCAAAGGTTCGGAATGGAAAAAAACAAGGGCATGTTTGTCCGGGAAAGGAGTCAATAATCCATGGCATTTGCACATCTTCACGTCCATACGGAATACAGCCTTCTGGACGGGTCGAATAAGATAAAAGAGTATGTAAAACGGGTAAAAGAACTGGGCATGGACAGCGCGGCCATCACCGACCATGGAGTGATGTATGGCGTAATTGATTTCTACCGGGCTGCGAAGGAAGCGGGAATCAAGCCCATCCTGGGCTGTGAGGTCTATGTGGCGCCCAATTCCCGTTTTGATAAGGAGCTGACCGGCGGGGACGACCGGTATTACCATCTGGTGCTTCTGGCGGAAAATAATACTGGTTACGCGAATCTGAGCAAAATCGTCAGCCGCGGTTTTACGGAGGGGTACTATTACAAGCCGCGAGTTGATATGGAGGTTCTGGAGGAATTTCACGAGGGAATTATCGCGCTGTCTGCGTGCCTGGCAGGTGAAGTGCCGCGCTATATCCAGAAAGGACTGCCGGAGGAAGCAAAAAAATGCGCATTAAAGTATCAGTCGATTTTTGGAAAGGATAATTATTTTCTGGAACTGCAGGATCATGGGATTCCGGAGCAGCAGACCGTAAACATGGCGCTTTTACAGATGTCGCGAGAACTGGACATTCCGTTAGTATGCACGAACGACGTGCACTACACCTATGCGGAGGACGCAAAGCCCCACGATATCCTTCTGTGTATCCAGACCGGCAAAAAGCTTTCCGACGAAAACCGGATGCGTTACGAGGGCGGTCAGTATTTCGTCAAAAGCGAAGAAGAGATGAAGGGACTGTTTCCCTATGCGTGGGAGGCAGTGGAAAATACACAGCGAATTGCAGACCGCTGTCATGTGGAAATCGAGTTTGGTAAGACGAAGCTGCCGCATTTTGATGTGCCGGAGGGCTATGATTCCTGGGGATATTTGAACAAGCTGTGCACTGACGGCATGAAAGAGCGCTATCCGGAGGACGACGGCACGCTGCAGAAGCGTCTGGAATACGAGCTGGGTATTATCAAGCGCATGGGATATGTGGACTATTTCCTGATCGTGTGGGATTTTATCAACTATGCCAGAGAAAACGGTATTCCGGTAGGACCTGGACGTGGAAGTGCAGCTGGAAGCATCGTTTCCTACTGCCTGCATATCACGAATATTGATCCGATCCGTTATAGTCTGCTGTTTGAGCGTTTCCTGAACCCGGAACGAGTTTCCATGCCGGATATCGATATCGACTTCTGTTATGAACGCAGACAGGAGGTCATCGATTATGTCGGACGCAAATATGGAAAAGAAAAGGTTGTGCAGATTGTCACATTCGGTACGCTGGCGGCAAAGGGTGTCATCCGCGACGTCGGGCGCGTCATGGATCTGCCGTATTCCTTTGTGGATTCGATTGCAAAAATGATTCCGAACGAGCTGAACATGACGATTGATAAGGCACTGTCAATGAACGCAGAGCTGCGCAAGCTCTACGAGAGCGATGAACAGGTGCACGTGCTGATTGATATGAGTAAACGGCTGGAGGGATTGCCGCGCCACACCTCGATGCACGCAGCAGGGGTTGTGATCTGCCCGGAGGCGGCAGATCATTTTGTACCGCTTTCACGAGGGTCGGATGGTTCGATCACAACGCAGTTTACGATGACGACGCTGGAAGAGCTCGGACTGTTAAAAATGGACTTTCTGGGGCTTCGAACCCTGACAGTAATCGACCACGCGGTCAAGATGATTGAGCATGACACCGGTGTGAAGCTCGATATGGAGCATCTGGATTATAACGATAAAAAAGTGCTGGATTCGCTCTGCACCGGCAGGACGGACGGCGTGTTCCAGCTGGAAAGCGGCGGGATGAAAAGCTTCATGAAGGAGCTAAAGCCCCAGAACCTGGAGGATATCATCGCGGGTATTTCCCTGTACCGTCCCGGGCCGATGGACTTTATTCCAAAATATATTAAAGGAAAAAACAATCATGACGAAATCACCTATTCCTGTCCGGAGCTGGAACCGATCCTGTCTCCGACCTACGGCTGTATCGTGTATCAGGAGCAGGTTATGCAGATTGTGCGCGACCTCGGCGGCTACACGATGGGACGAAGCGACCTGGTTCGCCGTGCGATGAGCAAGAAAAAGCAGTCTGTCATGGAAAAAGAACGGGCGAATTTCGTTTACGGCAATCCCGAAGAGGGCGTGCCCGGCTGTGTGGCCCGGGGCATTCCGGAAAAGGTCGGTCTGGAAATTTACGCGGAAATGATGGATTTTGCAAAATACGCGTTCAACAAGTCCCACGCCGCATGCTACGCGGTTGTCGCTTACCAGACGGCTTACCTGAAATATTATTATCCGGTGGAATTTATGGCGTCCCTAATGACTTCTGTAATCGATAACCCCGGAAAAGTGGCGGAATACATTCTGGTCTGCCGCCAGATGGGAATCGCGATTCTGCCGCCGGATATCAACGAGGGAGAGCCGGGATTTTCGGTATCGGGAAAATCAATCCGGTACGGACTGACTGCGATCAAGGGTGTAGGACATCCGGTTGCGGACGCGGTGATCGCAGAGCGGAAGCAGCGGGGCGTGTTCAAAAACCTGCAGGATTTTCTATCCAGAATGTCCGATACGGAAGTCAATAAGCGCAACGTGGAAAACTTCATCAAAGCGGGTGCATTCGACAGCCTTGAGGGAACACGCAAGCAGTTTATGAGCGTATTTGTGCAGCTGATGGATCAGAATCAGCAGAATCGGAAAAATAATATGGCGGGACAGCTTTCCTTATTCGATCTGGTGGACGAGTCGGAAAAGAAAAACTATGAAATCCGCTTCCCGGATGTCGGGGAATATTCGAAGGAAATTCTTCTGACCTTTGAAAAAGAAGTGCTCGGTGTGTATGTCAGCGGGCATCCGCTGCAGGAATACGAGCAGCTCTGGCGCAGGAATATTTCTAATACAACGGCAGATTTTATGCTGGATGAGGAGACAAACAGCGTCCATATTCAGGACGGAGCAAAGGCGGTTATCGGCGGAATTATCGAGGAAAAGAAGATCAAATATACCAAAAACGATAAGGTGATGGCGTTTTTACAGGTGGAGGATCTGGTTGGAACGATTGAAGTTATCGTTTTCCCGAAAACCTATGAGCAGTACGGCAGCAAGCTGATGGAGGATGAAAAGGTTCTCCTGCGTGGGCGTGTTTCCGCAGAGGAGGACAAAGACGCGAAGCTGATCTGTGAATCCGTGCAGACGTTTGACGAAATCCCCAAAAAGCTCTGGATTAAGTTTCCGACGATGGAAGCCTATCAGCAGCAGGAAAAAAAGCTGCTTTCGGCAATCGCAGCTTCCGACGGCAAGGATACCGTGGTGATTTATGTGGAAAATCCGCGCGCGATGAAGCAGCTTGGGGCGAATCAGACCGTTCATGGGGACGAGGCGCTTTTAAAGCAGCTGGAAGAGCTGTTTGGAGAAGAAAACGTAAAGCTGATGTAAGTTTCACAAAACCATTGAAAAGAAAGCCCGTTTCGATTAAAATAAAAAATGGTTTTACGGATTTTGAAATCTTAAGATTGAAGTCCAGCCCGCAGCGGCAGACAGGAGGAACAATGGCAGCTAAGATAAAGACAATTGGAGTTCTTACAAGCGGCGGAGATGCGCCGGGTATGAATGCGGCAATCCGTGCGGTTGTTCGGAAAGCGATTTGCAACGGCGTCAAAGTAAAAGGCATTAAAAAAGGCTATCAGGGCCTGTTAAATGAAGAAATCATAGATATGGATGCCCGCAGCGTTTCGGATACCATCCAGAAGGGCGGTACGATTCTGGGAACCGCACGTTGTCTGGAATTTAAGACTGAAGCCGGACAGAAAAAGGGCGCGGAGATCTGCCGCAGACACGGCATCGACGGTCTGGTTGTTATTGGCGGCGACGGCTCTTACAGAGGTGCGCAGGCGATGTCCAGACTTGGGATCAATACGATCGGTCTGCCGGGCACGATCGATCTGGATATTGCATGTACCGAATATACGATCGGTTTCGACACGGCAGTCAATACCGCGATGCAGGCAATCGATAAGGTAAGGGATACTTCATCTTCACATGAACGCTGCAGTATTATCGAGGTAATGGGCAGAAATGCCGGTTATATCGCACTGTGGTGCGGCGTCGGCACCGGCGCGGAGGATATCCTTCTTCCTGAAAAGTACGACTATGACGAGCAGCAGCTGATTAACAATATTATCAACAACCGGAAAAAGGGCAAAACTCACCATCTGATCATCAATGCAGAAGGTATCGGTCATTCTACTTCCATGGCGAAGAGAATTGAAGCAGCAACGGGTGTGGAAACCAGAGCAACCATCCTGGGGTACATGCAGCGAGGCGGCAGCCCGACCTGTCTGGATCGTTATTATGCTTCTATCATGGGCGCTTATGCGGCAGACATCCTCTGCGCAGGCAGCTCGAACCGTGTTGTGGCTTACAAACATGGTGAATTTGTAGACTATGATATTGAGGAAGCACTTGCGATGCAGAAAGAAATTCCCGAATATCATTATCAGGTCAGCAAAGCGCTGGCCACCTGACGATACAGGACGCAAAGGGGCGGCTGCACACGAAACGTGTGTGGCCGTTGTGCGTTTTCATAAAGATCAACGGAGGAACCTGCATGATTACTGCAGCATCCAACAGCCGGATCAAAAGGCTGGTACAATTGAATCAAAAGTCGAAGCTGCGCAGAACGGAGGACGTTTTTCTGGCAGAGGGTGTGAAGATGTTTCTGGAAGCACCGAGGAAACAGCTGCAGGAGGTTTATGTTTCGGAATCCTTTCTGGAAAAGTGCAGCTGCAGGGAGCATCTGGAAGAGGTTGGCTACGAAGTCGTTTCCGACAGCGTTTTTTCTAAAATATCGGATACCTGCACGCCACAGGGCGTTTTATGCGTGCTGAAACAGTTTCACTATAATATAGAAGAAATGCTGCGGGACAAAGCACCGCTGTTTCTGCTTCTGGAAAATATACAGGACCCCGGCAACCTCGGTACGATGCTGCGAACCGGCGAGGGCGCAGGCGTTTCCGGGATTATCATGAGCAGGGATACAGTCGATTTGTACAACCCGAAGGTTATCCGTTCAACGATGGGCAGCATCTACCGCGTTCCGTTTTATTATGCGGACGATTTTGCGGCGGCGGTTCATCAGGTACAGCAGGCGGGTGTCAGTGTATACGCGGCGCATCTGCGCGGGAAAAATTCCTATGCCTGTCAGGATTACACAAAGGGGACAGCATTTCTGATCGGTAACGAGGGCAACGGCCTGCGGGAAGAGACTGCAGAGCTTGCGGACTGTTATATCCGGATTCCGATGGAGGGCAAAGTGGAGTCGTTAAATGCAGCGGTGGCGTCTTCGATTCTGATGTATGAAGCGCATCGGCAGAGGGAGACGATTGAAAAATAACATTTTTCAAGCTCGAGATTTGTGTCTGCGCGCACTTGACACAAACTCGACATGCGCAAAAAGCGTGCGCAGAAATGAGAGGCACAGATGAAAATCGGTTTTATCGGACTTGGAAATATGGCGCAGGCGATGATTGGAGGAGTTTTGAGAAATCACCTGGCTGTGCCGGAGGAAATTTACGGTTCTGCAAAAACGGCGGAGACGGAAAGCAAAGTGCATGAAATGTTTGGCATCACGGTGACAGGCGATAACCTGGAAACCGCGCGGCAGGCAGAGCTTTTGATTCTTGCCGTAAAGCCGCAGTTTCTGGAGAAAGTGATCGGACAGATCAGCGACATTGACCTGACCGGTAAGACGATTCTGAGCATTGCGGCAGGCAAAAGTCTTGCGTGGCTGGAAGAGCAGTTCTGTGCGCCGCTTCCGTTTGTGCGTGCGATGCCAAATACGCCGGCGCTGGTCGGGGAAGGCTGTACCGGAGTCTGCTATGGCAGCAGGGTAACTCCTGAGATGAAAGAAAAAACGGCGGCTGTCCTGGACAGTTTCGGCAAGACGGTTGAGCTTCCGGAACGTCTGATGGATGTGCTGACCGGCGTTAGCGGCTGTGCGCCTGCCTGGATTTTTATGCTGATCGAGGCGATGGCAGACGGTGCAGTTGCGGAAGGCATGCCGCGCAGCCAGGCATATGAATGCGCTGCACAGGCTGTGCTCGGCAGCGCGAAGCTGATGCTTGAGACCGGAAAGCATCCGGGAGAGTTAAAGGATATGGTCTGCTCTCCGGCAGGCTCCACGATTCAGGCGGTACGCGTTTTAGAGGAAAAAGGCTTCCGCGGCGCAGTGACCGATGCGGTCATCACTGCGGTGGAAAAGTCCAGAAGCCTGTAAAATAGTTTGTTACAAAAATGTTAAAAACAGGAATAAAGGAAGATCTGATGGAAAAAATAATCCCGTCAGGTCTTCTTTTTTTGATAAAAAATCGAAAAAACCGCAGAAAATGGCTGTCCTTTTTATGAAAAGAGAATTTACTATGTTAAAGCGGCATTTGTTGAAAACTTTGAAAAATAGTAAGAAAAAGGCGATGATTTCGGAGGTTTGTTGTAGAAATATCACAATAGAAGAAAAATCTTTGTGGGGAACTAACGGAAATTTGTGGTTCCGGGCGAACGACTTGACATTTGATTGTAATATTGCTATCATATCATGCGTAACAATTGTTAATAAGTTTGTAACAATTGAAACAGCTCTGTAACAAGGAGCATCCCACAAAAAGCTCCTGAATTTCACCGGCAGAATGGTCGGGGAAGCAGAGTAAGATTTATGGAGGTAAGAATGAACGGAAAAGGCAGAAAGTTGTTTCGTAGTGCAGTCGGCATTTTAACATCTGTTATGATGATGGGTGCATATACGACAACCGCTATGGCAAGTGGTATCGGTGTCATTGATGCGAAAGACATGCTGGACATTCATGCAGAAGCAAATACAGCGTCTGCGGTGGTTGGTCAGGTCATGGAGGACGGTCATGTGGCGATCCTTGCAAAGTACAACGACTGGGTGCAGATCCAGGCGGGAGAAATTGCAGGATGGGTACCGGCTGAAAATCTGGTCGAGACAGAGATTTCCAACGAAGAGGCTGTTGCAGCCAATGAGCAGGTGATCGCTGAACGGACAGGAGCAACAGCATCCGAAGATGAATTCTTTGCAGAGGAAGAAGTACAGCAGGATGAAACAGCAGCTTTACAGGCAGAGGCGAGTGAAGCAGCACAGAATGAGATAGAAGAAGTACAGGCAGCCGAGGAAGCAGCACGCATCGAAGCGGAGGCGCAGGCAAAGGCAGCAGCCGAGGAAGCGGCGCGGCTTGAAGCAGAGGCGCAGGCAAAGGCAGCCGAGGAAGCAGCACGCATCGAAGCGGAGGCGCAGGCAAAGGCAGCCGAAGAAGCCGCACGGCTCGAAGCGGAAGCGCAGGCAAAGGCAGCAGCCGAGGAAGCAGCCCGCATCGCAGCGGAGGCGCAGGCAAAGGCAGCAGCCGAGGAAGCAGCACGCATCGCAGCCGAAGCCCAGCAGGCAGCTTTGGCTGCCCAGGCGGCGCAGACCGCAGCGATATCCGCAGAGGAATTAAAACTGCTTGCAAATATTATTTACTGTGAAGCAGGCAGTGAATCTTACGTTGGTAAGGTTGCGGTAGGCAATGTCATCATGAACCGCGTCAAGAGTGCATCGCAGCCCAATACGATCACCGAGGTTGTTTACGCAAAAGGACAGTTTTCCCCTGTTAGAAACGGTTCGCTGCAGAGGGCACTGAGCAGTGACAAGGCAGATGCAGCCTGCTATCAGGCAGCAATCGAAGCATTAGCCGGTGCACAGCCGGTCGGCGGCAAGCTGTTTTTCAGAAGAAATAACGGTCGTTCCGGACAGGTAATCGGACATCACGTTTTTTACTAAAACAGTATCATAGCCGGGGCATTTGTCTCAACAGCATTGTAAGGGAATCGTCAGAAGATGATAAGAATCCATTGTTTCTGACAGAAAAAGAGCGAAAAAAGGCATGTGGAAAAGGATTGTTTTTCACACGCCTTTTTTGTATTCATGACAATAGAATCCTCGCAGGGCGCACACTTGACAGTAATTGACGGATTTGATATGATGACGCTAATCATGTAATATAATTGTAACATTTGATGAGCCGATTTTGGGAGCGCCAAAGGCGCGGAAAATCAATGGAGGCTCAGCTATCGTTACTGTCTGCGGATATGAGGGGATAGAAAGGATCATCGATTTATGGGCTGGAGCAGAAAATGTGAGAAAAGGGGGAAGCACTGGCTGCGGGCTGCAGCGCTGGGAGTCGTCTTTTTGTGGACGGCCGGAAGCAGTCTGCAGGCAGAGGCAGAATCGAGCAAAAGCGCGCACTGGCACAAGGGCGTTGGCGTGGAGGCGTGGCTGACAGGAGCGGATAAGGAACAGGTCAGTCAGAACGCAGCATCCCAAAATGGGGCGGCAGATGCAGCGACCGGCGCAGCCGGCGGGCAGGAAACGGATGTAGCGTCTGACAGTGCGGACAGCAAAACCAAGGCTTCGTCCGGCGATGGAACGAAAATGGACGACCTGACCGGAACGATCGTGATGACGAGCGTCCAGAATGTATTGAATGTCAGGACGGAACCGGACAGTGAGGCAGAGCTTGCAGGGTATCTGTATGCAGACTGTGGCGGTACGGTGCTGGAACAAAAGGATGGATGGACAAAGCTTGAGTCCGGCGAACTGACCGGCTGGGCGAACAACGATTATCTGCTGTTTGGGGAAGAGGCGCGGAAAGAGGCAAAAGACGCGGGACGGATTGTGGCAACGACCAAAACAGGCGCTTTGAGAATCCGGAAAGAACCTTCAGGAGATGCTGCGATTTATGATCTGCTGGAAGAAGGTGCAAAGTATGAGGTCGTGGATGAAGAGCAGATCCGTTTCAGCGAGGATCAGGAAATCACGGCGGACTGGGTTGCGATCAATTACGGCGGAAAGACCGGATATGTGTCTTCGGAATATGTCCAGGTTGATTTTGAAATCGATTACGGAGAGACGGTTGAGCAGGTAAAAGCGCGCGAGGAAGCGGAAACGGCGAGACTGCAGGCGGAAAAAGAAGTTGCCGCACAGAAACAGAAGAAGGAAAAGGCAGCGCAGGCGGAAAAGGAAGCGAACAAGGCTGCTGCACTGGCTGCGGACGACAGCGTGCTTTTGGCGGCGCTCATTCAGTGTGAAGCGGGAGAAGAGCCCTACGAAGGACAGGTAGCTGTCGGCGCAGTCGTGATGAATCGGGTCAGAAGCGGCGCTTATCCGAATACGGTTAAGGGAGTTATCTATGCTTCGGGACAGTTTACACCGGCGGGAAGCGGACAGGTTGGACGCGTTGTCGCAAGTGGAAAGATCAAGGCAAGCTGCCTGCAGGCGGCACAGGAAGCGATGGCGGGAAGCACCCCGGTTGGAACGGCAACGCATTTTAGACGGGCAGGAAGCAGGGAAGGTATTGTGATCGGACATCATGTATTTTGGTAGACGGGGCATGATTTTTGTAGTATGATAGTCATAAGTCACAGGAAAGGAGGAGTTACATGACGGAAGTATTTGCCTGGCTGGCTCTGTTGATTTTACTTGTGCTGATTGAGCTTGCGACGATGGGGCTGACGACAATCTGGTTTGCAGCCGGAGCTCTTGTTGCGACGATTGCAGCTGCCTGTGGTGCGCCGGTTCTGGTGCAGGTCATCCTGTTTTTGGTAGTGTCCGTGCTGATGCTTGTTTTTACAAGACCGGTTGCCATGCGCTATTTCAATGTTGGAAGGGCGAAGACCAATGTGGACAGCATGCTTGGGGAACGCGGTATCGTGACCGGCAGGATTGATAACCTGCACAGCTGCGGACAGGTTACGCTCAAAGGCATGGAGTGGTCAGCAAGATCTCAGGAAACTGAGGGGACGATTGAAGAGGGTACCGTCGTCATTGTAAAAAAGATCGACGGCGTGAAGCTGATCGTTGTTCCGGACGAGATCGAAACAGAAGAACCTGTAACAAACAGCAGAGAGACTGCTGACAACATGCGGTAAGACCGCGGAAATGAGGGTAATTATGATAGGTGGATTGGTAATACTCATTATTTTAATTCTTGCAATTGCAATTGTAGCGTCCTGCATCAAGATCGTACCGCAGGCGCAGGCTTATGTCGTAGAACGTCTCGGCGCATACCAGGATACCTGGAGCGTTGGTCTTCACTTTAAAGTGCCGATTGTCGATAAAGTTGCAAAGCGCGTACTGTTAAAGGAACAGGTAGCGGATTTCCCGCCTCAGCCCGTTATCACAAAGGATAACGTTACGATGCGGATCGATACCGTTGTCTTTTTCCAGATCACAGATCCCAAGCTGTTTACCTACGGAGTTGAAAATCCGATCATGGCGATTGAAAACCTGACCGCGACAACCCTGCGTAACATCATCGGAGACCTGGAACTGGATCAGACCCTGACCTCCCGTGAAACGATCAATGCCAAGATGCGTGCATCCCTGGATATCGCAACCGATCCCTGGGGCATCAAGGTAAACCGTGTCGAATTAAAGAACATCATTCCTCCCGCAGCAATTCAGGATGCGATGGAGAAGCAGATGAAGGCAGAGCGTGAACGCCGTGAAGCGATCCTGCGTGCCGAAGGTGAAAAGAAATCTACCATCCTGGTAGCAGAAGGTAAAAAGGAATCCGCAATTCTGGAAGCAGAGGCAGAAAAGCAGTCTGCAATCCTGCGCGCAGAAGCAGAGAAAGAAAAGATGATCCGTGAGGCAGAAGGTGAAGCGGAAGCAATCCTGAAAGTCCAGCAGGCGACTGCAAACGGTCTGCGTTTCATCAAGGATGCAGGAGCGGATGATTCTGTACTTCGTTTAAAGAGTCTGGAGGCTCTGGAAAAGGTTGCGGACGGCAAGTCTACAAAGATCATCATTCCGTCCGAAATTCAGAACATGGCGGGACTGCTGACCAGTGCGAAGGAGCTTTTAAGCGACAAATAAGCTCACACGTACCATCTTCGATGCTATCCGCTGCCTGACAGCGTATTTCATCTTTACAAAAAAGGACCGTACATTCTATAATGAATGTACGGTTTTTTATTTTATGATGCCAGGGTCAAAAGGTCTAAGCCCACATGAGCTTGCTCATAGG
>OLGO01001896.1_pt1 | contig 11874 bp, 11 predicted proteins | sample 1605861 | NCBI WGS metagenome assembly OLGO01 (sample SAMN03283253) | human gut metagenome | biome: human-associated habitat; material: feces | host: Homo sapiens | place: USA | collected 2013
CTCGCCGGTTTCACGCACTTAAAGACTCTGGTTTACGTTCAATCAATTTTGCCAACGAAGCGGTAGAAGATTTCTACCTCCTGCTCGCGGGTGCCGTCGGGTTGTTTGACGGCTTCGTGTATCAGGATTTTCTCAATCAACGTGTTGAGAAGTTCGGCGGTCAGCTCGGTCGGGTCGGTGTACCGGCGTATCAGCTTCACCCATTTTTCGGCGTCTGCCGTGGACTGCTCTTGGACGGTGAGCTGACTTTTTAGAGCTTCAATCTGCTCTGTCAGTGACTGCTGTTCGGACTGGTACTTCTGCGAGAGCATATTGAAGTTGTACTCCGAGATGCGTCCCGCCGCCCAGTCCTCGTACATCTTGGCGAACAGGCGGTCAACCTCGGCCTTGCGCTTTTCGGCTTTTGTGAGCTCGTTGGTCTGCTTCTTCGACGCTGCAAGGGGCTCCTTGTCGCCGGTTTTAAGGAGCCGTTGAAGTAGAGCGTCTTCGTCAATCTCGGCCTGCTTCGCCCAGTAGCGGACTCTGGCGAGAACGTAGGTGTAGAGCACGTCGTAGCGGATGTAGTGAGGTGTACAGTGCCCCGTGCCTTGCCCGTATTTACTGCAACGATAGATGCCGTATGGCGTCTTGCTCTGAGTTTTCAAGGCATACGCCATCGACCAGCCGCAGTCAGCGCACTTTACCAGCCCGGCAAATATCTGCCTCGTGCCGTCTTTCATCTTGCGGCGGCGGTTGGCGATTTGCTCCTGTACCTGCTCGAACACGTCTCTGCTGACGATGGCCTCGTGCGTGTTTTCGATGCGCTGCCACTCGTTTTCAGGTTTACGCACACGCTTCTGATTCTTGTACGAGATATTCGTCTGCTTGTTGTGAATCGTGTTGCCTATGTATGTCTCGTCCTTGAGGATGGATTTCACCTGTGCAATAGTCCAAGCGTAGCGTTTCTCTTCGGGAGCATCTGCGTAGATATTTGCAAACTTACCGTCGCGCGTGTAGTGCAGCCAACCGGGAGTCGGCACCTGCTCTTTTATGAGCTTGTGAGTTATGCTCGCGGCTCCTGCACCGTGGAACGCCATATCGAAAATCTTTTCGACGATCCTCTTGGTTTCCTCATCAATGACGAGGGCATTTTTCTTATCCGGGTCACGCTTGTACCCGAGCGGCGCATAGGCAAATATCCGCTCTCCGTTTGCAAACTTGGAGTGCAGCGCGGCCTTAACCTTGCGGCTTGTGTCTTTCGCAAACCACTCATTAAATAAGTTCTTAAAGGGAACGAAATCGCTCAACCCGCGTTCGGTGTCCTCGTTTTCGGTGACGGCGATGTAGCGTATCTGCTTCTCCGGGAACACGAACTCGAGGTAATAGTCCATCATCACGTGCTCGCGTCCGAAGCGGGACAGGTCTTTGGTCACGATGCAGTTGACCTTACCCGCGTCCACGTCTGCCATCATGCGTTTGAATGAAGGGCGCTCGAAGTTCGTTCCGCTCCAACCGTCGTCAACGTACTCGTCTACGATGTGCAAGCCGTTGTCTGCGGCAAATTTGCGCAGAATCGTTCGCTGAGACGAGATTTGTCAAGGAGTGTTTTTGCAAAGCAGTGTGCAATTCGCATTGACAAGCAGCAAAAAGAACGCTATAATAATGTCGTTATCGATAATGATGTTATTATTTAGGCGCAGAGGAGTGAAGACATGGCCAATAGGGATCATTCCCTGGATGATGGGATCATTCAGGCTGCTTATTCGGAATTTCTTGCTTACGGCTTTCAGAAAGCCTCTCTGCACAAGATCGCCGAAAAAGCCGGTGTTACTACGGGGGCAATCTACACAAGATACAAGAATAAAGACGCGTTGTTTGCCAGTCTGCTTCAGGATTTTTTTGAGACGATGCAGGTTCTCTTTACCCCCATCGCGGAAGAATACGAAAAAGCAAAGTGCAGCGCACAACCGGAAGATATCCTCCGCGCTATAAACGCCGAGGAACAAGTATATTTTCGGCTCCTGACCGAGCACCATGACGACTGCACTTTATTTTTCTGCCGCAGCGATGGCAGCTCCATGGAAACCGTGCTGCATAAACTAATGGATCAAAAAGCGGAACAAACGGTGGAATTCTTTTCGCATATCTATGGGAAAGCGCCAAATGCCGATGCGATCCGTCTTTTGATGGGCTCACAGTTCTGGTACTTCCGCCAGCTGCTGGATCAGCATATGGAGGAAGGCAGAATGCTTACCTGCTTACAGGCAGTCCTTGATTTCACCAACGCTGGCTGGCGGCAGCTATGCGATACCTTGCAATAAATCCGAAAAGTTAATTCGGACGGTCCATCCGTCCGTTTCTTACGGCCGCTGGTTAGAGAGGGCTAACTAATAAGAAAAGAGTTTGCGATGATAGATTTTGAATTTGAATTTCAATATGCAGAAGAAAAGCAGCCCACCTTGCAAAAAGTCGGCGGCAGCATCCCAGCGGGACGCTGCGTGGTGCTCTGCGGAGGCAGCGGATGCGGAAAATCCACGCTGCTGCGGTGCATCAACGGACTGATACCGCAGTTTTATGAGGGAGAGCTGAGGGGCTTTTGCCGCCTGAACGGACAGGACACCGCCGGGATGAGTATCGGCGAAATCGGCGAGCTGGCAGCATCGGTATTTCAGGATCCGCGAAGTCAGTTTTTTACCGTGAACAGTTCCAATGAAGTGGCCTTCGGTCTTGAAAATCACGGTCTGCCGCAAGATAAAATCCGACGGCGGGTAGATGAGGCCTTCCGGATCTTTCATCTGGAGCGGCTGAAGGATCACAATGTCTACGAGTTGTCCAGCGGCGAGCGACAGCTCATCTCCATCTTGTCCGCGTGGGCAATGGACACAGATATTTTTCTGCTGGATGAGCCCACGGCCAATCTGGACTTTGCAGCCACGCAGCAGTTAAAAGAGATTCTGCTTGCCCTGAAAAAGCAGGGCAAAACGCTGCTGCTCAGCGAGCACCGACTCTACTATCTTGCCGACATTGCCGACGAATTTTGGGTCATGGCAGACGGCGTGATCAAAGGAAAATATACTGCCGCAGAGGCAAAGGCGTTCTCAGTGGAGCGGAGACAAACACTTTCTCTGCGCACGCTCGACCTTGCGGAGATCACCGTGCCGGAGAAAGAGCCGCTGCCGAAAACCGCGCCGACGGCGCTTGCCGTCTCAGATGTCTGCTATACATACGGCAGGAAGGCCGGAGATACCCTCTCTGGTGTCAGCTTTTCCGTCCGTGAGCATGAGATCGTCGGCCTTGTGGGCGCAAACGGCTGCGGCAAAACGACCATCGGCAAGCTGATTGCAGGGCTTTACCGCCCCTCCGGCGGCAGGATAATGCTTTTCGGAAAGTCGCAAAATCCAAAGCAGCTGCAAAAGCAAGTGCTGTTCATCCTTCAGGAGGCGGAGTTCCAGTTCTTCACAGGCTCCGTCCTGCACGAACTGCAATACGGCCATGCGGTGACACCGGAGTTTGAAGCAAAAACGGAAGCGCTGCTGAAAAGTATGGATATGTGGGACTGCCGCAACCGGCATCCCTTTTCCCTCTCCGGCGGGCAGATGCAGCGTCTGACGCTGATGATGGCGTATCTATCCGACAAGCCGATCGTCATACTGGACGAGCCGACAGCAGGACAGGACGCGGAAAGTCTGGAGCGGTGCGCAGCGCTGATCCGGGAGATGCGGAAAGAAAAGACTGTTCTCATCATCACCCACGACCCTGAGCTAATTGCAGGTGCGTGTGACCGCTGCATTGGGCTGTCGGATGGGCATGCAGAAATAGAATTTCCCGTTCATTCGGAACGAGATTTGCAAGCGGTACGGCAATATATGGAGCGCTTCCATCTTTCCAATGCTCCTGCGAAAAAACAGCATAAAGAACGATTCCACCCGGCAACGAAGCTGCTTTACTGGCTGGCCCTGCTGGTCGTGATCTCCACATCCAACAACCACTTAGTTTATGCCGTATATACGGCACTGATCCTGCTGACCGCAGCGGACGGCTGGCTCGGAACGGCGCTGGCAGGCGGGATGAGCTTTGGGCTGCTGTGGGCGGCAAACGCTCTGCTGCCGGGCACGGTGTTTTCCTTTATGCTGGTGATGTTCCCGCGGATAATTGCCGTTGGCATTTCCATGCGGACGCTGATTGGACGAAATGAAGCCAGCCGCACCCTGGCAGCGCTGCGCAATCTGCACCTGCCGGAGCGATTTATCATGATCGTGGCAGTGATCTTCCGCTTTTTCCCGGTGCTGTCCGGGGATATGAAGCTGCTGCGGCAATCCATCCGCACCCGGGGCGTGTTCACATCGCCGCTTCAGAAGCTGCGAGCGCTGTCATCCTATATCGAAATACTGACCGTGCCGATGGCTTTGCGCGTTATCCGCATCGCCGAAACGCTGTCCGCCTCCGCCGAAACACGGGGCATCGACTTAACCCGCCGCAAAAGCAACTATCTGTCGCTTCGGTTTTCTGCGTGGGATGTTGTGTTCTGCGTCCTGCTGGCAGCATCGATCGCCGCCGGCCTTATCCTGTGATCGCCGTCTCTGCGACGTTCAACCATATTTCATTCAAAAAGGAGTCTTTACCATGAGTACTGCAAACCCCAATAAACTGAAAGTCAAGGACATCATCACCGTTGTCCTGCTGGCCCTTATCAATGTGGTCATTTTCTTCGCCAGCTCCGTCCTGTACGCAACGCCCATTACCATCATTCTGATGCCGGTGTTTTTCGCCCTGCTGGAGGGCATCGTCTACTTCATCATCGGCACGAAGGTGAAAAAGCCCGGTGCGATCCTCATTTACAGCATTGTCCGCGCCATTATGGGCGGATACCTGCCGTACATCATCCTCTTTATTCTCTCCGGTGCCATTGCCGAGCTGCTGCTGTGGAAGATGGGCTACGGCAACGCGAAGGCGCTGACCGTCAGTTATGTCATCAATCAGGTGCTGGCCGCATTCGGCAGCACCATCATTCCCTATGCGATCGCTGCTAAGGCTATGGCGGATCAGATGGTCACTGATGGCCGTCAGGACGCCATTCTTGCCGCATCCCAGATGCTGCAGTCCTGGATGTCTGTGGCGCTGGTGGCCGGTGTGATCGTGGCCGCATTCATCGGAGCAGCTATCGGCAAGGGCATCGTGAAGAAGCATCTGGCTGCCTGATCTGCCTTGGAGGAATTACCCATGAATCAGAACACGAAGCAAAAGCGCTCCGCCGCCTCGTGGCTGGCAGAGCTGGCAAAAGGGCGGTACGGCGAGTACGCTTTGAGCGTCCTTACAGCGCTGCTGGGCGTTGCCTGCTCGCTTATTCCGTATTTCATCATCATCCGGCTTATCACCGCACTGGTAAACGGCACGGCGGAGCTTCCCCGCTGCCTGACGCTCTGCGCATGGATGGCGGGCTGCTGGGTGCTGCGCTATGTGCTGCACAGCGTATCCACCTCTCTCTCCCACCATGCGACGTTCCATGTGCTGGCCAATACCCGCGTCCGGCTGCTGGACAAGCTAGCGACGCTGCCGCTGGGTACGGTGCTGGATCGTTCCTCCGGCTCGTATAAGAACATCATCGTCGAGCGGGTCGATTCCATCGAAACCACCCTTGCCCACCTGCTGCCGGAGATGACCACCAACATCGTGGGGGCGCTGGCGGTACTGGTGCTGCTGTTCATCGAGGACTGGCGCATGGGCCTTTCCATGTTCATCGTCCTGCCGCTGGGCATTCTCTGCTTTATGTCCATGTTCAGCGGCTATAACGAGAAGTTTCAGCGCGCGGTCACCGCGACAAAGACACTGAACGACACGGCTGTGGAATACATCAGCGGCATTGAGGTCATCAAGGCGTTTGGTCAGTCCAGGACCAGCTATGCAAAGTTCGTCTCCGCCGCAAAAGAGGGCGCGGACTGCTTCATCGACTGGATGCGCGGGAGTTTGTTCGGACAGGTGGCCGGAATGGCGATACTCCCTTCGACACTTCTCGGCATCTTGCCGGTGGGCTGCCTTCTCTATATGCACGGCACACTGTCGGCGGAGACGTTTCTCGCGGTCATTGTTCTGTCCTTCGGCGTTATGCAGCCGCTGATCACCGCTTTTTCCTACACCGATGACATCGCGCAGGTGACGACCATCGTGGGTGAGGTGGCGGAGGTGCTGTCCGGCGAGGATATGCAGCGTCCGGAACGTGCGGAAAAGCTGCCTGCGGACAACGCCGTCGAGCTGAAAGATGTCCGCTTTGCCTATCACGACAAGGAGGTACTGCACGGAATCGATCTGCACATTGCCCCGGGGACGGTCAACGCATTGGTCGGGCCTTCCGGCAGTGGAAAATCCACCATCGCCCGGCTCATCGCCTCCCTGTGGGATGTGAAGGACGGAGAAATCGACCTGGGCGGCGTGGACATTCGCACGCTGCCGCTGGCGGAGTGCACGAAGCACATCGCCTATGTGTCGCAGGACAACTACCTCTTTGACCTTTCTGTCATGGACAATATCCGCATGGGCAGAAAGGGTGCGACCGATGCGGAGGTCATTGACGCCGCGAAGAAATGCGGCTGCCACGAGTTCATAATGGGGCTGGAGAACGGCTATCAGACCGTATGCGGTGCATCCGGCGGTCACCTGTCCGGCGGTGAGCGGCAGCGCATCTCCATTGCCCGTGCCATGCTGAAGGACGCGCCGATCGTCATTTTGGACGAGGCCACCTCCTACACCGACCCGGAGAATGAGGCGGTCATCCAGTCTGCACTGGCAAAGCTGGTGCGGGGCAAGACGCTGCTGGTCATCGCCCACCGGCTGTCCACCATTGCGGACGCCGATCAGATCATTGTTGTCAATCAAGGCAAGATCGAAGCGACCGGCACGCAGGCGGAGCTGCTTGCTTCCTGCCCGCTTTATCAAGCCATGTGGGAAGCCCACATCAGCGTCAAAGACGATGGGGAGGTGGCGTAATGCTCCAGACACTGAAAAAGTTCTTTGATTTCTGCGGTGAGGACAACCGCAGAATGTTCATCGCCTCTATCTGGCTGGGTGTGGTCAGCGCCATTTGCTCTGCCATGCGTATTCCGGCAGCCGCCATCGTCATTCAGGCGCTGCTGGAAAGGAACGTCACTATGGCAACCTTATGGACGAGCCTCGGCATTATCGTGATCTCATTGATCATTACGATTGCCATCAACATGAAGTCCACCATGCTCCAGACCCGTGCGGGCTACCGCGCCTGCGCCAACAAACGCATCGAGATCGCCGAGCACCTGCGGTACCTGCCTATGGGCTGGTTCAATGACAATAGCCTGGGCGAGGTGACCTCCGTTACCACCAACACCATGGAAAACATGGCGAATGTGGCTACCCGCGTGGTAATGGTCACGACCCGCGGCTTTCTGACCTCCGGCATCATCGCAGCGATGATGTTCCTCTTTGACTGGCGCATGGGGCTGATCACACTGACGGGACTGGTGCTGTTCTTTGCCGTCAACGCCGCCATGCAGCGGTCGGAGCAGACCCTTTCCCAGCGGAAGTTCAATGCCGACGAGCGGCTTGTCTCCAAGGTGCTGGAATATGTGCAGGGCATCGCCGAGGTCAAGAACTTCGACCTGACCCACGATTCCGCCACGCAGGTACACGGCGCGGTGGAGGAGGCCCGCAAGGCTTCCTTTGCCATGGAGATCCCGTCGGTACTTTATATGCTGGCGCAGTTTGTTGTCAACAAGCTCACCGGTGTCGCCGTCTGCGTGGCCGCCATCGTCTTTTACTTCGGCGGAACGATGGAGCTGACAAACTGCCTTTTGATGCTGATCTGCTCCTTCATCCTCTTTGAGCAGCTGGATTCTGCCGGGAGCTTTTCAGCTCTGTTCCGCTCCATCGACATCGGCGTAGATAAGGCAAACGCGATTCTGCGTGTGGAGCCCATGGATATTGATGGGGAGGATCTGTCGCCGGAACGGGAGGACATCACCCTGTCCCATGTGGATTTCTCCTATGACAGCAAACCCATTCTGCACGATGTGTCCCTGACCATCCCGGAGAAAACGACTGTTGCTATCGTCGGCCCCTCCGGCTCCGGCAAGACCACGCTGTGCAATCTTATGGCGCGGTTCTGGGACGTGCAGTCAGGCAGCGTGAGCCTTGGTGGGCACGATGTGCGGGAGTACAGCTACGACAGCCTCATCCGCAATTTCTCCTTTGTGTTTCAGCGGGTCTATCTGTTCTCCGACACCATCGCCAACAACATCCGCTTTGGCAAGCCCGACGCCTCCATGGAGGAGGTGCAGACCGCCGCGAAAAAAGCCCGCTGCTACGACTTTATCATGGCATTGCCGAACGGCTTTGACACCGTCATCGGCGAAGGCGGTGCTACGCTTTCGGGCGGCGAACGTCAGCGAATTTCCATTGCGCGCGCCATCATGAAGGACGCACCCATCATCATTCTGGACGAAGCCACCGCCAATGTCGACCCCGAAAATGAAAAGGAGCTGATGGAGGCCGTTGCGGAATTGACCCATGATAAGACGGTCATCATGATCGCCCACCGGCTGAAAACCGTGCGCCATGCCGACCAAATTTTTGTGGTCGATCACGGCGAGATCGTTCAGCAGGGCACCCACGACGAGCTGGTTGCTGTTGACGGGCTCTACCGCCGCTTCGTGGTGGAGCGGCAGCAGGCCGCCGGGTGGAAGGTCTGAAGCAGCACAATCTAAAAAATAAACGGAGAAGCTCATATCAGCCATTGGCCGATATGAGCTTCTCCGTTTATTTCTGTTTTATGTAGTGTTAGAGTCTCAGTATTCGTCACTTCCTTCCCACCAGCAATGTTGAACCGCGAAGCATCAGGCGTCTGGCCTCCTTCGGTGTCATGAAGCTGCCGTCGGTCGTGTCGATCAGCTCTACACGCTCATAGCCCATATCCCTGAGCTTTTGGACAAACGCCTGCATATCGCCGTATCTACCGGGCGACATCAGGTCGTGGATAGCAAATGTTCCGCCCTTTTTCAGCACGCGCAGCGTTTCCAGCAGAAGCTGCTGCTTGTCCTTTCCCGTGATATTATGATAGACATAGTTGCTGGTCACCGCGTCGAAGCTCTCGTCGGGGAAATCCAGCTTTACGGCGTTCCCGCGCCTGAACAAAGCGTTCTTCACGCCCTCCGCAGCGGCGTTTTTTTCGCACAGCGGCAGGGTGAAGGAGGCGTATTCCTTGCCCCAGCGATCGATACCGATCATTTTTCCCTGGGGATTGCGCTTCGCGCAGGCAATGGTCAGCGCACCGCTGCCGCAGCCGATGTCCAGTCCCACGCCGCCCTCCGGCAGCGTGATATGCTCCGCCGTGCCGTCAATGATCTGCTTTGAGAGCTTGCGCTCGCCGTCATAGGAAAAGCTCCGATAGGCATACACGCACCACTGGGTGTACTTTGCACAAACGACAAAGGCAATGCCGAACACCACTCCCAGCACGACGCGCAGCTTTCCGCTCACACAAACACCGAATACGCCGAAAACCAGCAGCAGCGCAAGGGACAGCACCGTTCCCGCGATGAGCGAAACCAGCATTCCCTTGGGGATCCAGTTTTTGTAGTCAGGCTTCATATTCAAGACTCCTTTTTTATTAAGTGTGATTTCTCTCATAAACCGCAGCCGCGATGCACCAGATCACGATGGCGGTATTGGTACTGCTCTGGCTCATTACGGACATCCATGTGGCTGTCGGCACCTGCATGGCCTGTGCAATATCAGGAACAGCAACCAGCAGAAGATTCCATGTGACCGGATGGAAAACGAGCATCCGCCTGGGATAACGGGTTTTACCGACAAACAGCATCACGAAATGGATCCCAAAAAACAATAGCATCGGAACATACATGGGGAGGATTGCGGGGAGCCGGCAGCCATCAATATCCCGCCGATTGCGCCAAGAATATAGCATTGGATAAACGGTTTCTTTTCTTCCTTCTTCATCTTCTTCATTCCTGTGCATTTATTTCATGATCTTCATGCAAAAGTCGCAGCGGTCATCGCCGCGCCCCAGCGTTTTTGTTCGATGCCAAATGAGCTTCGGATGAAGACCGGTGTAGCTGATGTCGTCGCTGTCGCAAAAGCAGCAGCACAGCTCAGGACATCCGTATGCCACGCAGGTGTCATGATATGGACATTTCATCATATCCACACGCCATATACCGTTGCCGACCTGCAGCTCCTTTGAGTCAAAGCCCGCCGCCGGGCCGAAAACGCTCCGTGTGGATTTGGCAAAAACGCCGGGGACAAGGCGGTAAAGCCCCGGTATGTGCAGCAGGGCTGCAAGCTGTTTGTGCCTCGTTCTCGCCGGCTCCTCCACATAGCCATGAACGGTTTGCAGAGCCTCCTCTTTCGGCATGACCCGCTGCAAGGTTTCGTAGGCCGCAATGCCCGGTAATATCTGCCGTTTGAGGTGGTATTGCTTCTCCTTGCTTGCATCTGCATTTTCAGCCAGCAGCACATTCAACCGCGCATCAAAAAATGCATTCAGCTCCTTGGCCTGCGAGGGAAAGCACTGTGCCGCAGTCTCCCGAAAATCACGGGAGAGATAGGTTTCCTTCATCGTCCTGCCTCCTTCCCAGCTTTTTCATCAGCACACAGATACCGCATTTGGTGAAGCGTCCCTCGTAGCCGCTGCCGTCGGGATATTCGTAAAACTCCATGTTCCACGAATATGGGTTGCGGTAGGCGGCTTTCAAGGTGGCGGTCGCCTTCATGCCGGAAATATCTTTGGGGGTAAACTTGTTTTTTCCGCTCTTGCGGCAAAACCATTTCATCGGCTTTGTCATCATGGATTTTGCATAATACTCCGTCAGCCGCTCCACATCCGGGCGCTCCGGCATGGAGAGAATAAAGGACGGTGCAAACAGCGTCCACATGCCGAAAGGCATTCCGGCGTATTTCATCGTAAGTATCTCCCGGCCTCTGCCTCCAGCGCCTGCCACACGGGATAAGCCGCGCCGTTCTCATCAAAGAACTGCTTGATATCCCGATTCAGGGCGCTCATTTCGTCTATGGCGTTCATGGCGTGGTCGGAGGCACATAGTTTGCCCAGTGAGGTGGCGCACATGAGTTTAAAGAAGCGCAGACAGGTCTTGCGGTACTTTTCGCTCTCAAAGTCTGCATCCGCCTTTGGCAAAATGTCGTGTCCCGCATTGCGTATGGCACGGTAGCCTTCAATATTGGCATCGATCACCCGTCCAAGGTACACCGTATTTCTCCTAAGCTTTTTCAGGTCGCCGTCCGTCTTATAGCAGGCGAAGGCCGCAGGCATCACAAAGGCCGCATGGCAGAGCAGATAGTCCTCCATATTCGGCTCATAGACGACCTTGTATTTGGTACCGCCGAAAATCTCTCCGATCAGTTCCGCATTGGCGACCGCCCCACGCAACTGCCCAATGGTGATTTTTTTCAGGTCGATAGAAACGACCCGGTCAGGTTCCCGATGCCCGGCAGAGAGCGCAAAGGCAAACAAGATATTTTTCTCCGGCAGTGCCGCCGCCAGCGCTCTTGCCTGCACATTGTTACCCACAAAAACAATATTTTTCGTCTGATTCGCCCGCAAGGTTTCCAGAGCAGAATCCAGCTGCGTATATCGCAGGACGACAAATATCACATCGTACCGGACATTCGGTGCCAGTTCCGTCACCACAGGAATATTGCTGACCGATGTGCGGAGGGAGAATTGATCCTTGATCCGCAGTCCGTTCTTCCTGATTTCCTCTGCCCAGTTTCCCCGGGCAAGCAGGGTCACATCCTTTCCGGCGTGAAACAGATTCCTTGCCAGATTGCACCCTAAAACACCTGCACCATATACCAGAATTTTCATTGCTTGCCTCCAAATCTGATCTTTACAAT
>OLGO01001900.1_pt1 | contig 11847 bp, 9 predicted proteins | sample 1605861 | NCBI WGS metagenome assembly OLGO01 (sample SAMN03283253) | human gut metagenome | biome: human-associated habitat; material: feces | host: Homo sapiens | place: USA | collected 2013
AGAGTATTTGGATCTCCACCAGAAAATGCAAATACTGCCGGGATGATCATCAAGCCTGCCATAATTGCAATTGCAGTATCAAAGATCTCTACATTAGTTGTTGAACTTTCAATAGACACGTCTTTCTTCATGTAGGAACCAAATGTCACCAGAATACCCATTGCAATAGAAAGTGAATAGAACATCTGTCCCATTGCAGCTACTACTGTCATCCATGAAAAATTCTTCGGATTTGGAATCAGAAAGTACTATTACTGATCCCAATTACTGGAAAAGTGACACTCATTTCAGTGCATTTAATGTAGGTTTGCATGCTCAACTTAGGGAACGGACATATAATCTCTTTATTTTAGGTGAACCTCGTGCGGATATTTATGGTGATGATCCATTTGGTGGTGAAGCGACTCAAGGAATGGAAAGATTTCCTTATAATTCGCTGAATGCGGAAAATGTGGGACTAAGTAACTTTGCTGACTTGTATGGGGTTATTAATCAGATAAACTTGATGATTGCCAAAACAACAGAAACCCAACTGTTGCCAGAGGTGTCGAAGAACTATTATTTGGGTGAGGCTTATGGTATGCGTGCTTTCTTGTATTTTCATCTGCTCCGTTCATGGGGAGATGTAATTTTACATTTGGATTATACCAGTGGTTCTACCATTGATTTGGCTAACATCCTGAAACCGGCTTCTCCTGCAAGTGCTGTAATGGAACAAATCAAGAATGATATATCTGCTTCAGAAGCAGCATTTGGCAATGATTATTCTTATAAATATGGGAAGCATTATTGGTCATTGGGGGCAACTAAAATGTTGAAAGGTGAAGTTTATTTGTGGAGCGGTAAGCAGATGGACGGTGGAGCAACTGATTATAACATGGCAAAATCGGCTTTGCAGGAAGTTAAAAACTGTCCGGGAATAGGTTTGGAAAGCAATTTTACCGATGTTTTTGCTTATAATAATAAGAAGAACGAAGAAATCATTTTCACCATCCATAACGGACAAGATGAATATGATATGTGGAAGGATTCTTATAGAATGACTTTGGTTCCTCAACAGGCTTACATGACCTCAGGCATTTATTTTAATGAAGATGGGGTTTCGTATGCTGATACTAAAGATGCTGAAATGAATGGTTTGATTAGACTTCAGATTAAGAAAGATTTCTATAATAAAGTATTCTTGAAGGGGGATACACGCAAGGCAGGCTCTATAAAGGCTGTTTATCAGAAGGATGCTGATGGTAATTTGGTATATGTAGCTCCTATTCCTTATAAATTCCAAGGAACGATGATAGCTGGTAGCTCTACACGTAGCTGGTTGGATGACTATCCCATCTACCGCTATGCAGATTGTTTGTTGTTATTGGCGGAGGCCAAGGCATTGTTGGGGGAAGATATTGCAGCGGAAATCAATGCGGTGCGTGAACGTGCTTATGGTAAAGAGTATTTTGAGGCTAATAAGGCTACTGTAGCTTATCCTAATGACAAAGGTGATTTTTACACCAATAATCCTTTTGTAGCCGGTGATGAAAATCCGGTGGAAGCTGTTTTGAAAGAACGGCTCCGTGAATTAATGTATGAAGGAAAACGGTGGTATGATATCCGTACTTTAGGGTATACAGAGAAGTATTCTACTGCAAATTCCAGCCGATTGTTATGGCCGATTGATGCTAATACTTTGACCAATAACAAAGAATTGAAACAAACTCCAGGCTATACGACGGATAATAAAGAGTAATAAGATGCTTTGATAGAAAATAATAAGGAGTAAACTTTAAGCTGTGAGCAAGTCTTTCACTGAATAGTGGGGGCTTGCTCTGCTTTTTATAAGAACCTGAAGAAACTAGATTCAACTTTTCGGACGCCTCTTTTTATTGAAACCGTTTCAAGACTTTTAGTATATCTTTGGGCTTTTCTATCTTAATCTTTTCTGTTTCAATGAACTCTTTGACAGGTTGTTGCTTATCTTTTGAATATAATTTCAGAAGTGAATTTCAATAAAACTTTTCCTGAAGTAAATTCCTTGAAGAAATAGCCGGCAGGCTGTTGGGCATTGGTAAACGTTATGCTTCCCAATGCCAGAATTGCAATAAGAATTCCTTTTGTATTCATAGTTCATAGTGATGGAGATTTCAATTATTCATACTAGTCCTTTGAGCCAAATTGCAAAAAAACGATCGTATACTATATATCCTTGCTGCTCTTTTAAGACAGACTCCTTATTAATTGAAGACTTTAATGCTACATTTATGCTGCTGGCTCCTTTTAAATCATATTTCTTTATGAATGTGGCACTGTTAATCTCACTTACAATTTCCTCTTTGGCTATAGCTTTCAGCAACTGAATCTGATTGGAAGTTAAAAACTGGAAATAGGTTTGATAAGTATATTCTTCCTCCTGTATGATTTCCTGCATGAGTGTATGCAACAGTTCTATCGTCGGAGTCTGCTGTGGCAATGAATACAATCTGTTTAAAAGATATTGCATATACCACGTATGCCCTTTTACCGATTGATAAATTTCATGGAAGATATCTTCCTGCAAAGTTTTCTTTCTTCCATCAAACAGTTTCTTGGCAAACTCCCGGTAAGGGGTATAGGGAATAGGGGCCAGGAAAAGTTTCTGCGTAGATTGGTAAAAAGGCCTTTTGATGGAAAAGAAGATAGACTCCATCAAATGCTTTTTGCTGCCCGAAAAGATGAAATGCACATTCGGGGTGAACTGGATATACGATCTCAACAGGCCTTCCACTCCTTTCTCCGGATATTCCATTATTTGCTGGAATTCATCAATGGCTATGTAACATTCTACTCCCGATTGGTTTAGGTAGGTGAAAATCTCTTTCAAGGTTTCTTCTGAACGTTCCGGAATAAAATCGAGTGTTACAGATGGCATCCCTGTAATTTCATCGGTACTGATGACCGGACGGCAACTCTTAAAGAATGAGAATAGCGATTTTAAGGTACTCTGTGATAAGGTATCTGATTTTCCCAACACACTTCGTCCCAGTAGAGATACAAACTCCTGAAGATTCTGGGTTGAAAATATATCCAGATAAAAACAGGCGGCAGATTTATTTTCTTTTTGAATATAGTAAAATACATTCTTTATTAGTCCTGTCTTTCCCATACGGCGTGGACTGATTAATGTAATATTTCTGCCATTCTTTAATGCTGACATTAAAGAAGCTGTTTCTTTTTCGCGGTCACAGAAATAGTCGGGGCCTTGGTAACCGGTTATTAAAAATGGATTAGTAGGAATATTCTTCATTGCAGTTTTTATGTTACATAAAACATGTAACGCAATAAAGTTTGGATTGAGCAAATATGAGAGTTGTATTTTTGTGTTGCCCATTGTACCATGCTCTGACTTGACATGGTCCATGGCAATAATTTAATGTGGCAGTTACAAGATATCTAAAGCAGAAGTTATGCAGATAATGATCATGTTTCATGGATAAGGACATGATACCTAGAGCATTATGATCCTTTGGAAAGCATCAGGAGCAGAAAACAGGAAGAGGGTATATAGCCGGAGCCGGCTGTTATACCCTCTTCCTGTAATGAGGTAGATTCCTTATTTCATCTTATACACCAAAGTCCCACCCTTCAAAATATCTTCATGCGAGATATAATTCTTTGTATAGGGTTCACCGTTCAGTGTGATGCAGTCAATGTACTTGTGTTCCTTTGACAATCCTTCGGCAATGATCGTGAAAGTCTTTCCGTCGGCCAGATTCAAAACGATTTCAGGCAGCTGCGGAGCGCCGAAGACATAATTGCCACTTACCGGATCTACCGGATAGAACCCCATAGCCGAGAACATATACCATGCTGACATCTGTCCGCAGTCGTCATTGCCACAGAGTCCGTCGGGTTCGGGACGATATTGCGTATCAAAGATTTCACGGATCAGTTCCTGGGTACGTTCGGGGCGGCCTGCCAACGTATATAAATAAGTAATGTGATGGCTGGGTTCGTTGCCGTGTGCATATTGACCGATCAAGCCGGTAACATCTGCCTGGGTGGTTTCCAGTTTCAAGGTGAACAAAGAATCCAATTTGTTTAAGAATGCCTGTTCTCCGCCGAATAACTCAATAAGCCCCGGCACATCATGTTGCACATGCCAGGTGTACTGCCATGCATTACCTTCGGTATAGTCTCCACCGGTACTTTCCATGTGGGCAACCTGACTAGGGTTGAAGGGAGATTTCCAACTTCCGTCAGCATTACGGGGACGCATGAACTGCGTTTCTTTATCAAACAGGTTCTTATAAAAATCGGCACGTTTGGCAAAATAAGCGGCATCTTCCTCTTTACCCATACGTTGGGCCATATCGGCTGCGGCATAATCGTCATATACCGATTCCAGTGTGGAGGATACTGATTCTGTCTTAATCAAGTCTGTAGGGAAATAACCGTATTTCATATAAGTTTCCCAATCGGATTTCAGTTTATGAGATACGGTCTGGGTATTTTTGATAGCATTGAAGGCACGTTCGGCGTCAAAACCCCGGAACCCTTTGCGGTACGCTTCGGCGATAACTGAAACACCGTGGTTGCCAATCATGGTATATGTCTCTTTTCCCCAAAGTCCCCAGATAGGCAGGAAGCCCTGTACTTCAGCCTGTTCTACCAATGAATTGACGAATCCGTCTACTTTTTCAGGAACCATTAAGGTGTAAAACGGATGGGCGGCGCGATAAGTGTCCCATAAGGAGAAAGTGGAATAAAAAGCTCCGTTACCGGCTTTAACGATGGAATCGGCTGCATTACGGTACCATCCGTCTACGTCCGAGATTTGGTTGGGCTGTATCAGGGCATGGTAGAAGCTGGTATAGAAGTTGGTCTTCTCGTCATCCGTACCCGTTACTTCAATGCGGCTCAGATAATTGTTCCATTCGTTGTGGGCTGCTTGCTTCACTCCTTCAAAATTCCAGTCGGCTATTTCCGCTTCCATATTCTTCTTGGCTCCATCCACGCCGGTGGTGGACATGGCTACTTTCATCAGCAGTTCCTCTCCCGGCTTCATGTCAAAAGTAGCGATGATGCGTTTCCCTTTTTCAGTTTCGGCCATGGGCAGATACAGGGTATCTATGACGGGACGATTGAACTTCATAACAAAAAAGTAATCCTGGTTCACCCATACGCTGTTGCGTACATGTCCGGTCAAGGTTTGTGCATCTTCCCAATTGGTTTCGCAACTTTGTACTTGCGAATGGTATTGGTTTTCGTTCCACGCAGGTCCGTGCTGAAGGTCAATCAATACAGATGCCGAGTCGGCGTTATGATAGGTATAACGGTGCAGGGCGGCATGGGGAGAGGCGGTCAGTTCGGCCTTCACGCCGGGGTCGGCCAGCTCTACGGTGTAGTATCCGGGAGTCGCTGCTTCCTTGTCTTTGGGGAAGTGGCTGCGATAAGCGTCCCAGGCACGGGCGCGTGTTCCGGTAACCGGCATCACCAGGATGTCTCCCAGGTCCATACACCCTGTTCCATTAAGGTGTGTCTGGGTAAATCCCCATATCAGGGAGTCGGTGTACACATATTCCGAGCAATATCTCCAGCCGACAGCTCCGGTTACGGGGCTTGTCTGGATCATGCCGAAAGGACGGCAGGCACCGGGAAAGGTATGTCCGTTGTCTGCTGCTCCGATGAACGTGTTAACATACTGCGTGTAGTCAGTTTCGCCTGTCTTCTGCTGTGTTGTGGAACAGCCGAAGAGCGAGCCTGCCAATACAAATGCGCAAAGGATAGAATTGGTTTTCTTCATAGATTCGCAATTAATAAATATTTTGCGTAAAGATAAAGAGTTTTCTGGAAAAATGGGTCAAGAAATCAAAACAAGAAACGAATTAATAAGAAGTAAATGAATATCTTTGCATCTCTTAAATTAATAAACGACATGAAAAACCTTAGTTTGGGATCTCTCATGAGGATACTCTCTGCATTCATTTTCCTTTTATCGAACCTTCTTTAGATTAATCCGAAATGTTTCAACGCATTGGCTATTCCGTCTTCATCTACGGAGGTGGTCACATAGTCGGCCACAGCTTTGACATGAGGTTCGGCGTTTCCCATAGCTATCCCTGTGGCTACGTGTTTCAGCATGGGAATATCATTGCCGCCGTCACCGAAAGCCATGGTGTCTTTCAGGTCAATGTCAAAATATGCCAGCACTTTGTCTATTCCCGTACTTTTACTGTTGCCCCGTGCAATGATGTCGGCAAACAATGGATACCAGCGCATTGGCTCGCAATGGGTCAGCACTTTGCCGAATATATCTGTTTCTTTTTCCTCTTCGGCCGTAAAGTACCCCATTATTTGCAGGATGTCTTTTCCACGGGCTTCTTCTATGGAGGCGACAGGGGGAATAGGAATTTCAATCAGATCGGAAACAGCCTGTACTCTGTCATTCACTTCTGTGACGAACATTTCATTGCCGTATGCAAAAACGAAAGGTACCGGATATTTCTGTTGAAAAGTTATTAGCCGTTCAATGTCTTCTTGCGGGATGCAACCTTTATAAATGGGCTGGTGGCCGGCGGTAAAACAATAGCTTCCGTTTACGGTGATATACCCGTCAAACTCTAAGTCACCCAGGTTGTTTATTAAACATTGTGGGCGTCCGGTAGCAATAAAGATTTTAATGCCTTTATCACGAAGTGCCTTTAATGCCTCATGGGTTGAAGCGGGAATCTTATGAGTTTCAAAAGAAACCAATGTACCGTCAATATCGAAAAAAATAGCTTTAACCATACGTTTACCTATTGAATATTATCGTTATATATTTTCATTTTGCAAAGATGAGAATTAAAATACATGCACACAAATACGATAAAGGTTAATTTTTGGCTTATTTGACTTTACAGATTGATTTTAATATCTATATTTGTGTTTCTAAAATAACAAGAGAAATGGCAGTTCAGTTTACAAGAATAGCAGTAAAGATCGGTAGTAATGTGTTGGCGCGTAAAGACGGTACGCTGGATGTGACGCGTATGTCGGCATTGGTAGACCAGGTGGCGGAATTGCGCAAAGCCGGGGTGGAAGTCATTCTGATTTCATCCGGGGCGGTAGCTTCGGGACGCAGCGAGATCAAGCCTTCCAAGAAATTGGATAGCGTGGAGCAAAGGCAGCTTTTCTCGGCGGTGGGCCAGGCAAAACTGATCAACCGGTACTATGAGCTGTTTCGCGAACACGGTATTCCCGTCGGGCAGGTGCTGACTACGAAAGAAAGTTTCGGCACGCGCCGTCATTACCTGAACCAGCGCAACTGCATGATGGTGATGCTGGAGAACGGTGTCATACCTATCGTAAATGAGAATGATACCATTTCGGTCACTGAACTGATGTTTACAGACAATGACGAGCTTTCGGGAATGATCGCTTCCATGATGGATATGCAGGCGTTAATCATACTGAGCAATATTGACGGCATATACAATGGTTCTCCTTCTACCCCCGGTACGCAGGTGATACGGGAGGTGGAGCAGGGAAAGGATCTTTCGGACTATATACAGACGGAGAAATCGGGATTCGGCCGGGGCGGTATGCTGACAAAGACTACCATTGCCCGTAAAGTGGCCGATGAGGGCATTACCGTCATTATAGCCAACGGCAAGAAAGACCATATTCTGGTCGATTTGCTGCAACATCCGGCAGAGACGGTTTGTACACGCTTTATTCCGGCAGAAGGCGGAGTATCCAGCGTGAAAAAGTGGATTGCCCATAGCGAAGGCTTTGCCAAAGGCGAGTTGCATTTGAACGAACAGGCCGTGAAAGTGTTGAAAGGACAGAAGGCGGTAAGCCTGCTTCCTGTGGGAGTGGTCCGCATAGAAGGGGAATTTGAAAAAGATGATATAGTGAAAATCATAGACCACCGGGGCAGGCAGATAGGAGTGGGACGCATCGGATTTGATTCGGCAGAAGCACGTGCATTGCAGGGGAAACATGGGCAGAAACCTATGGTACACTATGATTATTTGTATTTGGACTGATGCGGTGTGGTAATGATTTAGATAAAATGAAGTGACTATGGAACAGATAAAAGATATTTTTAAACAGGTGCGGCAGGCAAAAGGATCTCTTGCTTTCTGCAAGGAGGAGATCATCAATGACACCTTGTATGCATTGGCCGACAGGGTGGAGGCTGCTACGGACCGGATTCTGGAAGAGAACGCCAAGGATCTGGCGGCGATGGATCCGTCGAATCCCAAATATGACCGTCTCAAACTGACGGCGGAACGTATTCACGCCATAGCCCAAGGCATACGGCAGGTAGCCACGCTGCCTTCTCCGTCGGGGAGAATACTGAGTGAGGCCGTGCGTCCCAATGGCATGAAGCTGACCAAGGTAAGTGTGCCTTTCGGGGTGATAGGCATTATTTATGAAGCTCGTCCTAATGTGACTTTGGATGTGTTTGCACTTTGTTTCAAATCCGGCAACGCCTGTATATTAAAAGGGGGAAGCGATGCCGATTTCTCCAACCGTATTCTGGTGGAGATTATCCGGAATACATTGCTGGATGTAGCCCACTTGTCTCCTTATCTGGTGGCATTGTTGCCGGCAGGACATGATTCGGCCGACGCGCTGCTCCATGCCCGCGGCTATGTGGATCTGATTATCCCCCGGGGCGGTAAGGGGCTGATAGACTATGTGCGGCAGAACGCCACGATTCCCGTTATCGAGACAGGAGCCGGTGTGTGTCACGTTTATTTTGACAAGGATGGTGATGTGGCGAAAGGAGCCGCCATTATCCGCAACGCCAAGACACGCCGTGTCAGCGTGTGCAATGCCTTGGACTGTCTGATTATAGATGTGAACCGGCTGACCGACCTTTCCACTCTTTGTAGCGGTTTGCAGCAGGACAATGTGGAAATCTATGCCGATGACTTGTGTTACAATTATCTGAAGACTTCTTACCCTTCCCACTTGCTGAAACATGCTTCTACGGATACTTTCGGAACAGAGTTTCTGGACTACAAAATGGCAGTGACGGCGACTATGACCATACAGGCGGCTGTGGCCCACATTTCTATCTATGGTTCGGGACATAGTGAATGTATTGTGACGGAGAATGACCGGGCGGCCGATTATTTTATGAAGATGGTGGATGCGGCTTGTGTTTATGTGAATGTGCCTACTTCGTTTACCGATGGAGGTGAGTTCGGATTGGGAGCGGAAATAGGTATCAGCACGCAGAAGCTCCACGCCCGTGGTCCGATGGGACTGGAGGAACTGAACACATACAAGTGGATTATTCAGGGGGATGGACAAATAAGACAATAATACTATAAATGAAAAAATTATGAGATACTTTACAAACGTACACGATTTGGGCGACTTGAAGAGTGCCCTTGCCGAAGCTTTCGAAATCAAGAAAGACCGCTACAAATATGAAACCCTGGGAAAGCATAAGACTTGCCTGCTGATTTTCTTCAACAACAGTCTGCGTACCCGTTTGAGTACCCAGAAGGCAGCCCGTAACTTGGGCATGGATGTGATTGTGCTCGATGTGAATCAAGGTGCATGGAAGCTGGAGACCGAGCGCGGTGTCATTATGGATGGCGACAAGAGTGAACATTTACTGGAGGCTATTCCGGTGATGGCTTCTTATTGTGATATCATCGGTGTGCGTTCGTTCGCTCATTTTGAGAACCGCGAGGATGATTATACCGAAAAGATTCTGAATCAGTTCATCAAGTATTCCGGCAAGCCTGTATTCTCCATGGAAGCCGCTACCGGTCATCCGTTGCAGGCTTTCGCCGACCTGATTACCATCGAGGAGTATAAGAAGAAAGACCGTCCCAAGGTGGTCTTGACTTGGGCGCCGCATCCGCGTGCATTGCCTCAGGCCGTTCCCAACTCGTTTGCCGACTGGATGAACGAGGCCGATGTGGATTTTGTCATCACTCATCCCGAAGGCTATGAGCTGGACCCGAAGTTTGTCCGTGGCGCGAAGGTGGAATACAACCAGATGAAAGCCTTTGAAGGGGCTGACTTTATTTATGCCAAGAACTGGGCATGTCCCGGAGTCACCCGTGTTCGGTGCTGTATAGCTACCGCCCCAATAGATCTGGGTGCCACCAACAGGCTTGCCGTGCTTATCGGTGCGCAGATTCTGTTCAGTGTTCCACATATCGAGAATGTAACCATCGCGGACATACGCCTCATAGATAGTGCCATTCGGGAATTCGACGTAGTACTTGCCATCGCTGCCCTTGTAGAAGTTGATGGTCTCGCCGCCATTCAGGAAGATATCGGGGATGTTGCCCGTAGCTGAAGAATGGTTCGGGCGGAAGTTCACGATGGTGCCGAAGCGCCAATCCCATGTGACGATGCCGTGGTCGTTACCTGCGTTGGTGTAACCATAGAGCACTTCGAGACTACGATCGGTGGAGGTAGAAGGCGATGTGTTACGTGCATAGAGGCCTTCGTAAACGTAGTTCGCGCCCGAGTCGAGCTTGGGGTTCGCATCGTCTTCGGTAACGTTCGTGGCAACCCACACGCCGTTAACATGACCCGGGATCTGGCCGATGAGGGTCGGATTGGTCGTGAGCGAAGTGTGGTTGTCCATGATCAGGCGCTCGAGCGCATAGAGCGAGCTGAACGCGTTGGTAACATCGACACTAGGCTTGATGGACCAACCGCGCAGGTTCAGTTCCTTGAGCTTCGTGCGATTCGTGAAGATCTCATAGATGGTGGAAGTAGATGAAACATCGATACCTGAGCCGTCGAAGGATTCAAGATTGCTGAAGCAACCAGAGCTAAACCAATGACGCAGCGTAGATGCTTTCCAGCGACCGATGGTGGCCACATGGTGGATCTTGCCCGCGGAAACAGCCATTTCCCACGGGGTAACACGCGTATCGCGATCGATATTGATGCTCTTGCCGGCATAGCCTGGATCCGCACCGATAACGAGCGAGTTATCGCGAACCTCATAGCCGTCTTCGCGGGTGTGACCATCGGGACGGTAGTACCACCACAGATGATCGTCACCATTGATGCGGTCGCCGCACCAGTCCGGCATCCAGATGTAGGTATATTTGCCCTTATTAGCTGCAGCGGCATGATGTGCCACCAAATTCGGCGATGTACCGAACCAGGGTGCTTCTTTGCGCGTGAGCTCATCATAAGCACCATCGCGATTATGCTCGACCCAGGTGCCGCATCCCCAAATGGCGTTGTTATCGACTGGACCGATCCAACCCACCGTATAGGGGTTGTAGTTATATTTCACATTTTCGATTGCACGCGTGCCTGAAGCCGACCAGAGATCGCCATAGCTGATGCGAGCGTTGAAACCACGGTAAGATCCACTGTAGCCTGCCAAACTCTCGGCGCCCGATCCATCACGTGCATAGAATTCGATGATGATGAACGGCGTGTCAAAGTAGTAGTACTTGCCCGCCATATCGCGCCATTCGAGAATGAGCGGATCGCGATCACAGTGGTCTGGATCCTTGCCATAGCGAATACGAATATAGGATCCATAGTGATAGCGATAATCACGGCTATCGATTCCTGAATCATAGCTGAAGAAAACCTCAATTGGGTTAGTGCCCGTGCGACGAATGGTCCAAGACTGAACCGTGCCAGAGGTATACAAGCCATATTGATTACCGTTGTTGTAATAATCCCAGTTATCGGACGTGATGTACCAAGAAGAAGAGCTCGTGCCACCCGGAAGGTAGGTCTTCGGACCAAGATCGAGACGCGTGAGCGAAGTGGTGCCATCGAACATGTTCTCGTAGTAGCTTCCATTAGTGCTCATGGTCCAATTATGGATATCGACCGCCTTAAGCTTGTTGGCTTTGCGGAAGGCATGCCTATAGTTGCTCG
>OLGO01001903.1_pt1 | contig 11829 bp, 9 predicted proteins | sample 1605861 | NCBI WGS metagenome assembly OLGO01 (sample SAMN03283253) | human gut metagenome | biome: human-associated habitat; material: feces | host: Homo sapiens | place: USA | collected 2013
AGATCATTACAGATCTGCTCTCACTGGTAAAGATGGATAAGAAAGCTGCAGATGTGAACATTACACATATGGATATCAATCAGCTTCTTGAAGATATTCTCAAACGTCTGCGTCCAATTGCGGACAAGCGCAATATCGATTTGATCCTGGATTGCTTCCGCCCTGTGGATGCAGATGTGGATGAGGTAAAGTTTACTCTTGCCATCAGCAATCTGGTGGAGAATGGCATTAAATATAATGTGGATGATGGATGGGTGCGCGTGTCACTGGATGCAGACCATAAATATTTCTATATAACAGTGGCGGATTCCGGTATGGGAATCCCTGAGGACAGTATAGAGAGAATCTTTGAGCGTTTCTATCGTGTGGACAAGTCCCATTCCAAGGAAATCGGGGGAACCGGTCTGGGACTGGCGATCACCAAGAGTTCTATTGCAATGCACCATGGAACGATCAAAGTATTCAGTAAAGAAGGAGAGGGAACTACATTCTCTGTGCGTATTCCTCTGTCTTATATACCGTCATAGGAGGTGCCATTGTGAAAAAGAAACTTTCAATCATTATAACAGCGTTAATACTAAGCATCCTTGCGGCCGGGTGTTCTGTGGAGATACATGAAGATTCGGGTAAGCAGGATGCCAAATATTATCTGTACGATATCAGCTCTGATGAAACTCAGCTTCAGAAGGAAAGCTACTCTCCGGAGGAGACAACTGCAGACTATATGCTTAAGGATATGATGCAGCGGATGAACAGCCAGCAGACAGATTCGCAGAACCGGGTCAGTCTGCTTCCTGAAGGAGTACAGATGAATTACAGTGTAGAAGAGGACGTGCTGGTGGTCAACTTTAACAGTCAGTACAGCAGCATGAGCCGCGCCAGGGAATTACTTGTGCGGGCAGGTGTTGTGAAGACTTTTCTTCAGGTTCCGGGGATTAATTCTGTGCGTTTTACAATAGAAAATGAAGATCTGACAGATTCCAGGGGACAGGCTGTGGGAAATATGACTGCAGATACCTTTGCCGAGTTCACAGGAACTGAACCGGATGCCTATTGCAGCAATACCTTTACGCTTTATTTTACTGATAAGAGTGGTCAGAAGCTGGTAAAAGAACAGCGTACTGTGCGGTATAAACGCAGTATCCCCAAAGAGAGGATCGTTCTGGAACAGTTAATGAAGGGACCGCTGGAAAAAGGGCATTACCCCACAATTCCGGAGAATACGGAGGTTCTGAATGTGACCATAGCAGACAGGATCTGCTATGTGGCATTTGACGGAGTATTTTCTTCCTATGCGCTGGATGTATCGGAGAAAATACCGGTATATTCTGTGGTAAATTCGCTGCTGGATGCGCTGGATGCAGACAAAGTGCAGATTACGGTCGGCGGGAAGGACAGGCTGGATACCTTTGGTAAGAAGATGGAGCTGTATCATTTTTATGAAAGAAATGATAAGCTGGTAGTCAAGGAAAAAGAGTGATATTCATAAACGAAGAGGAGGCACAAAAGTGAGGAGACGCCCTGTGTGTATCCTGTGCATGCTTCTGGTTGTTTTTCTGTGTGTGACAGACTGGCTGGGATTTTCCCTGATAAGGGGGAATCCACTGCCACAGTCTGTGCAGACATGGATCAGAAAGCATCCGGAATCCACCATCTGCGGGGAGGTGGTCAGGTGCCGGGAGAATGAAGATTTTCAATCTGTATATCTTAGAAATACTTATCTTATTTACAATTCTGAAAAAGTTTCCATTGATAATATAAAGGTTTATTTAAAACAAAAAAAGAATCATAGCGGTAACAGTGATGTTGATAAACTTCTGGCAGGAAGTCTTGTTCTGGTGTCCGGAAAACTGGAAGAGGTGCAAAGCCCCACGAATCCGGGAGAGTTTGACAGTAAAGCATACTATGGCTGCCAGAGGATCTACTATGTGATGAAGAAAGGAAAGATAAAGAAACAGTCGCAGAGTCATTCTGCATATGGGCAGTTCTTGATCGATGTGCAGCAGAAATTTGCAGGTATTCTGGAGAAGACCTGTGGAATGGAAGCTGGAGCATTTGAAGCAATCGTGCTGGGAGATAAAACAAATCTGGATTCGGAGTTGAAAATGCGTTATCAGATGGCAGGGATTATACATATCCTGGCGATTTCGGGGCTTCATATCAGTCTTCTTGGAATGGGACTGTATAATCTGCTGAAAAAAATCGGTCTGGGTATCTGGCCGGCAGGCCTGCTGGCGCTGGTGATCATGCTTCAGTATGGGATGATGACCGGAGGGACTGTTTCAACTATGCGGGCAGTATGTATGTTTTTACTTTCTGTAGGTGCAAAGATCGCAGGACGGATTTATGATATGCCTACAGGAATGGCGGCTGCGGCGATCCTGATCCTTATGGAAAATCCGGCGTATCTGCTTGATGGAGGTTTTCTGCTGTCTTTTGGATCGGTGATTGGGATTGGCTGTGTCTGGCCGTTAGTACAGGAGGGGATGGATGTATTAAACCGGAAAAAACGAAGTGAGGTTAATGAGAAGGGAAAAATCAGAGATAAACTTCTGATGTCATTTCTGGCATCCGGAGTTGTGCAGCTTACCACACTTCCCATAGTGCTGTGGTTTTACGGAGAAGTGTCGGTGATGGGGATTTTTCTGAATCTGCTGGTGCTTCCTACTGTGGGGATTGTACTGGGAAGCGGAACTGCCGGTGCATTACTTGGATTAGTCACTGTCAGAGGCGCATTTCTGGCTGTTGTTCCGGGCAGGATTATTCTGAGAGGATATGAGTTTCTGACAGTGCTGTTGGGGCGACTTTCGTTTTGCACATGGATTGGCGGAAAGCCGGAAGTGTGGCAGATCGTTGGATATTATCTGGTTCTGGCAGCAGCGGTGTGGATATACAGAGCGGGTGTGAAGAAAAGTGAAAATGGTAAGATCTTTGCGTGGAAAATCCGGGCTGTATATGCAGGTATGGTATGCTTTGCAATTCTGCTGATCAGTTACAGACCGCATGAAGATTTCCGTATCGCCTGTCTGGATGTGGGACAGGGAGACGGAATTGTGGTGGAAATAGAAAACAGATGGAATATCCTGATCGACGGGGGCAGTACGAATAAGAATGAACTGGGAAAATATCAACTGCTCCCATATCTGAAGAGCAGAGGAATTTCCAGACTGGACGGAATTTATGTTTCTCACACAGATGAAGATCATATCAGCGGGGTGCGGGAACTTCTGGAATTTGTTGAGAAAGATCTGACTTCTCTGCGCATAGAGAATCTGATCCTGCCCAAATGGAGCGATATTCAGGAGAATAAAAATTATCAGGAGCTGATAGAGCTGGCAGAGTCAGCGGGAGTCCGGGTGCTTACTGTGAAAGCAGGAGATGAGATCAGATATGGAACTGTCAGACTGAAGGTTCTGTGGCCGGAGTCCACAGCATCAGGGAAGGAAGTAAATGAAGATGCGATGGTTCTGGAAATGATAAGCAAAGATTTCAAAGGGCTTTTTACCGGAGATATCGGGATGGTGACAGAAGAAAAACTGATACAGAATGGGTGTCTTGAAGATGTGGACTTCCTGAAAACTGCTCATCACGGTTCCAGATATTCTACAGGAGCAGAGTTTCTGGAAATCGTCAGACCGGAACTGGCTGTTGTTTCCTGTTCTGCAACAAACACATACGGGCATCCGTCGCCGGATACGCTGGAACGGCTGAAGAAGAGTGGAAGCAGAGTGCTGATCACCAGAGACTGTGGGGCGGTTACAATAGTCAATGGAAAATCTGTTTCTGCCTTTAACCGAATCAAGTAAGACCCCTGTGGAGATGTGAAAAGCAATAAGCAGTAGGATTTTCAAAGTGGTTACGTTCACAGTAACTCAAAGCAAACAATGTTGTCATAATTATATACAGGTGTCTTGACACCTGTATATCCGGGGAGTATAATTGCACAGACAAACGAAAATCAAGCATGATGTGAGGAAAGAAAGATGAAAGAACATTATGATGTCATTATTGTGGGAACAGGGGCAGCCGGACTGTACTGTGCGCTGAACCTTCCGGAGAAAATGAAAATCCTGCTTATCACCAAGCAGGAGGCAGACCAGTCAGATTCATTCCTGGCACAGGGTGGAATCTGTATGCTGCGCGGCGAAGATGACTATGAAAATTATTTTGAAGATACCATGCGGGCAGGACATTATGAGAATAATAAACGGGCAGTAGATCTGATGATCCGCAGCTCCAATGATATTATCAGAGATCTTCTGCGTTATCATGTGGATTTTGCAAGGGATGGTCTGGGAAATCTGGCATTTACCAGAGAGGGAGCACATTCCCAGCCAAGAATTCTTTTTCATGAGGATATTACAGGAAAAGAAATCACACAGACTCTCTTAACTGCTGCAAAAATAAAAGAAAATATTGAAATTTGTGAATATATGACTATGGTAGACCTGATCTCCAAAGACAATACAGTCTGCGGAATCATTGCAATGGACCGGAATGACCAGGCATTTCCTGTTTATTCTCAGTATGTGGTTCTTGCCTGCGGCGGAATCGGCGGGCTTTTTAAAAACTCTACCAACTTTTCGCATATTGCAGGAGATGGTGTTGGAATTGCCATGAAGCACCATGTGGAAATGGAAAATCTGGACTATATCCAGATTCATCCGACAACTCTCTATTCAAAGAAACCCGGACGGCGTTTCCTGGTTTCAGAATCAGTCAGAGGAGAAGGTGCTCTTCTGTATGATAAGAACGGACAGCGTTTTACAAACGAATTACAGCCGAGAGATCTGCTGAGCCAGAAGATTTCTGCCCAGATGGAAAAGGATGGAACAGAGTTTGTATGGGAAGATATGCGCCCTCTGGGAGAGAAAACAATTCTGGAACATTTTCCTCATATTTATGAACAGTGCGTGGAAGAAGGTTTTGATCCGAGAAAAGAGCCAATCCCGGTTGTTCCGGCACAGCATTATTTTATGGGTGGAATCAAGGTAAATCTGGGAAGCAAAACTTCCATGAAGGGACTTTATGCCTGTGGAGAGACAAGCTGTAATGGCGTCCATGGAAGAAACCGTCTGGCAAGTAATTCTCTTCTGGAATCTCTGGTCTTTGCAAGAAAGGCTGCAGATGATATGATATTTGGACAGACACCGGAATATGTGCGGGCAGATGCAATTGATATGAATATGTATGAAAGCAGAGAAGAACTGCTTAATGCCTGCCACGAAACCGTATTAAAAGAGATTGAAAGGATGAAAAAAAGTCATGAATAGTATCACAATGAAAATGCAGGCAGACAAGCTGATTCGTATGGCACTTCAGGAGGACATTACCAGTGAGGATGTTTCCACGAATGCAGTGATGCGAAGCGCAGTAAAAGGAACCGTAGATCTGATCGCAAAGGAAGACGGAATCATTGCCGGACTGGATGTATATGCGAGAGTATTCCAGATCCTGGATGAGAAAACAGAGATCAGTTTCAACTTTAAAGACGGTGATGCAGTAAAGAAGGGCGATCTTCTTGGAACAGTAACAGGAGATATCCGGGTGCTTCTTTCCGGAGAGAGAGTTGCCCTGAATTATCTCCAGAGAATGAGTGGTATCGCTACTTATACAAAACAGGTTTCAAAGCTTCTGGAAGGAAGTAAGGTAACACTTCTGGACACCAGAAAGACAACTCCGAACTGTCGTGTTTTTGAAAAATATGCTGTACGTATAGGCGGCGGATGCAACCACAGATATAATCTTTCTGACGGAGTACTGCTTAAGGATAATCATATCGGAGCAGCCGGAAGCGTAGCGAAAGCAGTGGCCATGGCAAAAGAATATGCACCATTTGTCCGTAAGATCGAGATTGAAGTAGAGACTATGGAACAGGTAAAAGAAGCAGTAGAAGCAGGAGCAGATATCATTATGCTTGACAATATGACACCGGAAATGATGAAAGAAGCAGTAGAGCTTATCGCAGGCCGGGCACAGACAGAATGCTCCGGAAATATCACAAAGGAAAATATCGCCAAAATCCTGGAAACAGGTGTGGATTTTGTTTCCAGCGGTGCACTGACACATTCTGCTCCAATCCTTGACATTTCCATGAAGAATCTTCATGCAATATAATAACATGGCAGCGAAGCTGTTTTGCAGCGGATAATTTGCTATAGGATTATATCGTGGAGAAAGGATGGGAAAGTATGAATACTGCTCAGAGAAGAACTGAAATTTTAAAGCTCCTTCAGCAGGAAGAAAAACCTGTGGCTGCCAGGGCGATGGCATCACAGTTCGGAGTAAGCAGACAGGTGATCGTGCAGGATATGGCTGTGATACGTGCATCTACACCGGGAATCCTGTCAACGACCAGAGGATATGTGCTGCAGCAGGATAAAGATATTGCATGCACCAGAGAATTTAAAGTACGCCATGGACAGGAGCAGGCAGCGGAGGAACTGAATCTGATCGTGGACTGTGGCGGGCGAGTGAAAAATATCAGCATCAGCCACAGGGTTTATGGCCGTGTCACTGCAGAAATGGATATTCGTTCCAGACAGGATGTGAATGAATTTGTCCAGGCAATCAACAGCAGCCATTCCAGCGTATTAAGCAGTGCTACTTCCGGGTATCATTATCATCTGATAGAAGCATCCAGCCAGGAAAGGCTGGATCTGATCGGAGAACAGTTAAAGAAAGCAGGTTTCCTTGCACCACTTCAGCCATGGGAAAAGGAAAAACATCATAATATATAAGTAAGAAGGGATTCAGAAGATGACAATAGCAGAAATTCAGCAGGAAATCCTGCGAATGAAAAAAGAACAGGATATCTGTATTCTTGCACACGCATATCAGGGTCAGGAGATTCTGGAAGTAGCAGACTATACAGGAGATTCCTATGGCCTGAGTGTACAGGCGTCCAAAAGAGACTGCAGCGGTGTGATTATGTGCGGCGTTCGTTTTATGGCAGAAACCTGCAAGATTTTAAGCCCGAAGAAAAAAGTCTGGCTGGCTAATCCTGTAGCCGGATGTCCTATGGCAGAGCAGTTGGATCTGGAAGGTCTGCGTGAATTAAAAGCACAGTATCCGGATTATGCAGTTGTCGCCTATATTAATACAACTTCAGAACTGAAAACAGAATGTGACGTATGCGTTACGTCCTCATCAGCAGTTGAAATCTGCAAAAAGCTGGAGCAGGATAAGATTTTATTTATTCCGGATCCGAACCTGGGACACTACGTGGCAGAGAAGCTCCCGGAGAAAACTTTTGCATTTTACAAGGGCGGATGTCCGAGACATATCGTGGTCAGCGCAAAAGATGTAGAAAAAGCCCGCGCAGCGCATCCGGATGCACTTTTCCTGGTACACCCGGAATGCCGTCAGGAAGTAGCAGAGCAAGCTGATTATGTAGGATCCACTACAGGAATCATGGAATTTGCAAAGAAATCTGAACATAAAGAATTTATCATCGGAACAGAAAACAGCATTGTAGAGCATCTTCAGTTTGAATGTCCTGATAAGAAATTTTACCCGGTTGCAGTACAGCTTACATGCATGAATATGAAGGTTACCACCTTAATGGACATCTACAACTGCCTGAAAGGACAGGGCGGGGAAGAAATCTTCCTTCCGGAGAATATCATGGAAGGCGCCGGAAGATGCATTCACAGAATGGTGGAGCTGGGCGGCTGAATAATAATCTGAAATTTTCTGCTGGCTATTATGTCATGGAATTGATACAATAAAAGTAACGTTACTGATAACAGTAACAAAGTAACTACTCTGCAGTCTGATATCCTGGTATCTGTGAATAGAACAACAGATTGCTGAACAGTTACAGACAAAACAGCCTCAGGAGTAGAAAATTGAAAAACATACAGGCAGACATTAAATCAGGAAATTTTAAACAGGTGTATCTTCTCTATGGAGAGGAAGCATATCTGAAACAACAGTATAAACAGAATCTGGTAAAGGCACTGAATCCGGATGGTGATACTATGAACTTCAATCATTATGAAGGCAAGGGGATTGATGTAAAACAGTTGATCGACCTCTGTGAAACCATGCCATTTTTTGCGGAGCGCAGAGTGGTTTTGCTGGAAGATACAGGCTTTTTCAAAAATAAGTGTGAAGAACTGGCAGATTATATGAAAGAGCTGCCGGACTATCTGTATCTGGTTTTTGCAGAAACGGAAGTAGATAAGAGAAACCGCATGTACAAAGCAGTAAAATCTTGCGGCAGTATTGCGGAATTTATCAGACAGGATGAAAAAACTCTGATGCGCTGGGCGGCAGGAATCCTGGGGAAAGCCGGAAAAAAGATCACCCAGAGAGACATGGAACTTCTGCTGACCAAAACAGGAACTGATATGGGGAATCTCAGGATGGAGATGGAGAAGCTTATCAGTTATACAGAAGGCAGGGATGTGGTGACTGCAGAGGATATTGAAGAAATCTGCACCACCCAGACAACCAACAGAATTTTTGATATGGTGCGTGCAGTAACAGAGAAAAATCAGAAGCGTGCACTGGAACTTTATTATGATCTGCTGACATTGAAAGAGCCACCGATGAGGATCTTGTTTCTTCTTGCGAAGCAGTATCGCCAGCTGCTGTTGGCAAAACAGTTTGCGGCAGCAGGACTTGCGCAGACAGAAATAGCTTCGAAACTGGGAGTTCCCGGATTTGTTGTGAGAAACATTACAACATGTGCCAGAGCTTACACCATATCTGAACTGGAACAGGCAGTAAAAGATTTTGTGGATGCGGAAGAATCAGTAAAAACAGGGCGACTGGAAGATAAGCTGAGCGTAGAATTACTGATCATTAAGTACAGCAGTAAAGTAAAATAGGAAAAACGGTAACTGCCGGATATTCTGGCAGTTACAAAAGATAATAACAAAAAAAGACAGCCACATGACGGTGATGGCTGTCCTTTTTAATCATAAGCTTATAATTAAAAATTCAATCTATAATTAGTCAATGCTGTTAACAGCTTTAGATAAACGGGCAACTTTTCTTGCACAGTTGTTTTTATGATAAACACCTTTGGATGTAGCTTTGCTGATTGTGGAAACAGCATCCTTTAATGCTACTTCTGCAGCTGCCTTATCTTTATTTGCTACTGCTGCTTCAACTTTCTTCATAGAAGTTTTAACTGCAGATTTGATTGCTTTGTTTCTTGCTGCTTTAGTTCTGTTTACTAAAATTCTTTTCTTAGCAGATTTAATGTTAGCCAATTCGTACACCTCCAATTTAATTCGATAAAATATTATTATACTCCTGTCATAGAAACAGACACGGGCGCTCCTATGAACATGCTTATATATATTATCTCAAATACTCTTCCTTGTCAATACATATTTCTATAAAAAAAGCTAAAAATAGATATAAAAAGTTGTTATAAGAACGGAGTAAACAGTAACAAATATTGAATGAAGTACGGAGGGAAAAGAGATGCTGGATAATTACGGAATAAGAACAGACCTGGCGCTGGAGGCAACCGAACGGTTTACAGAGGAAAACGTAGAAGTCCGGGGAGTGGAGATCCACGAAGATTATAACGAAGAGAAAGATATCCGTACCACTGTGGTAAAGATCACCACAGAAAACGGTGCCCGGACAATGGGACGGCCCCAGGGAAGCTATATTACGATAGAAGCTCCGGGGCTTTCTGTACATGATGAGGATTATCACAGAGAAATTTCCCTGGAAATCGCCCGTCATTTACAGAATGTGATCAATCTGGAGCGTGAGCTGTCCATTCTGGTAGTAGGTCTGGGAAATTCAGCGATCACAGCCGATTCCCTGGGGCCTCATGTGGTAGAAAATCTTCATATAACGAGACATATGATAAGAGAGTATGGCCTGCAGAGCCTTGGAAAAGAAAAAATGCACCGTATCAGTGGAATTATCCCGGGAGTAATGGCACAGACAGGCATGGAGACGTCTGAGATCATACAGGGAATCGTGGCAGAGACAAAGCCGGACATAGTGATTGCCATTGATGCGCTGGCAGCAAGAAGCACCAGACGCCTGAACCGTACGATCCAGATCACAGACACAGGAATCAACCCGGGTTCCGGTGTAGGCAATCACAGAGTGGGGCTTACAGAAGAAAATCTGCAGGTAAAAGTGATCGGGATCGGAGTACCCACCGTAGTAGATGCGGCAACTATCGTCCATGATTCCATGGCACACCTTCTGGAAGCGCTGGAAGAGGCAGAACAGAAAGAATTTCTGGAAGAAATGATATCGCCCCATCTTCACACCATGTTTGTAACTCCCAAAGATGTGGATGAGACAGTAAAATACCTGAGTTTCACAATCTCAGAAGGACTGAACATGGCGTTTGAGGAAATAGGCGGCTGACCGGAAAATTGTTCCGTCAGTGTGAACAGGGTATAAATGGGAAAACATGGACATAGGATAAGTCAAGAGGTGATCCATGTGACAAACGTTCAGAAAGCGTTCTGCATTCTGCTTAGCATGTGCTTTTTTGCTACTCTGGCAGTATTGCCAGGGACATTTTTTACAGGAGAAAATGTGTACAGGCATCTGCCCCTGTACCGCTTTCTGGAAAAAAGAGCTCATATGAGTTCTTGTGAAGATATTGAAACCTATAAAAAAATAGCAGGAGAAAACGGAAAATATCTGGGAGAGCGTGCACAGTCCGAACAATTGCTGGCAGAAAAAGGTGAATCTGAAGAATTACAGATACCAGAATCTACACCGGTACCGAAAGAAACAGCAATTCCTTCGAAAACAGTAAAATCAGCGAAAATATCAGAGTCAGCGAAAATATTAGAATCAGAACAAACTTCAAAAAAATCAGACAAGACACCTAAACCGAAAAAGATAACTGCGTCACCGGAAAATCATGAAACGGACAAATCACAGAAGCCGCAAGAGTCAGCAGCGCAGAATGACCAAAATATTCAGAACAGCACAGAAACCATTGCTGCTGCAGTTCCTCATCCAATAATCGACCTGTCCCCCGAAAAACTGGCAGATTATAATTATCTTCTGGGACAATTCTATATCGTAGATTCCAACACAGAAGCAGATGCCGTACAGATTAATGCCGGGGATTTTCTGAAACAGGACTTAAAAATTACCAAAGAAACCGATACCCCTCAGATTCTGATCTATCACAGCCATTCGCAGGAAACCTTTGCAGATTCCAGAGAAGGGGAAGAATCCGACACGATTGTAGGAGTAGGAGATTATCTGACACAGCTTCTCACAGAAAACTACGGTTATCAGGTAGTCCATCTCAAAGAGCAGTTTGACATGGCAGGCGGTGAACTGGACCGCAGCGCTGCTTATGATTATGCCCGCGATTATCTGGAACCTTATCTTCAGGAAAACCCGGATATCCAGGTGATCATAGACCTGCACCGGGACGGCGTCCCTGAAGACCGGCATCTTGTAACAGAGATCAATGGAAAACCCACAGCTCAGATCCTTTTTTACAATGGACTGAGTTATACGACATCCAAAGGTTCCCTGGACTATCTGCCAAATCCATACATACAGCAAAATCTGGCATTTTCCTTTCAGCTGGAATACCAGGCAGCCCAATACTATCCTCAATTTTACCGGGGAATTTACCTTGCAGGTTACCGTTACAATCTCCACCTCCGTCCCCGCTCCCTTCTTCTGGAAGCCGGAGCCCAGACCAACACTGTCCAGGAAGTAAAAAATGCCATGGAACCATTTGCCGACATCTTAGACAAGGTACTGCAAGGCTGAATTCCAATTACCAGGATGTTTCTGGTTCTACTATCCCGCGAGGTGTTTTGGCATGAATATGCCAAAATCCTGAGACATACAAGCCAAAAT
>OLGO01001913.1_pt1 | contig 11787 bp, 14 predicted proteins | sample 1605861 | NCBI WGS metagenome assembly OLGO01 (sample SAMN03283253) | human gut metagenome | biome: human-associated habitat; material: feces | host: Homo sapiens | place: USA | collected 2013
CAGGTAAGAGTGGAAGAGGTAAGAAAGTTAAATGAAAACTATCTAGGAATCACAGTTTTAAATGAAAACCAGATTGTGGCACCGACATTCAATCTGAATCAATTGTATGAAATGTATCAGTCGGATCCGGAGATTTCTATGGAAAGCATTATGAGAAACATTACAGGAGTGGTACTTGATGCACCGGAGCAGTTTGAACTGGGAAGTATCACAGAATATGAGAAAGCAAAAGATAAACTGTTTATTCGGGTATCTTCTGTAGAAAAGAATGAGGAAATGCTGCAAAACGTGCCTCATCAGGTGAGAGAAAATCTGGCAATTACCTATCATCTTTCCATCAGTATTGATGATGTGGGGACAGGTTCCACGACGATCACGAATGATATTTTAAAGCGTTATGGAATTAGTGAAGAACAGCTTCATGCAGATGCTATGAAAAACAGTCCTATGATTAGACCGGTTCACGTAACGGTTATAGGAAGTATGATCGAGCAGCTTCTGGGAATGGAGACGGAAACGGTCATGAGAGATGAAACTGTTCAGAACATTGCAGAAACTATCTCAAAGGGAATGGAAAGAGAAGATCCGATGTTTATTATTACGAATCAGCAGAAATTGGATGGAGCGAGTGCAATCTTTTATCCGGAAGTAATGGATCAGATTGGAGAAGGATTCCAGGGAAATTTCTTTATTCTTCCCTCTTCTATTCATGAAACTATCGTAGTTCCGGACAATGGAAAATTTGATTACCGGGTTTTAGAGGATATGGTTCAGACGATCAATGCAAGTGAGGTTTCTCCGGAAGAACGGCTTTCTGATCATGTCTATCATTACGATGTGAAAGACAAGGTATTTGAAAGGGCAGATAAATTTGCAGAACGTCAGAAAGAGAAGGCGGCTCAGCTTAGTAAAAATGAGCATACGGGAAAAGAGCAGAATATGAAGCAGCCGAAAGTTAAGAAACATGAGATGGAATTATAGAAGTGTAGAGACCGTATAACGATAAGATGGAAATCCCTCATGCACAGGTTGTATGGGGGATTTTTTAAGAGAAAGCGAGGAAATGAATGAGCGAAGAATTGACAAAAACAAAATTACTTCCCATACAGGGAAAAGATATGGACAGTATTATGCAAAACCTGGAAACAGGCGTTTCGGAATTATTTACCAGTGAACGGTATCAGGAATATTTGAAAACCATGTCAAAATTTCATAATTATTCTTTTAATAATACGCTGTTGATTGCTATGCAAAGACCGGATGCCACCTTAGTAACGGGATATCGGAACTGGCAGTCTATGGGCAGACAGGTAAAAAAAGGGGAGAAGGGAATCACCATTATCGCCCCGGCACCGATCAAAAGGAAAAAGGAACAGGCAGTATTGGATCAGGATCAGAAACCGGTCATCGGTTCGGATGGAAAACCAAAGACGGAAGAGGTGGAGGTCACACTTCCTTGTTTTAAGGCAATCACAGTATTTGATATCGAACAGACCACGGGAGAGCCAATCCAGACTCTTGCACCGGAAATCCTGACAGCGGCAGTAGAAGATTATGATTTATTCCTGCAAGCAATCCAGGAAATCGCACCAGTACCGATACGATTCGATGCGATAGATGGATCAGCAAACGGTTATTATCACAATCTGGATAAAGAGATTGTGATCAAAAAAGATATGAGCCAAAGCCAGACATTAAAAACAGCAATTCACGAAACTGCACATGCAAGATTACATGACAGGGAGATCATGGAAAGTCAGGGCATTGAGAAGGACCGGCTGACAAAAGAAGTGGAAGCGGAATCTGTTGCTTATTGTGTATGCTCTGCTTTTGAACTGGATACGTCAGAATATAGTTTCCCCTATATTGCAGGATGGAGCAGCGGAAAAGAAATGAAGGAACTGAAAGCCTCTATGGATGTGATCCGCAAGACCGCCGGAGAAATGATCGATGAATTGACGGAAAAAATAGAAATGATGTTGGAGCAGAAACAGGAAAAGCTGATTGCTGCTGTAGAAGCTGCCGGATACCGTTTTGCACAAGAAGAAAGTAATTCCCAACATCTGCAGTTTATTCCAGATGGAACCCATAAAATGCAAGGGTATTTATTTGCAAAATCCTGGAATGAAGTGGAACGATGGGTAGAAACAGTTGTAGAAAAAGGAGATCCGATCCAGAAAGAACGTGTGGAACGGGTATTATATCCGGAGCGGTTTGAACAGAATTTTGAAGAAATGATGTTTACGAGAAAAGAATGCAGACTCTCAATTTATCATTTAGATGAAAAGGGCTCTGGAAAAGATCAATTATTTGTGGGAATGGAAGACCTGCAGAAAAAAGGAATCACAGTAACTGCGGATCAGTATCAATGTGTTTATTCCAGTCGGTATCTTCCCAATGAAAATATGGATGCGATTTACAGTATTTTTAATGATGATCCGCCGGCTGATTATAAGGTACACTCTTTGTCCGTTAGTGATGTTGTGATCATGAACCAGGATGGAGATATGAAAGCATATTTTGTTGACCGTTTTGGATTTCAGGAACTCCCGGAGTTTGCGGAAGAGAGAAAACAGATACTCGGAATAGAGAGTGAGGTTCAAAAAAGGGATATTTTAGAAGAAACGAGCTGTATCAGTTTTTATGCGGCAGAATGTTCGGAATTTCCGGTGTTAGGCGAGGTGCATCATGATCTGAGTCTGTCGGAAGCATTGGAAGCCTATGAAAAGATACCGGCAGAACGGATGAATGGGATCAAGTCTGTTGGATTTAACCTGCAGGAAGGAAGCGATTATGACGGAATGATGGATCTGATGGTTGCCGGAAGATCACAAAGAGAGATCTTAGATTCCATACCATTCTATAAAGAAAATAAGTTGGTGCAGGAAGCTTTGAAACGTGTAGAACAATATATCGAAGAAAAGTCTCTGAATGTAGAGAAAACCAGACCAAAAGAAGAAAAAGGAGAGATACAGAAAACCAAATCTCAAAAAAGAAGGGAGGATATGAGCTTATGAGTAAAGTAACATTTGAAGAAGATGAATTGGCGGTTGTGGCTCTTTTCCAGGAAAACACAAGAAAGGATACGATAGATATTTTGAAAGACACCTTAGAGGCATTGGAAGAAATGAAAGAAGATCCGTTGGAAGACGATCTGCTGGAAACGATTGCATCTGCGATCAGTAAGTTACAGATGATCGAAGATAAATACTATTATTCCTTGGATCTAAATACTTATCTGAATAATTTGGAGGATGATGCTTATGAAGAATGATCAATTTGCAGTTTACCGTGTAGACCGTCATTCAGAAGGAAGAGAACTTTGGCATCTTTCCTATCAGGAAGCGGTGAGCAGAAAACTTGCGATACGGATTGAGTATTACCGGCAGATAGAGCTCAAATCATTATTGCCAGGGGAGAGCGCGATTGCTTTATGGAAACGTATGAAAGAGTTCTGTGAAGTCAGTGATGTGCTTGTATTGAATCAGAATGGGGAAATTCATTGCTATTATGTCAATGAGGACTATCCACAGCTTTTATCAGGGTTCATCCGATTAAATCCGTCAGGTACATTGGTCACGTTGGATACGGAAAATTACCGCATTAGTGGAAAGCCGGGAAACTGGATGGCTACGGATGATATCATCATTGATGGAAAACAGTTTTATCTCATGGAGCATCAGGAATATCACAGACAGGTTGCCTATATCATCTTAGACAGTTATGGAAAGATGATTATGGAGGAGTGTCAGAATGGATTTGATGAAAAAACCAGGCAGCAACTTCATGAAGTTGTAAATGGAACGGAACAGGCGAAAGAAGGGATGAAAAAAAGTAGTGTTCGATTGGAGCATTATCAGAAGTTTTTTGAAAATGGGAGTTATGAGAGATGCTGGGAATCCGGAACAGAAGGAAATTATAATATGGTGGATGGTCAGGTGAATAATCTGAAGAAAGCAGAAGAGGAACGGACAGAAAAGAAATCAGCATCAAGAACAAAACAATTAAAAAAGAAACCAAAGAAAAGAGAATCTGTAATTAGGAGGTTACGGGAAAAACAGATTGCAATTGCTGTGAAATCCGGAAAACCAGTACCAAGATATTGGGAGCAGGAGATGGAAAGGAGAAGAGGATAAATGCTATGAAATTATCAAAGTATGAAAAAGAAACGATCATCCTGACGAATGAAGAAGATTCGTATTATTGTGTTTATACATTCAATCCGGGCTTACAGCGGAGATTAAAGATTTTTTCAGAGAAATATCCAGAGTGTTGTTATTTAAAGGATACAACAAAAGAAGGAAGTGAAACGTATATCATTCAAAAAGGGCGGTTGTCATTGAATCTGCGACCACCTTATACAAAAGCCCGGATTAGGAAAGTATCAGAAATTATTCAGACAGCCCGTGAAGAAAAACAGGATGGTTCATAAGCCATGATTTGAGATGAAAAAGCCTCATGACCATGAGGAAAAATAAAAGTATAAATGATTCTGTGATAAAGTATAAAGGTTCAGAGGAGAAATGTCTCTTCTGGATTTTTTTTTATGAAAATAGATATCTCATGACAAACTTATGGTTGCATGATAAAATTGTGTGTAATAATAAATCTGTCAGATCCATTACATGGGGAAATGCAGAAAAGATTCCGGTATACTATATGAATATTGATTTTAAGAGAGGATGTGACCATATGAACGATTTATTTATACAGGGGGTACATATCGATTGGAATAGAATTTCAAGAAACAGTTATTTGTGGCAGATTGACGCAATCAAAGGATTGGAAGAATTGACTTTTTATAATCCGGTTACTTTTTTTGTCGGAGAAAACGGAAGCGGGAAATCAACTTTACTGGAAGCACGCGCAGTTGCCAGTGGATTTAATCCAGAAGGCGGTACGAAGAATTATGCTTTTTCTACTTATGATTCCCATTCGCAATTGTATGAAGCTGTTCGTGTTGCCAGGGAATATCGTCAAGCAAAGTGGGGGTATTTTCTGAGAGCAGAAAGTTTTTATAATGTGGCAACGAAAGAAGAAGACTATGCAGATTGGGATCATCCGTCTGAAAAATATCATGAGAAATCACATGGTGAGAGTTTTCTTGCACTTGCTCAGAATTATTTGAAACCAAACGGTTTATATTTCTTCGATGAGCCGGAGGCAGCATTATCACCACAGAGACAGCTGACATTATTGATGGAAATAGATGCTTGTGCAAGACAGGGATCGCAATTTATTATCGTTACGCATTCTCCTATTTTACTTGGGATTCCGAATGCAGAGATCCTGTCATTTGATGATGGTGCAATACATACGTGCGAATATGAAGAAACGGAAAGTTACAGAGTAACAGAAATGTTTATCAATAACAGGGAACAACTGTTACACAGGCTTCTTTCAGAATAAAAGATTATGAAATATCGTATGAGGAGAATAAAGAAAAAATGGGAAATAACGAGAAAAGAGGAAAAACAATCTATGATAAATCTCTGTTCAAAATATTTTTTTGGTCAGGATTTCCAATATTTATAATTTTGCTGTTTGCCTGTGTGATAATTAGCGGGATTGTTTTCATTTATAGGCGTTCAGATCCAGAAGGGGTAAAAATTATTATTTTTTGTTTTGCAGTATTGATTCCTTTCTCTTATGGAATTCCGTTTATCAGTCTGCTAAAAGCGTGGAAACAGCAATATAAAATTGGTGTTTATTGGAAAGACAGAACAGACTATCATCTTCCAGAATGGCAGAGAGAATGGTATCTTACCTATGACAGAGGTGGATTTATCCTTTGTCACAGGAACTATATAAAACAAATTATTGGTTGCCGGGAAGAAACAGAAATTGCAGAACATGCCAGGGGAAAAGTTTATCATGTGGTATTTGAAGATATAGATGGAAAAAATCATACGCTAAAATTTTCTTATGAGCTTTTGGTACAGGAATTTCAGAGATGGTTTGAAAAGCATCCATATGTGACAGAGGTAAAAATATGGGAAACGGTTACCCCGTATTTTGAAAAGCGGAATATTCATTTTTATGTAAATCGTTGTGGTTTTCAGATTGTAGAATTTTTTAATTCTTATCATGAAGATCCGAGTGAATTGGAGTGCAATGAAGAAAAGGATGAAATGTTTAGATTTCAAAAAGTTATGAAAACAAATAGAAATGATCAGGGAGTGAAATAGTGAATCGTCAGGAAATTTTTGAATATGTAAAAAAACAATATGGAACAGTACCGGAATATCTTTGGGAAACATCACCAGAGAGCGCGGTACTTCGTCATAGAAATGGGAAGTGGTATGCGGTACTGATGAAGATAAAAAAAGAGAAACTGGGATTAAAAGAAGCGGGAGAGGTAGACGCGATCAATGTAAAATGTGAATCGGATATGGTCGGACTTTTGACGCAGACATATGGATTCTTACCGGGATACCATATGAACAAAAAATACTGGATTACCATGTTGCTGGATGGCAGTGTCAGCGAGGCAAAAATATTAGATTTTTTAGATCTGAGTTATGATTTGATCGATGGAAATGAATAAAGAAACAAAAGCTATGAAAAAAGGATTGAGACTATATTGTGGTGAATAATGTAGAATACATCACTTATTGACATATGCCATAAACGGAGTATAATGAAAACAGAGGTGATGGTATGCCAAGACCAGTAAAATGCAGGAAGGTCTGCTATCTGCCAGAAACTCAGGAATTCCGTCCGGTAAGGGAGAATGTACATCCATCTGCAATCGTATTGTCGGTAGATGAATATGAAACGATCCGGTTGATTGATAAGGAGGGCTTTTCGCAGGAAGAATGCAGTAAGTTCATGCAGATTGCAAGGACAACCGTACAAATGGTTTATGATTCTGCCCGGAAGAAGTTGGCGGAAGCCCTTGTGAACGGATATACACTAAAAATTGAAGGCGGAAATTTTAAAGTGTGTGATGGCGGAGAGGAGCATTGCAAATGTGCAGGATGCCCGAAACGGCATTGTAAGCAGATCAGCATACAGCGAAAGGAAGATGATAAAATGAGGATTGCAATCCCACTGGATGAAAATAAGAAAGATGTCTGTGTCGTTTTTGCAAGGGCTCCTTATTTTCTTTTTCAGGATGAGGATACGGAAACAGTCATGGAAAATCCGGCGGCAGAAGCCCAGGGTGGAGCCGGAATACAGGCAGCCCAGTTTTTAGTGGATCAGGGAGCAGATGTATTGATCACAGTGCGGTGTGGACAGAATGCGGCGGATATCTTTGGGGCAGCCGGGATGAAGATTTATAAGTCGGCTGGGGAAACAGCGGCAAAAGATGTGGAAGATTTCCATGCCGGGAGATTGGAAGAACTGACGCATTTTCATGGCGGTTTTCAGGGTAGCAGGTAAATGAGATTCGTAAGCGGGGGCTTACAGAAAAGAGGTTTTTTATGAAGATAGCAATTCCGATGGAAGAAAAGAGTATGAGCAGCAGTATCTGTGTAACGTTTGGGCGTGCTCCGTATTTTCTGATCTTTGATACGGATACAGAGAAAGAAACATACATAGAGAATCAGGCGGCAGCTGCACAGGGAGGAGCCGGGATTAAAGCAGCGCAGGCTGTGATTGATGCAGGTGCGGAAGCAGTAATCCTTCCGAGACTGGGACAGAATGCAGCGGAAGTTTTTGAGGCGGGACAGATTGCGTTATATAAAGCAGAGTTTGGCTCTGTAAAGCATAACATTGAATTATTGAAAAACCGTAAACTTGCAAAATTAACAGAATTTCATTCCGGTTTTCATGGACATGGAGGTAGATAATGAATATAGCAGTTTTAAGTGGAAAAGGGGGAACGGGGAAGACGTTTGTTTCCTGTAATCTTGCTTCTGCCATTGGAAAATCTGCCTATATTGACTGTGATGTGGAAGAACCAAACGGACATTTGTTCTTTAAACCTGAAAAAGTCCGTTCTCAGGATGTCTGTGTGAAATTACCACAGATTATCGCAGATAAATGTAACCAGTGTCGGAAATGCACTGATTTCTGTCATTTCAATGCGCTGGCATTTATCAAAGAGAAACCGATGTTGTTTCGAGGTGTTTGCCATTCCTGTGGCGGATGCAAGATTGTATGTCCGAATCATGCCATTGTAGAAAAGGATTATCCGATTGGTGTGATCCATACCGGACAGCACCGGTCTGTTACCGTAAGATCAGGTATGATGAACATGGGTGAGGAAAGCGGCGTCCCGATCATACGGGAGTTACTGAAAAACCTGCCTTGTAAGGATAATGTGATCGACTGTCCTCCGGGAAGCGCCTGTACGGTGATGGAAAGTATCAAGGATGCGGATTATTGTGTGATCGTTGCGGAACCGAGCGTTTTTGGCGTCCATAACTTCCAGATGGTTTATGAACTTGTAAAAATACTGAAGAAACCGTTTGGAGTTGTGATCAATAAAGCGGATGGACAGGTAAACCCGATGCAGGAATTGTGTGAGAAATTAAAGCTGCCCGTTTTGGAACAGATTCCATTTGATCGTGAGATCGCAGCACAAAATGCAGTAGGAAATATCGCATATGAAACGAATGAAAAGGCAAAAGAAATTTTTGATCGGTTATATGCGAAGATATCGGAGGTGATGAAATGAAAAAACTTCTGATACTGAGTGGAAAAGGCGGTACAGGAAAAACAACGGTTGCCGCATCCCTGATCGAACTTTCCGGGGCAAAAGCATTTGCAGATTGTGATGTAGACGCGCCGAACCTGCACCTTGTTGAGAGCAGAAGCGCTACGCCGGAAGTAAAGGACTTTTATGGTTCTCAAAAAGCGGTAATCGATAAGTCGCGTTGTACATTTTGCGGCGCATGTGCATCAAACTGTCGGTTCGATGCAATAAAACTTGTAAAATCACAGTATCTTGTGGATGAATATTCCTGTGAAGGCTGTGGCGTCTGTGAGCATATCTGTCCGGTAAATGCCATTCATCTGGAAGATGACGTTGCCGGAGAACTGATGCTTTATCAAGATGATTTTACATTTTCTACCGCAAAACTGAAAATGGGCAGGGGAAATTCCGGGAAACTTGTGATGGCGGTGAAAAAGCAGCTGGTGAAGAATTCGGAAGAAGCGTTTGCAATTATTGACGGTTCACCGGGAATCGGATGTCCTGTGATCGCTTCCATAAGCGGAGTGGATCTGGTACTGATCGTAGCAGAACCGTCCCAGTCGGGAATCTCAGATATGGAAAGAATCTTAGACACTGTATATCGATTTGATGTTCCGGCGGCAGTCTGCATCAATAAATATGATATTTCCCCAGAAAAAACAGAAGAGATCATTTCTTTCTGTAAAGAGAAACAGATTCCTTTTGTCGGGAAGATCCCATTGGACGGGGAAGTGGCAAAGGTACAGAACCGTGGAGAAAGCGTAGTTCATACAGATTGTCCTGCGTCCAGGGCAATCCGGGAAATATATGAGCAAATCAAAAATTTATAAAAAAGATAAAGGAGATTGAAGACTATGAAAATTGCAGTATCTTGTAATGGAAATCAGATTTGGGCACATTTTGGACATTGTGAAAACTTTATGATTTATGAGACAGAAAATGGCGTAATTACTTCTGAGGAATCCGTTCCTAATCCGGGACACAGACCGGGATTTTTGCCGAATTTCCTTGCGGATATGGGCGTAAATACCATCATTTCCGGCGGCATGGGCGGCGGAGCTGTTGATATTTTTAATGAACGTAATGTGGAAGTGATTCTTGGAGCACAGGGAGATGCGAAAGCGGCAGTAGAAGCCTATCTTCGCGGAGAACTGGAATCCACAGGTTCTATCTGCCATGAACATGAGCATGCAGATGAATGTGGCGGACACGAATAAGAGATAGATGAAAATGCCAGCAGAAGTAAAATCCTGCTGGCATTTTTGTGAGACTTTGTATTGTTTATTCCGATTTTTCTAAAAGTTCTTTTATACTTTCGGTTGCTGCGTTTTCATCCTCTCCATCCGCGATAAGGATAATCTGATCTCCCTCTTTTAGAACAAGACTCATCATTCCCATAATGCTTTTGGCATTGATTTTTTTGTTATCTTTTTGAAAGGAGATTTTGCAGGAAAAATGATTGGCTTCCTGTACTAACAAGGCGATGAGTCGGTTTTCTATAACATTTTTGTGTTTTACGACAAGTGATGTTTGAATCATACGGTTCCTCCTAAAAAGATTTTACGGTTATTTCGCAAAGCTGTTTCGGCTTTACGTTATGTATTATAACAGCTTGAATGATCAAAAGCAATTAAGTGGATATAGGCCTATGCAGCGTGGGGTTCGTTAAAATTCTATTTCTTTGTTTTTTTAAGGCTTTTATTTGATATTTTTTCCAGATCTGTTTTTACCTGACGGTATTTAGCTGCCGGAATGGGAACGGTGATTCCTCCGATCAGTTCCGCTTCATAGCAGCAGACGGAAACGAGGTAATCTACATGGATGATATAGCTGCGATGGATCTGATAAAAATCATCTGGAAGCTGATTTTTTAATTCCTGCAAAGACTGAGTGCAGGTGTAGGTATTGTCAATACAATGAAGCAGGGAGGTGTGACGGTTCCCTTCGATATACAGCAGCATGGAAGTATCTAAATAAATGGTTTTGTTTCCATGCAGGAAGCAGAGCCTTTTCTTTTTTTGATTTCCCATCAGCAGATGCTTGGCAATCTGAAAATGGGACTGCTCTGTTTTTAAAGGTAAAATGGTATTTTTCTTTTCCTCTTCATAAAAACGGTAGGAAGCATGTTCATATACGATCTTCGGTTCTTTTCCTTTCATCTGCCAGATAAAAGAGATGAGGTTGACGACTTGGAGATCATTTTCTTCCCTGCTTTCTGAGATGGTATAGGCAATCACTACGGTTACTTTTTTACTGAGAGGGATGTGAAAATATTCATCGGACAGGATGTTCCCGCGTCCCTTTTTTAAATGGGATTGAAGTTCATGCTTGATATTTTCAATGCCGGATAGGATCGTTTCCTCTGTGGCAACAAAGACACAGCGTGAATCTAAATATTGAAACCAGGTTTCAGGATTCCCTTGAAAATAATCGTGCATGATTTCTTTTGTGATTTTTGCTAATAGTTCTGCATTTTCCATAAGCGGCTTCCTCCTTTAGGTATATTATGCCAAAAAAAGATATCAAAATCAATGATTAGGGATAAAATATCAACTATCGGGGAAAAACTGTTGACAAACGACTTTGCGAGAAATAAAATAGTCAAAATAAGAGAATTAGGAATCAGTAATAAATTACAAAAAGGGGTTGACGGCTATGGTTAGAGACTGTTACGCTTGCGACAGACAGACAGACAGACAGACAGACAGACAGACAGACAGACAGAGGTAAACTCTGCCCTTTTTGCGTGCAAACAAATCAATGATTTTACAAATTCAAGCACTTTTGACTTTTGATGGTCAATGGTGCTTTTTGTATGCATAAATTTATGATGATCAATGGAAAGAGGGAATGTCTGGAAATAAAAAACAGGAAGATTATGGAAAACAAGAAAAAATAAATTGAGAAAGGACAATAGAACATGAAATCAAGGCAATTAAAAAAAGCTATTTCTTCTGCCTTTTCGCTTTTATTGGCTATAATCATGATTTTCTCTATTTCTGTTCCGCATGTATTTGCACAAAGTAATATGTTTGCCGGAACGGGAGATTTAGAAGTAGGAGAAAATGAAACAGTAGATTTGCTGCAGGGAGTGGCGGCAGCCAGTCCTACGGGAGAAAATCTACAGGTAACAGTAAAAAATG